>Ga0157380_10002057_pt1 | contig 13459 bp, 8 predicted proteins | sample S35metaG_FD_119757 | JGI IMG/M metagenome (GOLD analysis project Ga0157380, IMG submission 119757) | Switchgrass rhizosphere microbial communities from Kellogg Biological Station, Michigan, USA - S3-5 metaG | ecosystem: Host-associated > Plants > Roots > Rhizosphere > Soil | place: USA: Michigan...
GATATCCAATTAAGCCAAATTTCATGGGTCGTCAGGTCTTGTTTTATGCCAACCCAAAGGTAACCCTAGAAACGCTATTACAACCAGAATTAAGGAAGTCTGAAAAGTATTCCTGCTTTGGCATTAAATCCATAACTCGGATAAGAAGCCCATCGTTCACGATTATTTCCAAGAATGTTATTGACTTCTGCAAAAGCACCAAAGGATGGAGAGAAATAATAATCACCATGAAGGTTAAGATCAATCAATGGGTCAAGCGAAGTTTCTGTTCCACCGACTGTTCGATAAGGCAAACCATTTTCAGCATTAAAAATAAAAGAGACATGGTATTTGTCTTCACCCCCTGCATAAGTAACCTGGCTATTCAAACCAAAGGAAGGTCTGTGCCATGGTTTTGTTTCATTGTCCAGGTTATAAAAACGCTGGGATACTTGCCCTCTCAGGAAAAGATGCTTCAATATTTCAAATCGAAGAGATCCTTCAATACCAAAATAAGTACCGTCATCATAAACCGGTAAAAACTCTTCCGGTATGCTTTCATTCTGCAGAAAGAATGACATCCCCTGGAACTTTGTGTAATTACCCGTCACTTCATAGAACGTTGATCCGGAACCACCTTTAAACCCTGCATAAATTCGCCTGGAGACTGTATTGGTCAGGCTATCGAGTCTTGTGCTGATATATGGGTTGTACGTGGACAGGAAATGAAAGTTATTCTTCTCCACACTTCCTTTCCAACCAGCAAACAATGTAAAGAGGTATGGTGAATTGCGAAATGAAAATTCAATATCCGGCATAAATTCATTTTCCTGGTTGCTCAGTAAAACGATTCCACCGACATGCATTTCAAGGTCTCCTAGATAATAACCGAAATAAGGATTAAAGACCACGTTGTTCAATGCGTGTTCATCGGTATGTACCAGGTTGGAAAGATCCGCATAAGCATTTAATCCTACAGGATACAAATCACTTCCAAATTTAGTAGCCACTTCTCCGCCAACCTTTACTCCTTTTTCGCGAGAACCCAGGTCATCTTTATCGGTCAGGAATTGAAAAAAGGTTTTATAGTTGAGGCTAGTTTCTTCAGCATAAGGTCTTGATAAGGTAAAGTGCATATCCGCCCGCGTATAGATGCGTTTTAAGGATTCTTCATTTGATGGAATTGGATCTGCACCATAGAAATAAACTTTCTCATTCTGTCCGTTGATATAACCTTCTAATTGTACATGATCATTCAACAAATACGTAGCATCTAATCGTCCACCTGTCTCTGAAAATTTCTGTAAAGGAATCTTCTTATTATTTGCGCTGAGGTGATGCAGGTCTATCCCCCAATTAAATTGTTCACTCTGCACATGATCATAGGAAGCCACGGCTAACAATGAATTAGGGCTTCCATACCCGACTTTGGCAAAAAATGGATAATACTGAGGCTTCTTTTCTGTTTGTATAGCCAGAGGTTTAAGCTCAGGGATCAGATAATCAATGGAAGGTGAAGGAGCAAGCAGCCTGTAATCATATTTCCTGACTGTGGAATCAACATGTACAGGTTGAGGTACGATCCGGATCTTTTTGGTTTCGACCAGGCGCACTTCAAAATCCTTAACCACCTCAATCTTGCCGGAAGGCAATGTGGTTTGCGCATGAATCGCGAATGACAAAAAGACAATGGATATAGCGAGTGTAATTTTCATGGCTTAGAATTAATCTTTCTTAGGATTCTGCTGCATCTCCAATGTATCTCCGCTTTGTGGCTTTATACGGCTCAGTCTATCCTCTTCTGCTTTTATCTTTTCTAGTTTGGCGGTAGCTTCTGTCATGATCACTTCATCCCCTTGAAAATTTTCAGTAATTGCCTCCAGAATAGCCCTTGCATTGAGTAGATCACCAGCTGCAAACTGGATATCCGAAAGCAACAATAAGGATTTAGCTACCCAAAAAGGATAACCAACATTTGTACGTGCTGCTTCCTCTGCAAGTTTTGCAGCTATCTCAGGCTCTTTCTTTTTCTCATAAATAGAGGCGATATAATATCTTGCTTCTGCTGCAGGTTCAGCGCTGTTGATCCGGATGATATCATTGAATGAAGTCAAAGCCTGATCGTAAGCAGCATTGTTGTAAGCAATGATCCCTTTATAATAATAAGCAAGTGCCCTGATATCATCTGTGGCCCGAGGATGTTCGATGACCTTTTCAGATAAGGTCAATACATCTTCTTTCTGATCAAGTTTGTATGCACACCGTAAAGCGCCAAGAGTTGCTTCATAGCTTTTCTCTTCAGATTCTGCGAGGGGGATAAAAGCCATATAATGCTTATAAGCCCTGGCCATATCCTTGTTTTGATTGTAGGCAATCAATGCTGCTTTATACAATGAAGTACCATAGTAAACACTTGGCCCGACACTGGCTACAGATTCATACCCTATCAAAGCATCATCATAGCGCTTGAGAAGTGAATAGGATTCAGCCCTAAGGTATTTTGCCTTCAGTGAATAAAGGCCTTCGGGGAATGCAGTCAAATATTTCTGAAAAGACTCAACGGCTTTTTCATATTGTCCAAGCGCGTAAAAATTCTCTGCAGCATTGTAGGTGATGGAATCTCTGTCTGAACCAGAAATGGAATACCCAGGAATGGATTCAGCAAATGAAAAGAATTCATCTGGTTTATCAAGCTCGTTGACATAAATTTCCTGAATAGCCGCAATGGCCTCTTTGGCTGCCTCTGGTTCAGGGTTATATTGAAAAACGGATTTGTAATATTTCAGTGATGCCTCATATTGTTCCGTGTTATAAGAAATAAGGCCTAGACGCAACAAAGCTGGAAGCAACAAGGGACTCTTTTCCTTGTATTGATTCACGAGTTGTTCATAAGATTGAATGGCTTTGGCAGTCTGCCCTTCGTCCTGGTAGGTATTTCCAATCTGGAACAATGCATCATCAGCCCATAATGACTCAGGTTTTCCTGCAACCAGTGATTGTAAAATCTGAATCTTATCTGCTGGTTTTTGTTGAAGGCCACGGATGATTCCCTTCTGATAGGTTGCATAATCAATTCCTGGATAGCCACCTGTGATCGCGAGGTCATAATAAAATATGGCTTTATCATATTGATTCCGCTTGAAGCCGCAATCCCCTGCCCGCAAAACCGCATCCGGATAAACCTGATCGGTGATAAGATCATATTCTCCTTGTACAGCTGGTAATGCTTTTAGACCTGTTACAGATTCTTCAAAAAGTTTTTGGGCTTCCGCATAATTTTCATTTCTAAGAAAATTATAGCCCTGGTTGTACTTCGCTACTGGAATACTTTGATAAACAGGAATTCCGTGTGCGCTTGCCGCGGCAGCAAAATAGAGATTGTACCATTTGATGCTCTCATTGTAATTAGAGCTATGAAGAGCTAACTCTCCTTTCCAAAAATAGGCCCTTGCTTCAATGCTTTTATCTACTGGTTGTTGTAATGATTTATCCAGTAATTCCTGTGCTTCAGGAACCTTGCCCTCTTGTATTAATTGTTCAGCTCGGTAAAGACAAACTTTTTGATATGCCCCTTTCAGTGCCGGGGAAAGTGTCTTCATGGCTTCCAGCTCCTGAATAGCCAGGTTATAATCACTTGTATTGGTCAATATTCCAGCGAGCGTAGTTTGTGCATCTGTATATTCAGGACTTGACGCAGTGATGGTTTGCAATACACGTATAGCCTCAACATCATCTCCTGCTTCGGCACTTAGTCTTCCATAATGATAAGTAGCCTCAACAGCCAAAGAAGGAACATCCTGCATAGTGGATGCATTCATCAAACTACCACGAGCAGAAACTTTGTCACCTGTTTTTAAATAACACTGACCCAGGTAATAGTTAGCATAGTGAGATTTGATACCTGTCTCATTCCTGATTTGAAGAAGAATAGGGATTGCTTTTTCAAATTTCCCTGTATGATAATATACCATACCCAGTTGGTAAAAGTCATCCGTCCTCAGTTTGTCCGAATTTTGTTCTACATATTCCAGATGTGGTAATGCTGCCGCATAATCACCCGTTTCAAAATAAGCCTGGCCAATCAACTGACGAATTTCGGTTTTATTAAGAACCGTTGGATTGTTGATAGCCTGGTTACCATACCCGATAACTTTTTGAAAATCCTTTGTACTGAAATAGATCTGGGTAATGTAGTATGGAATGTAATCCTTGTAGAAAGCTGAAGGAGCCACACGTTCAAAACTTCTGACGGCTTCAGGATAATTCCCTTTAAAATATTGGGTCATCCCATAATAGTAATTGGAAGGGTAATAATACTTATCACGTATTTCTTTCGAATGGCTAAAAAGATCAGCCGCACGATCAAATTCTTTTCTGACAAACAACACATAACCCAATTTGAAATAGAGCGCTGATTGCTCTTCAGGTTGCAATGCATTGCCATTGACCATGCTGAGATACTTGATCGCTTCTTCATATTCTCTACGATCGTAAGCATCCTCTCCGATCATGAGTATAGCTTTCTCGGCTACCGCATCTGGTTTATGTTCTTCTGAAAAAGCGAAAATCTGGTTGATGATTCCGGGATTGTCAATATTTAATCCGGCTTTTAATTGATAGAGTTCTGCTTCTATGACAAATTGTTCGAATTCAACTTCCTTGTATACGGCTTTGTATTTCTCTGCTGATCGGATACACCTTCCATACAACCCTTGATCGTATTGCTTAACGAGGTCGAAAAAATCACTTTCAGCATTCCGGTAAAGCACTGTTTGTTGCCCGGTTAGCGACCCATATCCTGAAAATATCACCACGCACAGCAGAAAGCGGGCTCTCCAACCATCGAAACTGAAGGCATTTCTTATTTCATTTACCATTGATCATCAAGCATTTAGCCAAAGGATTTCCAGACCTCTACCTTTCGGAGTAGGATCCAAAAATATCACACAAACCCAAAAGTATGAATAAGTTATAGATTACGATAAAAAATAATGTGAAATTGATGGCTTATCCCTTAAACGAGTGTCCCAGTCCAGATATTGGATATCCCCAATAGATGACCGGAAAATCAGCGTCTCAAAAGAAGTTTGGAAATGGGTTTTTAGAAAGTATATCCCAGCGAGGTGACGATACCATAATCATTCTTGGACAACCCATCAGCGTCTGGCTTATTGTCATAATTCTGGTAATAAGAGACATTGATGAAAACATCAGTCAATAGTTCATACTTGATGCTGGTGTCAAATTCAAGCCTGACACGACCGGGAACAGAAAAGCTAGGGTACACATCAATACCACATGAAATATCCACTTTCGGATGTACATAACGATCCCAGGTATAATACACACTCACCAGGCCTTCAACGTTTATTGAAGGATCTTCAATTGTAATTAATTGTTCACGGTTAAGCAGCAATCCTGTTAAGGCATACAATCGCATCGGACTTGTGCGGATAATATCATACCCTATCGCTGGACCTGATTGAACCCGATGATCGAGGTTGAGTTCTGTATTTTGCTGTACATCAATCTGAATCCTTGCAAACCACTTGTTTGGTAAAAATCGTGTATGATTCAATCCCAGGTCATTGTTCCTGGAGAAAGCGTCATCACCGGACTGCGACAGAATGCTGGTCAGATCAAGTCTCGTAGAAGTGTGGGTAGCCCTGTAAGTTACCCATGAATTCAAGTTGTACTGAAAGACATCAATGGATTTGGTATAATTCAATCCTAGGTCGACTGATCCATCAATGCGTTGAAAAAATCTGTTATTGATCCTGCTGATAACGGAAAGATCCCAAAGCGGTTTGGGGATAGTATCAAAACCGGTTAAAAGGTTTATAGTGCCCTTAGCTGCAGAATTTTGGATAGAACCATAATATCGGGTGCCAGAGATCGTGCGGAATTCATAATATTTTTTAGAAAAGATGGTATTTACTTTAGCAACTTCAATGTTGATGGTTTTCATCGCATCGGTCTTGAGCGTTACCAAGGCTGTTTCGACCTTCTTCAATTCACCCGTAATCCGGTCACCATTCATTAAGTAAATGGTGTCGTTTTTCTGTGCATCTGCAACTCCACAGATAACAAACCAAAAGAGTATAAAGACAAACCATTTTTTCATGCATGTAACTTGATGCAGAGAGAACAACAAACCATTACTCAGTACACCTAACAGTTAACCTGGAAATTGGAGTGAAATATTGATCCTGTATCTCCAATAACATACGGCAGTGATAAGCCACCAACAGGGATCTTTTCACTATTCTTTCTTCACTCCGGAAGAAGGAGTTGGTGCGGGTGCCTTTTTAGCTTTGCCAACATTGGCAGCTTCCCATGCACGGACTTTTTTAGCAGCTGTATCAAATAGTCTCTCGTAATTCCCTAACCGGATCTTATAACTTGCATCTGGAGTAAGTAATTTCCACAGCGGATCATACAAGTGGTAGCCAGCTAAATGTTTTTCCTGCGAAACAGGCGCCACATTGTCAGTTCCAAAAAGGAAACGATCAGGGTACTTATTGAACAGCCTTGAACTAATCGCTAATGAATTGGAATCTTGCACTACATATTTCGCGACTTCATCCCAGGAAATATCAAAATTGACATGCTTAAGTTCAGGATCTTTCAACATGGTTTCAAGGAATTCAGCATAGTGGTGTGGTGGCTTGACGATACGGCCAAGACCCATATGCGCCCAAATAATGGATGCCTTTGGATGGCGCTTGAATAAGTTGATCAGGTCCTCTGTATAATTCGGTGCATTGGCTTTTGGAAACGGATCATCAACATCATTGTGTAGAATAATCTGCAATCCGGTCTCTTCACAAAAAGAGAAAATACTATCCAGCGCAGGATCAGTAAGACTGGCTACATCTCCTGAAATTTTTGGAGAAACAAATTCTTTGTGAATCGTAAACTCTCCAATACCTGTAAATACACCAGGAAAAGTTTCAAGCACTCTACGGATATGTGCAGCAGCATACATGTCTGTTGGATTGAAGCCTGTAATCATAGGATCGAATCTCGCCTGGTCCTCCTTTGAAAGGGATTTGTATGACATCGCAATATGAGCATCCGTAAATGAATAATAATATAGCGGTGCATCAGAATCGAGATAATACAACGGTGCGAAATCACCCGTTACACGATAGGACCATTGTTGTTGTAGCGGAATACCAAACAAGGTTGAACGACCAATTTTATCGCCCATGATTTTGACCATTTCCTTAATGTCAGTTCCTTCCTGCACATAATTGGTCAGGTGAAAGTGACTGTCGTGAAAAAGGTAGCTACTGTATTTTCCGGAAGATTGCGCGCTCACGCTTTCTATACCCGGAAACCAGCATAGGAGCGATGCCATAATTGCACTAATGATTCGAATTTTCATAGTGGGATTTTTAGGTAAAATGATTAATAAAAATACTACAACATCGAGTAACAGGTCCGATACCCTTGCAGTTTAATCAACTACAATAAGAAATCAGTTCCAATCGTAAAGGTAGTGCCTGTTTGCCCTGAGGTATATAAGCCGAAGGTTCCACCTGCAGCTCCTTTTACAACTCTCACAGCCTGGGCATTTATTCTCCAACTCCGCGATTTAGTCAGATAGAGATTTACACCGCCACCAAATTCATATGGATTTCTTTCAAACTCATCAATCAGCATTGAATTTATGGCGTATACACATACGGTTCTTGGTACGATCATGTAGAGTGCTTGTAGCGTATATCCTTTATCAGTGATCGTTTCATTCGGTCCGGTGATTTCTACAGTTTCCAGATTGTTATCAACCGCATTTATCTTCGATAAGGTGCGGAAATAGAATTCGGTATGCAGGGCAAAGCCTTTGTGCTTGAAACCAAGGTCTATACTGGTCTGGTCAAAATTTGCTTCGACCACAGTGAGTCCATCTATAAAGGCATTAGTTTCAAAAAACAACAATCCGTCAGACATCCTAACCTGGGTATTGTCAGGAGAAGGTGTGCCAACATTGTTAAACCTATTTTCACGGCTATGGCAATAGGAAATTCCGAAACGAGTAGCTATTTTTTCATGTTGTTCAAAATCACCATTCCCACCTCTTGGCCCAAATTCGCCGGTTGTTGGAAACCATGCAAGAGAAGCGCTCTTTGAAAAATGTCTTGTCAGATTAGCTGCTTTGACACCCAGAATGCTCAGGTTATTTCCAATCCCTACCGTATATCTCAAATTGGGTACAGCTTCTCCAACCACAAAAACACCATTTGTAAAACCACCCCGAAGAGCATCTTCTGCCATGGTTCGGTCAGTAGATGTGAAAAAAGGAAATGGTCCTTGAAGGCTACGAATACATGCATTTGGCATAATCCCCATGCCAACAGTAAAATGCTTATTGAATGAATACTTCAGGTTTCCGTAAACCAAGGTCTGCTGCGTAGTCGTGACGGTCCATACGGTAGCCATGTAAGTGAGTTTTGGGGAAGTGAGGTATCCTGTAAACCAAATCATAGCTCTTTGCCAATAAATATCATTCCTGCCATCAAAGGCTAGCGTTCTCCCCTGGTGGTCCTCCCAGGTGTCGTCCTTTGATAATTGATTCACCCATCTCATAGATGCATAGATGCTAATGTTCAGGCTAGCGAATTCATTTCTTACGATTTGAAAGCCTCTTCCAGGTACAAATCCACCAACTTTTCCGCTTGGATAAATAGTATCGGAAAGATTGACCAATGGGGTGCGCATATCAATCGCTGTGGTATCCTCAAGCATAAACTGAGCATGGAGGTTGATCGAACCTGATATTAAAAGCAACACAAGCACTAAGTGTCTTGATAGATTTTTCAGCATGCTATAATTCGGTTTCTGGGAATTCAAGTGAAAGTTGGGCATAATATCAAGTTTAATATCTGTCAAACGATATAGGTGTTATTAAAAGAAACAAGGAACAACAATCAATCAAATAAAGAATATCTGATCAATTGTTGTTCCTTGTATTATTTCCGAAAAGTTGTTAATAATCCAGTTTTAGAATAGCCTTTATTTAGGCTGAACCAGGAATGGATTTGCGCCTAGTTTTTCCACAACGTATTTGATAACCATTTGCGCTTTCACGCTGTTACCGGCAGCATCAAGAGGAGGAGATACAACCCCAATACCAAATTTGCCTGGACATACAGCAACAATACCACCACCTACTCCACTTTTCGCAGGTAAGCCTGAGTTATAGTACCAAATACCAGAGTCGTCATACAAACCTGCAGTAGCCATCACTGGTAAAGTATACATTACTGTTTCAGGAGAAACTACCTTCTTCTTAGAAATAGGATTTACTCCTCCATTAGCTAAAGTTGCTCCCATAGTAGCAAGATCCTTTGCACTTACATTGATAGCACACTGCTTGGTGTAGATATCTGTTGCTTGCACTGGATCAAAATACATGCGTCCGTATGCTTTCAACAAATGAGCGATCGCCTGGTTGCGCAAGTTGTCACCTGCCTCACTGATATACACTGGCATATTTAAAGACAATGTTCTTCCGGCAAATTCACTCTGCTTGTTAAGAATACTCTTCCAGATAGCGGCCGAATCTTTTCCGGCTACAAGGCTGGTTGCAGCAATAGCACCAGGATTCACCAATGGATTGATTTCCTTTCCTCTCATCTGCTCAACAGCATTGATAGAATTGAAAACTTGTCCTGTGGCATCTACGCCGATCTTATCCTGAACAGCCTGGTGTCCCAGTGCTTCGATGATTTGTGCCATGACAAATGCTTTCGAAACACTCTGGATCGATACCATGGAAGCGACATCACCTTTCGTATATACAGTCCCATCCGTGGTCACTAAAGCAATTCCGAAAATTTTTGGATCAACGTTCGCCAACTCCTTAATGTAATCTGCGTTCTTTCCTTCCTTGACGTCCTTAAACTTGGTAAAAGCCTCATCCAGGGCGGCGTTAATCTTCTCTGGTGTCAGGTTGGTACCTACTTGTGCGGTTGCACAAGACATCAGAAATAAAGGAAGAACTGCAATAACGGTCACTAAAACTTTTAAATTCATTTGAATGCGTTTGAGATGTGATTAAATGGTGGTCTAAGCTGCAACATTACATAGTGACTTTTTTGAAAAATGATTGTGAGAAATTGTATTTGAAGGAGAATTGTAGTTTGGTTATGGTTGCATTATAGACTTCATCAAAGTTTTCACGGCTGCCATATTGCAATTCTGCTACCATCATGACATTAGGAGCTGGAAAATGTTGCAGGTTAGCAAGGATGTAATCCCCTTTGCTAAAGGAACTACCACTTTGTCCGGAAAGATTGTCCATGTCAATCATAGAATAACCTACGGCAGAAGCCCATTTATCACTCCAATTGTGCTCAAGGAAAGCGACAATGCCTAATAACGGAACACCTGCTATTTCTTCACTGCCAGGATCGCCATCAATGGCCACGTCAACAGTAGCATCATTCATATAGTTAGCTACACCTGTGCCGTACAATGCAGATCCTCTGATCAACGTGTTGTCACCTAGTTTGATATTTGTACTTAAGTTCAGACCCCAACCAGTTACTGTTGTGCTTAAGTCACCATTAACGGTTGGTAGCTGGTCTTCAATTTCCATTTGACGAATTATACCGGCGATCTCCAGGTAACCAAAACCAAAAGCCTTCCGGTATTCAGCAGAGATGTCCGGAATTGGGAAGCGGGATACTACACCATCTAATTCAACACGACCTTCATATTTGCCACTTTCAGCAGAACCTCCTGGACGCTCCAAGGCGATTGTCAACTTATCCTCTCCTTTGATTGGCATGTAACGGAATTGAACATTCCTATAGAATGCCATTCCTGGAGGGCCCCAGTATTCTACTGTATTAGGGAACACATCAATGTCCATGAAAGGGCTCCAATATTGACCCGCACCAAACTTACCAAGTTCGCCATATGCATGACGAAGACGGATAGTGGTTTGACCTGCATCAACACCGGTCCCAAACATTTCAAACTCAAACTGAGTAAAGAGCTCTCCAAGTGGAGTGTCAAAATAATTTTTAAATCCTAAACGAGTCTGGCGAACAGAAAAGTAAAAATTACCGTCTGATCCGTATTGATTCTCGAATTCAGGTAGCTTGGTAGTACGAATCACATCAAACCAATCAGGGTGAATCTGGTTAAAATTATAACCGGCATCCATCATGATAAAGCCATAAATGTCCGCGACTTTCTTTTCATCCGCTTCCTGTGCCGAGATAAGGCCAGTCAATGAAAAAGCAATTAAGGTGAGGAAAACTCTCAATGATTTCATAAATTCAAGGTTTTTGCTTGTTAATCAAATGGTTATATATAGTTAAGTATTATTACACCAAATTAAATCCAAGGTATTCAAATTTAGACATTTTCACACGTCTTTAAAGACCAAATTAGGAATAAATCCTATAAAAAAATTTCAATGATCCTTCAAATGAGCATTGGTTAAGCCATTAAAACCAGTCATTTACATGGGCTTTAAATATAGAAATTAGGGCAAGGTTTCGCTGATGAAAGAAGCTACCTTGTCATTCTTCATGAGGGCATGCAAGGATAACTACTTGTAACCATCCTGGTGAACACTTTTCACAGCCCTACCTGAAGGGTCATTTGTATTTTGAAAGGATGCATCCCATGCCAATGCTTCAGGCGTACTACACGCTACCGATTTAACGGAAGGCACACATAAAGCAGCTGATTCAGATGGAAAATGTTCGGCAAAAATAGATCGATAACGATACTCTTCTTTAGATAGTGGAGGGTGTATCGGAAACCGTTGAGCAGCATTTTCCAATTGTTCATCACTTACAGTTTGATTAGCCACCATCTTAAGATTATCTATCCAACTATACCCTACTCCATCTGAAAATTGTTCTTTCTGACGCCACGCAATACTTTCAGGCAAATAATCTTCAAATGTTTTCCTCAAAATCCATTTTTCAATCTTTCCATTGCCAGCCATTTTATCTTTTGGATTGAGACGCATCGCGACATCCATAAATTCTTTATCCAGAAATGGCACCCGGCCTTCAATACCCCATGCCGCTAATGCCTTATTCGCTCTCAGGCAATCGTATAAATGGAGCTTACTTAATTTGCGAACCGTTTCTTCATGAAATCCTTGCGGATGAGGAGCTTTATGAAAATACAAATAGCCTCCAAAGATCTCATCCGCCCCTTCCCCTGATAGGACCATCTTGATTCCCATGGATTTTATCACTCTAGCTAGCAAGTACATTGGTGTAGCTGCCCGGATCGTGGTGACATCATAAGTTTCCAGGTGATAAATCACATCTCGAATGGCATCCAAGCCTTCCTGAATGGTGAAATTTATTTCGTGATGCACCGAACCAATATGGTCTGCCACTTTTCTTGCTGCCGCGAGGTCTGGCGAACCGACAATTCCAATAGCAAATGAATGCAATCGCGGATACCATGCTTGTTGAGTATCTCCTGATTCAATTCGCTTTTCTGCAAATTTTTTCGTGATGGCCGATATAATGGAAGAGTCCAATCCACCGGAAAGCAACACCCCATAGGGAACATCTGACATCAGTTGGCGATGAACTGCGGCTTCTAATGCATTTTTCAATTCAACTGAATCTGAAGTATTGTCTTTTACATTATCAAATTCCATCCAATCCCTCTTGTACCATTTCTGAAGAGATTGTCCTTCCTTGCTGTACAGATAATGACCCGGAAGAAATTCCTGGTACGTACTGCATACACCTTCCAATGCCTTCAGTTCTGATGCGGCATAGAAGTTTCCTGACGCATCCCATCCCATGTATAATGGAATGATGCCCATATGATCACGGGCTACCAGGTAGGTATTGTTTTCCTGGTCATAAAGAATGAAAGCATAAATCCCATTCAGGTCTTCAAGAAAATTGATCCCCTTCTTCCGATAAAGGGCAAGGATGACTTCACAATCCGAATGGGTTAAGAATTCATAATCCTGTAATCCTTCTCTTAATTCCTGGTGATTATAAATTTCCCCATTGACAGCCAGTATCAGGTTTCTGTCTTTGCTGTATAATGGTTGTCCTCCTGATTGAGGGTCGACAATAGCAAGTCGCTCATGTGTAAGGATAACATGATCATCACTATAGATACCTGACCAATCAGGTCCACGGTGTCTGATTTTTTTGGACATCTCCAGCATCCTTGGTCTTAAAGGACCAGCATCCTGATTCGTCGTGAAAACTCCAATAATTCCACACATTCGTAATTCCTTTCAATAGTTTAACAAAATGTTTCAGCAATCAGGTGCAATCACAGCATGATCAGCCTGATTTCACCTTATGACAACGTGGCAGGTATTTTAAAGTTGTAAAAGAAAGCCAACGAATCCGGATTACGCATTGCATCTTTACTTAAAGAGGATGATGTACTCATGCCCATCAATATCTTTTTAACTGGTGCTTCCATCTTCTTACCACTAATCGTATACGGTATATCCTGCACC
>Ga0157380_10002059_pt1 | contig 13457 bp, 16 predicted proteins | sample S35metaG_FD_119757 | JGI IMG/M metagenome (GOLD analysis project Ga0157380, IMG submission 119757) | Switchgrass rhizosphere microbial communities from Kellogg Biological Station, Michigan, USA - S3-5 metaG | ecosystem: Host-associated > Plants > Roots > Rhizosphere > Soil | place: USA...
CGCCGCGGCATCCGCTTCGGCCGACGAGGTCGTCCGGATCGGCGACGACGGAGCGGTCTGGGTGCACCGCGACGGCGAGTCCATCGCCTTCGTGCGCGTCGACCGTCGGACCCGCGCCGAGCAACGACGCGCCGCGGCAGAACGCGGCAGACTCGCCGCGGAGCCCGAGCTGCGCGCCCCCATGCCGGGCACCGTCACTGCGGTGTTCGCCGCAGACGGCGACCGCGTCGAGGAGGGCGACGCCATCGTCGCCATCGAGGCGATGAAGATGGAGCACCGCGTCGTCGCGGCCTTCGACGGCACCGTACGGCTCGGCGTCGCCGTGGGCGACCTCGTGAGCCGCGACCAGGCGGTCGCCCGCATCGAGCCGCACGCCGAGGCATCCGAACCCCAATCGACCGACGGCCCTCACGAGGGCGCCGTGGCGAACGCATCCGACCAGGAATGAGGAGCACCATGCACGACCTGACCGACGAGGAACAGCAGCTGTACGACATGGTCTGCGAGTTCGCCGACACCGTCGTCGCCCGGCAGGCCTACGAGGCCGACCGCACGCACGAGCTGTCGATGGACGTCGTCGCGCAGATGGGCGAGCTCGGACTCTTCGGCCTGCCGTTCCCCGAGGAGGTCGGGGGGCAGGGCGGCGACTACATGGCGCTGTGCCTCGCGATCGAGGCGCTCGCACGCGTCGACCAGTCGATCGCGATCACCCTCGAGGCGGCCGTCGGCCTGGGCGCGATGCCCGTCTTCCGCCACGGCACCGAGGAGCAGAAGGCCGAGTTCCTGCCCGACCTCGTGGCGGGCCGCGGTCTCGCGGGCTTCGGCCTCACCGAGCCCGAGGCCGGCTCCGACGCTGGCGCCACCCGCACGACGGCCGTGCTCGACGGCGACGAGTGGGTCGTCAACGGCTCGAAGCAGTTCATCACCAACTCGGGCACGCCCATCACCCGGTTCGTCACCGTCACCGCGGTGACCGGGGAGCGCACGCGCCCCGACGGCTCCGTCTCGAAGGAGCTGTCGACGATCATCGTGCCGAACGGCACGCCCGGCTTCACCGTCGGGCCGAGCTACGACAAGTCCGGCTGGCGCGCCTCCGACACCCACCCGCTGACGTTCGACGACGTCCGGGTGCCGGCCGCCAACCTGCTCGGCGAGCGCGGTCGCGGCTTCGCCAACTTCCTCCGGACGCTCGACGAGGGACGCATCGCCATCGCCGCCCTCGCGACGGGTGCGGCCCAGGGATGCCTCGACGAGGCCCTCGCCTACGCGAAGACGCGCAACGTCTTCGGCGTGCCGATCGCGAGCCACCAGTACATCGCGTTCACCATCGCCGGGATGCAGGCCCGCGTGCACACCGCGCGGCTCGCGTGGCACGACGCGGCGCGGCGCGCCGACGCCGGCCTCCCGTTCAAGAAGGAGGCCGCGATCGCGAAGCTCGTCTCGAGCGACGCCGCCATGCTGAACGCCCGCGACGCCACCCAGATCTTCGGCGGCATGGGCTTCATGAACGAGACGACCGTGGCCCGGCACTACCGTGACTCGAAGATCCTCGAGATCGGCGAAGGCACGAACGAGGTGCAGCTCATGGTCATCGCCCGCGAGCTCGGGCTGGCGGGCTAGGGCGGCTCGGCCGCCGGGGAGGAGGGGAGCGTCATGACGGATGCCCCGATGCGCGAGGTCGTGCAGCGCGGACTCTGGTTCGAGGAGTTCGAGGAGGGCGTGCGCTACCTGCACCGCCCCGGCCGCACCGTGACGGAGGCCGACAACGTCCTCTTCACCACGCTCACCATGAATCCGCAGCCGCTGCACCTCGACGCGGCATGGTCGGCGCGCCAGCCGTTCGGCAGGATCCTCGTGAACTCGCTCTTCACGCTGTCCACGCTCGTCGGGCAGTCCGTGGGGCAGCTCACGCAGGGCACGCTCGTCGCGAACCTCGGGTTCGGGGCGGTCGCCTTCCCGAGCCCCGTGTTCGTGGGCGACACCCTCTACGGCGAGAGCGTCGTCGAGTCGAAGCGCCTGTCGTCGTCGCGACCCGGGGAGGGGATCGTCGTGCTCGGGCACACCGCGCGCAACCAGGACGGCGTGGTCGTCGCCACGGCGTCGCGCACCATGCTCGTGTGGACACGCGCGGCGGGGGAGCGCGCGACCGAGGCAGCCGCGACCGACGAGGCATCCGGGAGCGACGGATGACGCACCCGCCGTTCCGCTTCGGTCCGGCCCTGCTGTTCTGCCCGGCCGACCGTCCCGACCGCTACGCGAAGGCGCTCCAGCGGGCCGACGCGGTGATCCTCGACCTCGAGGACGCCGTCGCAGACGCCGACAAGCGCGACGCGCGCATCGCCCTCGTCGAGTCGGACCTCGACGCCGAGCGCGTCATCGTGCGCGTGAACCCGGCCGGGAGCCCGTACTTCGCGGACGACCTCGCCGCGCTCGCCGGCACCGCGTACCGCACCGTCATGCTCGCGAAGTGCGAGGGCACCGCCGACCTCGTCGACCTCGAGGAGTACGAGGTCGTCGCACTCTGCGAGACGGCGCGTGGCGTGCTCGCTGCCGCCGAGGTCGCCGCGCTCCCGAACGTCTCCGCGCTCATGTGGGGCGCCGAGGATCTCGTCGCATCGTTGGGCGGATCCTCGAGCCGGCACGCCGACGGCCGGTACCGCGACGTGGCGACGCACGCCAGGTCCCAAGTGCTGCTCGCGGCGGGCGCGCACGACGTCGCCGCGATCGACACCGTGCACCTCGAGATCGCCGACGTCGACGGCCTTCGCGCCGAGGCGATGGATGCCGCGGCGGTCGGCTTCGCGGCCACGGCGTGCATCCACCCGTCGCAGGTCGACGTCGTGCGCGATGCCTACCGACCCGACCCCGAGCGGCTGGAGTGGGCCCGAGCCGTGCTCGCGGCCGCCGTCGACGAGCCCGGCGTGTTCGCCTTTCGCGGCGCGATGGTCGACGCGCCGCTCCTCCGGCAGGCCGAGGCCGTCGTGCGTCGCGACCGGGACTGAATCGTCTCAGGACGTCGTTCGACCCCCGATGGGGGCACATATCACGCGCTCAGTCCTCGGTTCGGGGGACACGCCGTACCGTCACCGCAAACGATTCGGTAACGGTTCACCCGTTCTTCCGGGGGACAGGTACCCCGAGGACGTATCCTCGGAGTCAATCCTGGGGAGGAGGAGCGCGTGGCACGACGGCATAGCTACCGCGCCCACGAGGCGAGCGTCGCGGGGGCGACGTTGGTCGAGGACGGCATCACGACCGCGGTCGACGACGCGGCGAGCGTCACGGCGTCCACTGCGGCGACCTCGGCGCTGCGGGTCGAGACGGTCGAGACGAACACCATGTCGGGGCCGATCATGGTCCCCGTGCGGCGTCCGCTCGGCGACACCGGCATGGCGACGCATCCGCTCGCACTCGGCGGCAGCACGTTCGGCTGGACGCTCGGTCGCGACGAGGCGTACGACGTCCTCGACCGGTTCGCCGGCATCGGCGGCGACCTGATCGACACGGCCGACAGCTACGCCGCGGGTCGCAGCGAGTGCATCCTCGGCTCGTGGATGCGCACGCGGAACACACGCGACCGCATGCGGATCATGACGAAGATCGGTCGCCACCCCGACCACCGGGGCCTCGCACCGGTCGACATCCGCGCCGCCGTCGAGGACTCGCTCCAGCGACTGGGCACGGATCGCATCGACGTGCTGTTCTTCCACGGCGACGACCCCGAGGTGCCGCTCGAGGAGAGCCTCGGCGAGGTCGACGCGCTCATCACGGCGGGCAAGGTGCTCGCGATCGGCGCGGCGGACTTCTCGCCCGAGCGCCTCATCGAGGCGCGCGTGCTGGCAGCGAACGGCCTGCCGCGGTTCGAGCTGCTGACGACGCGCTACAACCTCATGGAGCGCAAGCCGTTCGAGGGCGCGACCGAGCTCGTCGCGCACGCGCAGGGGCTCGCGGTGCTGCCGTACTTCGCGCTCGCCAACGGCTTCCTCGGCGGCCAGGTGCGTCGTCGCTCCGACGTGCGACACGACGCCCGCGGCCACCGGGTGGCCAAGCACCTCGGCCGTCGCGGCCACCGGGTGATGTCCGCCGTCGACGAGATCGCCTTCGCGCACGGCGTGCAGCCCGCGTCGATCGCGCTGGCCTGGCTCCTCGCCAAGCCCACGGTCGTCGCGCCGGTGGCGAGCGCCACTCGACCCGACCAGGTCGAGGCGCTCATCGCCGCGGCATCCGTGGAGCTGCACCGCTCGGAGCTCGTCGAGCTCGACCGCGCGTCCGCCTGACCCGAGGCCCCGGCGCGCGGCGGCGAGCCGCGCCGACACGTCTCGTCCTGCCCATCGGGGACGTCGTGGCATAGGCTGTTCGGGATGAACGGCGCCGTCGACCTCCCACTCGGCCAGGCCGAACTCTCGTTCACGGCAGCAGGCGACGCGCGAGTTCGGCGCAGTGTGCTCCCGTCGGGTGTCCGGGTCCTCTCCGAGCAGGTGCCGGGCAGCCGCAGCGTCACGGTCGGCTTCTGGGTCGCCGTGGGCTCGCGCGACGAGCAGCACGCGGATGCCGCGCACCCGGCGACGTACGGCTCGACCCACTTCCTCGAGCACCTGCTCTTCAAGGGCACCACGAGCCGCACCGCGCTCGACATCGCGATCTCGTTCGACGCGGTCGGAGGCGAGCACAACGCGCTCACCGCCAAGGAGTACACCTGCTACTACGCCAAGGTGCAGGATCGCGACCTGCCGATGGCCGTCGAGGTGCTCGCCGACATGTTCACGTCGTCGCTGCTCGATCCGGTCGAGTTCGACAACGAGCGCGGCGTGATCCTCGAGGAGCTCTCGATGGCCGGCGACGACCCCGCCGACGTCGCGAACGAGCGGTTCTTCGAGGCCGTGCTGGGGCAGCATCCGCTCGGCCGTCCGATCGGCGGTGACCCGACGACCATCCGCGCCGCGACCCGCGACGCCGTGTGGGACCACTACCGCGCCAACTACCGGCCGCAGGACCTGGTGGTCACGGTCGCCGGCGCCGTCGACCACGACACCCTCGTCGCCGACCTCACGGCGGCGCTCACCCGCCACGGCTGGGACCTCGGCACCGAGGCCGCGCCCGTCGACCGTCGCAGCGAGGCGCCCGCGACGCTCGCGACCGGCACGCCGCTGACGGTCGTCGAGCGGCCCATCGAGCAGGTCAACCTGCTGCTCGGGGTGCCCGGCATCGTCGCGACCGACGAGCGCCGCTCGACCATGAGCATGCTCAACGCGATCTTCGGCTCGGGCATGTCGTCGCGGCTGTTCCAGCAGGTGCGCGAGCGGAGGGGGCTCGCCTACGCGGTGTACTCGTTCGCGCCCGCCTACTCCGACGCCGGGCTGTTCGGGATGTACGCCGGCTGCGCCCCCGCCAAGGCCGGCACGGTCGCCGCACTCATGCGCACCGAGCTCGAGCGCGTCGCCGAGCACGGCGTCACCGCCGACGAGCTGCGCCGCGCCTCCGGCCAGCTCGCGGGCGCGTCGGCGCTCGCGCTCGAGGACTCCGACACCCGCATGTCCCGGCTCGGACGCGCCGAGCTCACGCTCGGCGAGTTCGCCGACCTCGACGAGGCCCTCCGCCGCATCTCGCTCGTCACCGTCGACGACGTGCAGGCGCTGGCGGCCGACCTCGCCTCCCGGCCGTTCTCGCTCGTCGCCGTCGGCGCGACCGACGAGGCGGCGCTCCACGGCGCGGTCGACGAGATCGCCGCCGGCACCGACGTCGCCTGACGCCGGATCCGACCGACGCCGACCAGGCTCCGACGCAGCACAGGAAAGCAGGACCGTGCCACACCACCTCTACCTCGTCCGCCACGGCGAGCAGCTCGACGCGGAGCACGGCATGCCCGACGGACCCCTCTCCCCGCGCGGGCGCCGCCAGGCGGAGCTGCTGGGCGAACGCCTCGGTGGCGTGCCGTTCGACCACGCGTGGCACTCGCCGCTGCAGCGCGCGGCCGAGACCGCCGCGATCATCGCCGCGAAGATGCCGGCCCTCGAGCCCGAGCCCTCGGCCCTGCTGTTCGACTGCATCCCGTCGGGTCCGGCGCCCGAGACGCCGAAGGTCTACGAGGGGTTCTTCGGGTCGGTCACCGAGGCGCAGATCGAGGCCGGCAGCGCGCAGATGGCGGATGCCGCGGCGGAGTTCCTGCGGTCGCACCGCGAGGACCGGCACGACCTCCTCATCACGCACAACTTCGTCATCGCCTGGCTCGTGCGCGAGGCGCTCGGGGCGCCCGACTGGCGCTGGCTCTCGATCAACCAGGCGAACTGCGGGCTCACGGTGCTCACGCAGAAGAGCGGGCGGCCGTGGAGCCTCATGGTGCACAACGACCTGGCGCACCTGCCGCCCGAGCTGCGCACGGGGCTGCCGGAGCAGTACGCCCTGTAGTGCTCGCCCGGCCACGGCCCGGCGGCCTCACGACCCGCTCAGCCGACGCGCTTGCCGTACCAGTGCGTGGCGTTGGGGTTCGCGTTGTACGGCTCGACCTCGACGTAGCCGCTCGAGCGGTAGAGCCCGCCCGCGGCCTCGAGGCTCGCATTCGTGTCGAGCACGAGCTCCTGCGCGCCGAACCCGATCGCGCGACGCTCGAGCTCGTGGAGGAGCTGTCGCCCCGCGCCCTTGCCCCGAGCGTTCGGCGCGAGCCACAAGTGCTTCACCTCGAAGCGCACCTCGTAGGTCTCGGGTCGGCGCTGGATCCGACGCACGCCGCCGCAGCCGATGACCTCGCCCGCGTCGTCCTCGACGACGAGGAACACGCCCGCCGGCGGCGTGAACTGCTCGGACGTGGGATACGTGGGACGGTACTCGCCCTGCTCCGCCGGGAATCCGGCCGAACGCTCGGCGAAGTACGCATCGAGCAGGGCGAGCGCCTCGGCGCTCGTGACGTCGACCTCTCGGAACCGCATGGCCCCAGCCTATGGCGGCCGGACGGGGCATCCGACCGCCCTTGCTAGGGTGAAGCACGTGACGATACGGGTCGCCGTGGCCGGGGCCACGGGCAAGATGGGACGCTTGGCGATCGACCTCATCGAGGCATCCGACGACCTCGAACTGCACGCGGCGCTCGACTCGAGCTCGGAGCTCGACGAGATGCTCGGCGCCGACGTCGCCCTCGACGTCACGCACCCCGCGGCCAGCGCGGGCATCGTGGAGTTCGCGACGGGCGCCGGGATTCCGATCGTCGTCGGCACGTCGGGGTGGTCGCACGACCGCATCGCCGAGATCGCGCAGTTCGTGCGCGGGCACGACGACGCCGGCGCGGTGCTGTTCATCCCCAACTTCTCGATCGGCAGCGTGCTCGGCACCGCCTTCGCCGCGCTCGCGGCGCGCTTCTTCGACTCGATCGAGATCGTCGAGGCGCACCACGCCGGCAAGGTCGACTCCCCGTCGGGCACCGCGGTACGCACGGCCGAGCTCATCGGCGAGGCCCGCGCCGCGATCGGCCCCGTGTCCGCGCCGCATGCCGACCAGCGCGCCCGTGGCCAGCTCGTCTCGGGCGTGCCCGTGCACAGCCTCCGCCTCAACGGACTGCTCGCCGAGCAGCGGGTCGTGCTCGGCGGCGACGGGGAGACGCTCACGATCGCGCACTCGACCGTGTCGTCGTCGGCGTACGAGCAGGGCATCCTCCTCGCACTGCGGCGAGCGCCGTCGGCCACGGGCGTCATCGTCGGCCTCGACGCGCTGCTCGACCTCGGGCTCCCGGGCGCTCCGTGACGACGCGTGCGGGCGCCATCCTCATGGGGGTGCTGCTCGCGATCTACCTCGTGCTCGTCGGCTGGCGGGCGGTGCAGTTCGTCGCCACGGGGGAGCCCGTCGCGGTCGGCATCGGCATCGCGCTCATCGTGCTGCCGGTCATCGCGGCGTGGGCGCTGTGGCGCGAGATCGCGTTCGGCGTGCGCTCGCAGGCGCTGATGCGCCGCCTGGAGGCCGAGGACGGGCTCGACCTCGGCATCCCGACCACCCCGAGCGGCCGGGCCGAGCGGGCCGGTGCGGATGCCGCGTTCCCCGCATTCCGCGAGGCGGCCGAAGCCGAGCCCGACTCCTGGCGGGCGTGGCTGCGCCTCGGCCTCGCCTACGACGCCGCGGGCGACCGTCGCCGGGCGCGGAGTGCCGTGCGGCGCGCGATCACGCTCGAGCGCTCGGAGCGCTGAGCATCGCGTCGAGCGCCGACTCGACGGTCACGTGCTCGAAGCGGAAGCCGTCGTCGATCAGGCGCTGCGGCCGCACCTTCTGGCTGGAGAGCAGCAGCTCGTCGGCGGCGCGGCCGAGCGCGAGCTCGAGCATCCGCTCGGGCACGGTGAACGTGTAGGGGCGGTGCATCCGCTCGGCCATCGCGGTCATCACGCGATCGGCGGTCGCCGGCGTCGGGCCGGAGAGGTTCACGGCGCCCGAGACGTGCGACGTGAGCAGGTGCGCGATGCCGGCGACCTCGTCGTGCAGCGAGATCCACGGCCAGTGCTGGCCGCCCGTGCCGAGCCGGCCCGAGAGGCCGAACCGGGTGATGGTGCCGACCCGCTGCATGGCGCCGCCGTGGCCGATCACGATGCCCGTGCGGAACACGACCGTGCGCGTCTCGTCGGGTGCGAGCGTGGCGGCGCCCTCCCAGCGCTGCACGACCTCGGCGAGGAAGCCCGAGCCCGCGCTCGAGAACTCCGTGAGCAGCTCGCCGGGACGGTCGCCGTAGTACCCGACGGCGGACGCGCTCAGGAACACCGCCGGGGGCTGTCGGGCCTTGCGCATCGCGTCGGCGAGCGTGCGCGTCGCGGTCACCCGCGAGTCGACGATCTCGCCGCGGTAGCTCTTCGTCCACGGCAGCCGCGCGAGCGATGCGCCCGACAGGTTGACGACCGCGTCGACCCGGTCCATCACGGTGAAGTCGATGATCCCGGAGGCCGGCGACCAGGATGCCTCGTCGGGCCCCTGCGCACGACGCCGCACCAGCCGCACGACCTCGTGGCCCTCGGCGGTGAGCCGCTCGATGAGGGCCGTTCCGATGAAACCGGAGGCGCCGGCGATGAGGATCCGCACGTCAGGCGAGCTCGGCTTCGATCGTGATCGGGATGGACAGGGCCTGCGAGATGGGGCAGTTCGCCTTGGCGTCGTCGGCGAAGCGCTCGAACTCCTCCTCGGTGATGCCGGGCACCCGGGCGCTCACCAGCAGGTGGCTGCCGAGCACGCCGCGCCCCGCCTCGAACGTCACGGCGGCCGTCGCCTGGATGCTGTCGGCCGGATGGCCCGCCTGTGCGAGCGCGAGGGAGAGCGCCATGCAGAAGCACGCGGAATGCGAGGCGGGCGAGGAGCTCCTCGGGATTGGTGGTGTTGGCCACGCCTGCCGCCCGAGCGTCCCAGTTCACCCCGAAGGTCGCGAGCCCCGACGAGTCGAGCGACACGTCGCCGGACCCTTCGAAGAGCGTGCCCTTCCAGATGGTGGTCGCTTCAGACGTCAGTGCCATGTGGTCCTCCTCCTCGAGCCGGGATCCCAGCCTAGCCCGGGGGGCGCGGGCGTCGTCAGGTCCTGGGGATGACTCGGGCGCGCACCAGCAGCAGGTAGAGCTGGCAGCCGAGGCAGTAGCCGAACACGGCGTTGAGGAAGGCCGCGACGAACGCCAGCGACGCCGCGATCGGCACCGCGAGCGGCAGCCCGATCGCACCGAGCAGCACGCCGACGACGGTCACCGCGAACCCGACGCCCTGGGCGAAGGTGGGCGGGCGCGGGTCCTCGAGCTCGTCGGGCGGCGAGAGGCGGGGCCGCACGAACCGCTTGAACAGCAGGCCGAACGGATGCCGCCGGACCCCGGCGAACGCGCCCCAGGCGAACAGCGCGGCGAGGGCCGCGAGCAGGAGCCACGCGGCCAGGTCGGCCCCGCCGAACCCGAGCACGGCGACCACGAGGAGCAGCACGGCCGTGATGCCTGCGGTGAAGCGGGGACCGCGCGGATCGATGCCGGCGGGTTCAGGCTGGGACACGGGTCCTCCCGGTGAGTTCGTCGAGGCGGTCGCGCACCTCGTTCGAGCGCGGAACCCCGGCGATGCGCGCCGTGGTCGCGCCGCGCGCGTCGAGGATGAGCGTGGTGGGCGTCTGCAGCACGCGGAACCGGTCCGCGATGTCGGGCCGGTGCGTGAGGTCGACCTCGACGTGGCGCACTCCGACGTAGTCGTGCGCGATCGATGCGAGTTCACGCGCCGTGGCGGGGCAGCGGCTGCAGTAGGCGGTGGAGAACTGCACGAGCGTCGCCGACTCGCCGAACGCCTCGGTCGCGACGCCCAGACCGCGACTCGCGTCGGCGGTCGTCGGGGCCGCCGCCTCGTCGCCGGTCCGGCCCGCGCTGCGGACGGTCCGGACGCGGCCCGCGCGCGACTTCCACGCGAGGCCGATCGCCGCGGCCGCCGCGGGCAGCGCGACTGCGGCGATGAGCGCGGCAGACCAGTCCATGCGGGGATGCTACGCCGACGCGGCATCCGCCCGGCCCGGTATGACGGCGGATGACGCACGCCGGGGTTACCATCGACGCGATGGCCGCGACGATCCCCACGCCCTACGAAGACCTCCTCCGCGACGTGCTCGAGCACGGCACGCACAAGTCGGACCGAACGGGCACCGGCACGCGCAGCGTGTTCGGCAGGCAACTTCGGTTCGACCTCGCGCAGGGCTTCCCGCTCGTCACCACGAAGCGCGTCCACTTGAAGTCCATCGCGTACGAGCTGCTCTGGTTCCTGCGCGGCGAGTCCAACGTGCGGTGGCTGCAGGAGCACGGCGTCAGCATCTGGGACGAGTGGGCGGATGCCGCGGGCGAGCTCGGCCCCGTCTACGGCGTCCAGTGGCGCTCGTGGCCGACGCCGGGCGGCGACACCATCGACCAGATCTCGCAGGTCATCGAGCAGATCCGGGTGAACCCCGATTCGCGCCGGCTCATCGTCTCGGCCTGGAATCCGGCCGACATCCCCGACATGGCCCTCGCGCCGTGCCACGCGCTGTTCCAGTTCTACGTGGCCGACGGCCGCCTCTCGTGCCAGCTCTACCAGCGCAGCGCCGACCTCTTCCTCGGCGTGCCGTTCAACATCGCGTCCTACGCGCTGCTCACGCACATGGTGGCGCAGCAGACCGGCCTCGAGGTCGGCGACTTCGTCTGGACGGGCGGCGACTGCCACATCTACGACAACCACGTCGAGCAGGTCGCCGAGCAGCTGTCCCGCGACCCGTACCCGGCGCCGACGCTCCGCTTCGCCCGCCGGCCCGACTCGATCTTCGACTACGAGTTCGACGACTTCGTCGTGGAGGGCTACCGGCACCACCCGGCGATCCGCGCGGCCGTCGCCGTATGACGGGCGGTGCGGAGGCCGCCGAGACAGTGCCCGTGGATGCCGGCCGGCCGCGCATCGGCCTGATCTGGGCCGAATCCGCGGGAATCATCGGCCGCGACGGCGGCATGCCCTGGCACGTGCCCGAGGACCTGGCCCACTTCAAGGACGTCACGCTCGGCGCGCCCGTTGTGATGGGCCGCCGCACGTGGGAGTCCCTGCCGCCGCGGTTCCGCCCACTCCCCAGGCGAGCCAACATCGTCGTGACCCGCAACGACGGCTGGGCCGCGGACGGCGCGGTGCGCGCGGCATCCGTCGACGACGCCCTCGCACTCGCCGAGGCCGGCGACCCACCCTGGATCTGGGTCATCGGCGGCGCCGACCTCTTCGGCCAGCTCATGCCGACGGCCGACCGCCTCGAGGTGACCGAGCTGCGCGCCCCGGACGGCGGCGACGCGGTCGTGCCCGAGCCCGGGGACACCCCCGCACCGACGATCGACCCCGCCGGCTGGCACCTCGCCCACGTCGACCCGCCCACGGGTTGGCTGTCCTCCCGCTCGGGCCTCGAGTACCGCTTCCTCCGCTACCTCCGCGCCTGACCCGGAACCCGCCGTTCGGCCCTGTCTCGGGGCCGCTCGTCCGCGAGCGTGCCCGTGCCGCGACTGCGCCCGCGCCCGCGCCCGCGACAAACATGGCGGATATACGATCCGGCGCGCCGCGCTGCCGCCCGATTCATCGGGGTGGCGGATCGTATGTCCGCAGACCTTGACGGGGGACTTGTCCTCGACAGCCGCCCGCGGGTCGGCGGGCGTCGTACGTGCGTCGCGCCGGCGGCGCGGCCGAGGGCGGCGACCGGGACCATCGGGGCATGCGCAGCGAGAGGTGGGCGGGATCGGCCGCAGCGGTGTGCCGCGCGCTCGGCGGGGTCGCGCGGCGCGAGCAGCTCATACGCGCGGGCGTCGATGACCGGATGCTGCGGCACGCCGTCCGCGGCGGCGGGCTCGAGCGCGTACGACCCGGGACCTACGCGGATCCCGACCTTCCCGCGCCGATCCGCATCGCCCTCCGACACGGAGGCGTCCTCGCGTGCGTCTCCGTCCTGAGGATGCGGGGGCTCTGGGTGATGCCGCTCGCGGAGATCGTGCACGTCTCATTGCCGCCGAACGGCCACGCGCGACGGCACCCCGGCTGCGCCTGCATCCAGCACTGGAACGCGCTCGAATGCACGACGACCGAAGTCTCGCTGGTGGATGCGCTCCTGCAGGTCTGCGGATGCCAGGGCGAGGACGCGTTCTTCGCCGCGCTCGAGTCGGCACTGCACGAGGGCGTCCTTTCGCGAACGAATCGGGCCGAGCTCCGCCGCCGCATCACGGAGTCCGCTCGATGGCTCGTGGACTTCGCTCGGCGTGACGCCGACAGCGGTCTGGAGTCCCTGCTCCGGATCCGCCTGCACCGTCTCGGGATCCCGCTGCGTACGCAGGTCCAGGTTCCAGGCGTCGGCCGCGTGGACTTCGTGCTCGGCGACCGGCTCATCCTCGAGGTCGACGGCCGGCAGAACCACGAGGAAGCGCCGAAGCGCCATCGCGATCTCGTGCGGGACGCGGTCGCCGCCGCGCATGGATTCGACACGTTGCGATTCGACTACGCGCTCGTCGTCCACGACTGGCCGCTCGTCGAGGCGGCGATCCTCGCCAAGCTCGACCGCGGTCTGCATCTGACCGGGCGTGGTGCCCACGGCGTCGCGGGGCCGCGCGGCATCCGCTCGACCCGATAGCCTTGAGCACGTGACTCAGGACAACCCCTTCGGACAGGTGCTCGTCGCGCTCGTCACGCCGATGACGGCGGACGGCGAGGTCGATTGGCCCGGGGTCGAGAAGCACATCGACGACGTCATCACCGCGGGCGCCGACGGCATCGTGGTCACGGGCACGACGGGGGAGACCTCGACGCTCACCGACCCCGAGAAGATCCGCCTCGTCGAGGTCGGCAAGGACGTCGCGGCGGGGCGCGCGAAGATCATCACCGGCGGCGGCTCCAACGAGACCGCGCACGCGATCGAGCTCTACAAGCACAGCGAGCGGGTCGGGGCCGACGGCATCATGATCGTCACGCCCTACTACAACAAGCCGACGCAGGCGGGC
>Ga0157380_10002060_pt1 | contig 13456 bp, 10 predicted proteins | sample S35metaG_FD_119757 | JGI IMG/M metagenome (GOLD analysis project Ga0157380, IMG submission 119757) | Switchgrass rhizosphere microbial communities from Kellogg Biological Station, Michigan, USA - S3-5 metaG | ecosystem: Host-associated > Plants > Roots > Rhizosphere > Soil | place: USA...
TGGCCTTCCGTTGATCTGATGCTTCAGTCTGGGCTAAGCCTTTTTTCGGGACGCAGCACTACCGATTTTCGCTCCTGCCCGGAAGCGCACAGCGCTCCCGCACGCCAGGCGGCATAGCCAATCGACTCGACCCAGTGTCTTCTGCAAGGCTTCCGTAACGAGTGTACGAAATGAAGGATCCACTAACTCGTCAAGTTCGCCGGCTCGGGCCCCGAGCGCTCGCGTCGGTTACCCGCAGATCTTTTTTGGCCACCGAAGTCTGGCTTCGCGAGGGTGCATATCGCCCGGCTGCCGACGAATTTGAACGACGTTGTGATGCAGCGGCGCCGTGGTTCGCGTTAGGCGACGACCCGGCCGGAGTTCCTTCCATCGAGATTGACGCTTTCGAAATGCTTGGCACGATTGAAGAGCAATCAGTCTGGTCATCCATCTGGTCAGCTGCCCGCACGATGGAGTTTGCGCGACTCGGAGAACTTCAAAACGCTTACGACCAGTTTGATTACACCATTGAGTTAATCGCCGATTGGCCTCCATCGTTGGCGGCAGTATCTGAGCATGTTCACGAACAGATCCGCGAAGCTGTCGAACACGTCGCCGAGATCACTGTGGGAATGAAGGATCCGCCAGTGGACGACGACACGCTGATGATTCCGGCGTTTTATCTCGAACGAAAGCCGCCTCCATCGCGGCAGCACAAAGCGGCGGGTCGTTCGTTCGGCCAGGAAATCGAGGAGTTAATCCGCGCAATTAAGGCCGGACGAGTTGCCGTTTTTTGCGGCGCGGGAATTTCCATCGCTTCTGGTATTCCACCAGCGAATGAATTGCGGCGCGCTATTTTAACGAAGCTGCCCGCATCCGAACTCGAGATAACCCGGCTGGTCGAAAACGACTTGCCGTTTGAGGCCTTCATGGAAGTGTTAGGCCGGCTAACCGATCTCGGGCCACTCATGGAAGTTTTCGTTGGTAAAGAACCATCTGCTACTCATGTCTTGTTGGCCGGATTGGGCTCACGCGGATTAATCAAAACCATCGCGACCACGAATTTCGACGAATTGATCGAACGCGCCGGCGCAAATTCACGAAACCTTGTCATCAAGCTTCACGGTACGATTTCAAGTCCGGAGTCAATTGCCGTGACTATGGAAGCAGTTGCAGGCCGCCAGCGCTTGCCTGAGCGCGAAGAAGCCATCGACCGTATATTCGCACATGGAGAACACGATGCGGTATTGGTCGTTGGTTACAGTTGTTCAGATTTATTTGACATCTCTCCGGCAATCGAAGCTTTGGGCGAATCGCTCAAACGCATCTGGATTGTGGAGCATGATCCGCGGGAGAAGCGCGCCGAAGATATTGTTGGGAAGACGTGGAAAAATCCTTTCCGGCAGTGTCGCCACGGCACTCGTTTGTTCTGCGATACTGACGCGCTCTTGAAACGAATTGCTCGCGAGACTTCCGCTGATGAGTATGCGCGGCCTGCCATTGCCGGCAACACCCGGCAAAGTTTTTTCGCGCGGTGGTGGAACCCGTCTGCGTGCGCGAGAGGAAGTTGCGATTGACCAGACTAATAAGCGCAGTTCGCCTGTTGGGCACGGCTGGCAAACTTTCGTCGACAGATGGTGGAACCATGTAGATCCGCGAGACAAGCTCCCGCTAGGCCACGCCATTCTGGGACAGCTATGGTATCTCTGCGCTGATTTTCGCGCCGCAAAGGTCCACTACCGCGCCTCGCTGGTGCGGGCCGGACCGTGGCAGGATCCGACAAACCGGTGTTACGCGCTGATTCAAATCGCCGGTTGTCATCGCGCGCTGAGTGAGTACAAACGCGCGCTCGAACGTGGCCGCGAGGCACATCGTCTCGCGAAAGCTCTTCACGACGACCACCTTGAAGCGCAGGCGGCAAGAACGATCGGTAATGCTCACTTCAATATGGGTGAGGTTGCCGAAGCGATCCCATGGTACCAACGCGATGTCGACCTTCTGCGCAAGCTTGGAGACCAGGAGCGAGCGCTCGGACCGGCCCTCGCCAATCTCGCCAATGCTTTTGGAGCAAGTGGCGATTTTGACAAAGCGCTCGAATGTTTCGAAGAAGGTATTGAGTTAGCTCGCGACCTTGGCGATAAAGTAGGCGAGGCTTCACGTCTGGGAGGCATGGGCCAGGTTTTGGGAATGATGAAGCGTTGGAAAGAGGCCGAGGCGACACACCTGCAAGCGCTCGATATCTCCAAAGCAATGGCCAACGTGCCTGGGGTTGCCACTCAACTTGCGCTGCTCGCTAAGGTCGAGGATGAACGCGGTCGTTTTGATAAGGCGATCGAGCTGGCCATAGATGCACTCACATTGTTCAGCGAGATTGGAGATCGTCAGGGCGAAGCGCGGACGCTCGGCAACCTTGGTGGCTATTACCTAAAGACTGGCAAAGTCTCTCAAGCGGCCAAATGCTTCAAACAATCTCAGGAGATCGCCGCCGCAATAAGTGATCGCAGCGTTTTTGAAGTGGCCCAGCGCAATCTCGATCTTATCGCAAGAGCAGGGAAGCAATAAGAGCTACAACGGTAGCGGTTAGTTATGAGCTAAGCGGATTAGTACACGCTTCGTCGCTAGCGAGCGCAATCAGCATTGCTGCGAGTCGCAGCGGAACCAAAACGCAACTGATACTCCGTCGCAGTGATGAACGCGCAGACCATACCTCGATAGTTGTTCGGCTCGCGGTTGTTGACGACGTCCAGCCAGAAATCGTAACCACCTTGATCCACGTCGCGCCTCAGATAGCCGAAGTACTGCATCAACACAAAGGCCGGGTTGTATTGACTGATCTGCTTGAGTTCGCTGTAACGAGGACCGTTGGGATCGGGAGTGTTCTTGAAATCAGGAATCTCGATTACATCGCGCAGGACCAGCGCGCGGCTGCGACCGGCATTCATCGCCTGAATTTCCTGCTGACGCAGTGAGTCGTAGCTTGACCCAGTCAACCCCGCCGAATCGAATAGCTTGTTGCCGACTTCGGTGTTGCTAAGTGTGATCGGAAAGGCGGCGACAAAGGCCGGACGCTGCGCCCACTGATCGGCAAACGCTTGCTTGCTCTCTTCGAGGTTTGTTCCACCGCTGACTTGATTTCGATCCGGCATGAACTCGGCGAAGCTGGGCGGGCGCCCAAAGGAAGCTTTGTAAAAGCGATAGACGTAATAACCGGTGTCCTGAAACTCCTGCTCGATGAAGAAGGCTGCACTCACGCCGATGCGGCGATCATGAATGCAGTGCGCATCGGAGCCGCAGTCGGTGATTCTGGCGGTCCAATATGCGAGACCTCCCGAATCCGGTTCGCGGTTGAGGAAGTCGAGATAGTGCTGACGGATGAAGAACTGTGCGTCGTCGATTTGATTGGGGATCGAATTGGTACCTGGGTCGTACAGCTCGGCGCTATTTAGAGTGTAATAGTTGTTGCCATCGCCGCCTGCGACAAGAACCTTGCCGTTGGGTAACAGCGTCATGGTGTGATCCTCGCGCGCCGAGTTGAGGCTGTCGGTGTAGTTCCACATTCCAGTGGTTGGGTCGTACAGTTCCGCGTCGTTGAGGGTAATGCCGTCGCCGCTGAAGCTGCCCGCTGCAACCAATACCTTGCCGTTGGGCAGCAGGGTTGCAGTGCTGTTATAGTCGCGGGCACTGTTGGGGTTGCCGGTGATGCTCCACGTCCCGGTGGCGGGGTCGTACAGTTCCGCGCTGCTAAGAAAAAACAAAACGTCGCCACCCGTGAGCAGGACCTTGCCGTTGGGCAGCAGCGTCGCAGTATGATAGGTACGTGCTGTGTTGAGATCGCCGGTGAGGCTCCACGTCCCCGTAGCCGGGTCGTACAACTCCGCGCTGTTAAGAATACCACCTCGGCCTCCATTGCCCCCCGCAACCAGAACCTTACCGTTAGGCAGCAGAGTCGCTGTATGTAGCCAGCGGCCTATGTTGAGAAAGCCGGTGAGGCTCCACGTCCCCGTAGCCGGGTCGTACAGCTCCGCCCTGGTGAGAGGGGCGCTGCGATAGTGATCTAAATAGCCCCCTGCAACCAGGACCTTGCCGTTGGGCAGGAGCGTCGCCGTCTGAAAGTAGCCATCTGTGTTGAGATTGCCGGTGACATGCCAGATCCCAGTAGCCGAGTCGTACAACTCCGCGCTGTCGTCCCCCGCGACCAAGACATTGCCGTTGGGTAGCAGCGTCGCTGTGTGATAAGCGCGGGCTGTATTGAGATTGCCGGTGTGGCTCCACGTCCCCGTAGCTGGGTCGTACAACTCTGCGCTATTGAAAATGCTGTTAGCGTTGTTGTAGACCCCCATGCCCCCTGCGACCAGGACCTTGCCGTTGGGCAACAGCGTGGCTGTGTGATAAAGGCGGGCCGAGATGAGATTGCCCGTGTAGCTCCAACTCGGACCCGACATTTGTGCAGATGCGAGTCTTGCTGGACCCCATACGAGAGTAGCCGTGAAGATCAAACCCGCGAGGACCATCATCAAGCCAGCGATGAAGTGGGCTTTGATTTTGTCAGGCAGCTTTTTCATGTCAACTTCCTTTTTGGGAGAGGCATTGCATCTATTGGCGTGCAGTCAATGCAACCGATTTGGTCTGCGGCTTTATTCCGGGCCGCTCGCGGGCGAGGTTTCGCTCGGCTCGAAACGCTGGCGCTTCCATACCCATGCTGTTCGCGGATGACCAGACTTGCGCGAGAAAGTAGCGGTCTCCGTATCGACTGAACAACAATCTCGCGTCATCCTTCACCTTGCCTTCTACCGGGTGCATCAACAATACGGTCCCGTTGTGACCGTCGATACTTCTGATTCGCAAGACCGACTGATCAGAACTGGGATTGATGATGCTGACTACATATTTACCTGCTGGAAATTTTTGATTTCCAGCGCTGAACTCAAACGGAATGTCGGCGATCAACTTCGTGCCGCTGGTTTGCGCCTGGGCCGTCAAAGCCAGGGAGCCAACCAGAACGATCATCGCGAACATTGTGTAAGCTTGCTTTTTCATTTCGTAAATCTCCTTTGTGGAAAGACATGATCCGGGTGTTTGCCGCTTTCACAATCAGCGGCGTTCTTATTCCCTTCACTCTCTTAAGCGTAATCCAGTAGAAAAAGCGGCAGCTGCCGCAGGAAGATTCTTCTCCCAGTAAGGTGGTAGTGAAAACGCATCGAAGGTGTGATACTTTTCGGGCCTCTTGATACCACCTGCTGGGAGGACAAAGATGGTCCAGGCCTCGCGGGAGCAGATTACAGGATTACTTCTGGCGTGGAGCGACGGCGACCAGGCGGCACTCGATAAACTAATGCCGCTTGTCTATGTGGAGCTTCATCGTTTGGCCAAGCGTTACATGCGCCGGGAGCACGCTGGTCACAGCCTCCAAACTTCGGCACTAGTAAATGAAGCATACCTGCGTCTGGTCGATGCACAGAACGTGCACTGGCAGAACCGCGCTCACTTCTTCGCCGTCTCCTCACAGATCATGAGGCGCATTCTGGTCGATTTTGCGCGGGCCAAACGGAATCTCAAGCGAGGTGGTGCAGCACGGCAAGTCACACTTGACGAAGGATTGTTAGTTACGCCAGAGAGCAGTGCCGACTTGCTCGCGCTGGATGAAGCCCTCGGAAGGCTCGCGATACTCAACCAACGACACAGTCAGGTAGTGGAGTTGCGCTATTTCGGAGGTCTGAATGAGGAGGAAATAGCCGAGGTGCTCAGCGTCTCGCCGCGGACGGTACGCAATGATTGGAGCTTGGCCCGTGCGTGGTTATACCGTGAGTTAAGCCTTGGCGGCAGCGATGACGCCTGACGTTTGGATTGGTTCGCTGGTTAGTTGAACAAGAAGTAAGAAAACTATCCGCAGATTACGCCGATGACACAGATGTAAAACGAGTTCTTAGTACTTGGTGGTGGCCTAGTTTGGTTTCGTAACGCAAACTGTTAGTTTGCGGATGCGTTGAATGCCATTCAATCCTCGCAAACTAACAGTTTGCGTTACAACTTAGGCCTCTACCTAGTACTTGTCTATGTAGGAGGTTGGTCGGGATTGTGATAACGTGAGGCCGACCTCCAGTCGAGACCCGACCGCCCAATGAGTGTTAATGGCTACCTACACCTCTCACTTAGGGAAATCACGCAACTCATAGTGGCCTAACAACCGTAAGATGGAGCTCATGTGCTCGAGGTATTGAAGGGCACAGTCAGCGGCGACTCGATCTTGACTCTCTGGCTTCGAGCCGGAATCGGCGAGATGAGCAGCAATGTCTCCTGAGCGTTATCAGCAGATCGGCAAGCTTTACCACCAAGTGCTCGAAATGGAGCCCGGTGAGCGCGGCCCTTTCCTTGCTCAAGCCTGCGGTCAGGACCAGGCACTGCGTAATGAAGTCGAATCTCTGGTGTCCTCGCACGACAAGCCTGCAGGCTTCCTGGACAATGGGGCTTTGCTGGCGGCCGCCAATCTTTTGCTAGACACGGACGTAGAGTTCTCTGTCGGGCAGCGTATCCACCACTATGAAATCGTAGCGCCCCTGGGAGCAGGCGGCATGGGAGAAGTCTTCCTCGCCGATGATACGAAGATGGGTCGCAAAGTGGCGCTGAAGTTATTGCCGGCTTACTTCACCCAGGATCAAGAACGCGTGCGCCGCTTCAAGCAGGAAGCGCAGGCCGTCGTCGCGTTGAATCATCCAAACATCGTCACCATCTATGACGTCGGCCAGTCGAACAGCATTCACTTTATCGCCACCGAGCTGATTGAGGGTGAGACGCTGCGCCGCCGCCTGACCAATACCCGTGTAGATCTGAGCGAAACGATGGACGTGGCGATTCAAGTGACCTCCGCGCTCGTCGCCGCACACCGAGCGGGCATTTTGCATCGCGACATCAAGCCTGAAAACATCATGCTGCGAGCGGATGGCTATGTGAAAGTCCTCGACTTTGGCCTCGCCAAACTGCTCGAAAAACCCAAGCCTGGACCAGACCCGAATTCTCCAGCAGCAACGCGGGCGCTGGTGCAGACGGATGCCGGCGCAGTAATGGGCACGATCAGCTACATGTCGCCGGAACAAGCGCGCGGCGCAGAGACGGACGCGCGCACAGATATTTGGAGTCTCGGCGTCGTGGTCTACGAGATGGCGGCGGGCAGGTTGCCGTTCGAAGGGAAGGCGTCAGAAGTAATCGCCAGGATTCTCGAGCGAGAGCCCGCGCCGCTCGCGCGTTACGCGCCGGAACTGCCCGCGGAATTAGAGCGAATCGTCGCCAAGGCTTTGACCAAGAATGTCGCCGAAAGGTACCAGACTGCGAAAGACTTGCTCAATGACCTGAAGAAACTGCAACAACGTCTTCAAGTTGAGAGTGAAATCGAACGCGTGCGCGTTCCTGAAGGGTTCGAGGAATCGCCTTCAGACCAACAGGGAAACGCTACCTCACCGTCACCGGCTGTAGCAGACACCAAAGAAGTGTCCCCGGCCTTTAGCTTCAAGTATGTGGTCAAGAGCATCGAGCGTCACAAACTCGCGGCCGTCGTGGCGCTACTGATCCTCGTCGCTTCAGCTGCCGGACTCTGGTGGTATTTTTATTTTCCGAATGCAGAAGCTCCGATCGACTCGATCGCGGTCCTCCCCTTCGTCAATGCGAGCGGCAACGATGATCTTGAGTATTTGTCTGACGGGCTCACGGAATCGCTCATCATCAGCCTGGCACAACTTCCCAATCTGAAAGTGTTCCCACGCGCTTCAGTCTTTCGCTACAAAGGTAAAGAGACAGATCCGTTGGCGGTCGGCAAAGTGTTGGGCGTGCGCGCAGTGCTCACTGGACGCCTCGTTCAGCATGGTGACACCCTGGAAATCAGCGCCGAATTGATCGACGTTCGCGACAATAAGCAAGTCTGGGGTGCGCACTATAGTCGAAAGTCATCAGACCTTCTTTCCTTGCAGAGTCAGCTCGCGCGTGATGTTTCAAACAACCTGCGAATAAAAATATCGGGTGCGGACGAGAGCAAAGTTGCCAGGAACTACACCGCGAACGCCGCAGCCAACGAGCTTTATCTGAGAGGGCGTTTTCATCAAAGGAAAGACATGCCACGAGACCTGGAGACAGCGGTTGGGTATTTTCAGCAGGCAATCACCCTTGACTCGCACTTCGCCAAAGCTTATGCCGGTCTCGCACTTGCTTACGCGCCGCTCTCATATTTCGTTAGCCAACCACCGCGTGAATTGATGTTGAAAGCGAAAGAGGCCGCGCTACATGCCATATCGCTCGACGATCAATTGGTTGAAGCACACACCGCGCTCGGCTACATCCTTTTTGAATACGATTATGATTTTGCCGGAGGGGAACGCGAATTCAAACTCGCCATCGAACTGAACCCGAACGATTCGGATGCACATCAGGCATACGGTGAGCTGCTAACATACCTCGGCCGACACGAAGAAGCGCGGGCAGAACTACAGCGGGCGTTGGAAATCGACCCGTTCTCGCTCGCCGCTAACTGTGAGTATGGTGGGAGCCTGGCGTTCGCCCGGCAATATGATGAAGCCATCGGGCAATTGAAAAGAACGCTTGAACAGGATACCAGTTATTGGTTGACACATTACACCCTCGCCATCACCTACGACATGAAAGGAGATTATGCCGAGAGCGTCGCCGAGCGTATCAAAATCAATGAGTTATTCAACCACCAGCAAGAGGTAACATTGATGAGAGAGAGTTTTAACAAAGGCCGCTGGTCAGGTTTTTTACGGGCCATGACCGGCAAGCACCGACCGCCTGAGCTGCCGCCTTATATCGTTGCGACATTTTATGTGGAGCTCGGCGAGAAGGACAAGGCACTTGCCATACTGAACCACTTGTACGAAGACCGCAGTTACGACCTTGTTATGCTCAAGGTTGATCCACGCCTCGATCCTCTGCGTGACGATCCGAGCTTCCAGGATTTGACGCGGCGTGTTGGCTTCACGCAATAGTGGGGGGAAACAGCGACCTCATTCGTCTCATTCGGAGTGTCCTTCGCGAATACTGGATCGCACATTGTTTTCACTAGACTTCATCTAGTGTCCTGTTCATAAAGTTCGCGTAACCAATCCTGTTCTGGCCGCAGAGCGGCCAAATGTTTATAGCTGCCGTTCCCTAAAGAGACCCTTGGCTCCTTTAGGAGCCGAATGTGCCGCAAAAACAAACACTTGGCTCCTACGGAGCCTGGGGTTTTCCGGAAGACGCCCGGGTTCTATAAACATTTGGCCCCTCTGGGGCCGAAACCCTACCACCCTCAATTTCACTTTACCGACAATTTTGAGATCGCCACTGCCGCTTTTTTCGCTGGATCTCGCTTAAAGAAAGATGAGGGCAGTAAGACGGCCCTGTTGGAACGAAGGAAGCACCTGAAAGCAAGCTTACCTCAATCAACACGACCAAAGGAGATCGTTATGCGAAAAAAAGAAACGTTCATAAGCTGGAAAAGAATTTCGTTGGCGCTAATCGTTACCGCGATGATGACCACCCTGCTCATCGGAACAAGCGCTCAATCAATTCAGAAGAATGACCAGGGCGGATCAAGCGAAGGAGCGCAACACAAATTACAAGGCACGTGGAATGTCACCCTGAGATTCCCCGTCTGCAGCGCCACCTGTGGGTGTCCGGGCGGCGTGCCGAACCTCCCGATCCCGACCTTGAACACTTACCTGAAGGATGAAACGATGCTGGTGGCCCTTGGCGGTAGTTTATTCTCGGGCCCTGGACATGGGTCGTGGGAGCGCATCGATCACAACCAATTCAACGCTCACTTTAAGTTCTTCCTCTTCAATGCCGCCGGCATGCTTAGAGGGAGCGAGGAGGTGAAGAAGAACATTCTCCTCACCGGCCCTGATACGTTCGAAGCCACCTCGACCTTCGACGTCTTCGACACGGCGGGGAACATTACTTCACAGGGATGCATCATCAACGAAACGGCGACGCGCTTTGAGTAGGGGAACACGAACGTGCCTGCGCAAGCAAAACCCGGGGGAGGCGCTGTCGCCCTACTACTAGAAGGACAGCGCCTGATCGCAGTGGTTGCTGGAGTCTATCAGTGGGTGAATTCACTGGTAACTGTCAGGTATGACAGGTGAACATCGGCTGCAGCCGAGCTCACGCAAAGGCTGGATGCCTTCCCCCGGCCAGAATGGGAGCGATGCCATTTTTCTTCTTGGCGAGAATCAATCGATCGTCTGCGGCCTCTACCATTCTACGCACGGTACCCTGATCCTCTGGTAGAGCGGACAGACCAAAGCTCATACCGAAAGTGGGTGGAGCTCCCTCTCTTCCGCCTAACTCCTTGAAGTCGATTGCCAGCCGGCACATCATTGAGAGAGCGTCTGCCCTGGTCGTTTCGGGCAGAATGAAGCCAAATTCATCGCCGCCGTAGCGGCAGAGAATATCCGTCTGACGCAGATCCGCCCTCATCAGTTCGGCGCACCTAACCAACATATGATCGCCGAATTGATGACCTTTAGAGTCATTTACGCTTTTGAAATCATTGAGATCAACGAGCACCAGCGAGAGCGGGCTGTCATAGCGTCGGGCGCGATTGAGTTCATCTTTCAGGCGTTCGTAGAAGATGCGATGATTAAAGAGTCCGGTCAGGCTGTCGGTACGAGATAAGCGTCGCAACTGCAACATGTGTTCTTCGACGAAAGCGCTGATTGTTTCGCGCATCGCCTCGTCAAGAGCTTGACCGATGCGCGTGCATACGACTAATCGGTTGTCCGTTCCTAACCCGCGGAAGTTTTCGGGGTGCCCGTTCAGATGAAGAAAGATGTGCTCGCGCAAGAGCTGGTACTCGCGCACAAGTTCACGGACTTCGAAATGTTCCTGCGCCCGCTCGCGTCCATGGCGGGCGGCGCTACAAATCCTCTCGTGTTCTATCTTGCTGTCGTCTATCTCTATGACCCGAAGAATCTCGTTAAGGACCAAAGGGACAGCGTCCAGCAGCAACGGTTCCTCGAGCTCCCCAGCCGAAGGGATGCTGCGGTCCGCCCGCACGGCTGTGAGCCAGCTTTGAAGAATCTGGTCTGCGCTCTGCTTAATGAGGTGGTCTAAAGCGCGCGGTTCGGTTTGCGCTGGTGGTCGTAATGCTTGCATAACAATTACGGATGGGCAAAGGCAACACGTGCCGGCTGCGAGGGTTTTGTGAAGAATGGGGCGAGTAAACTATCTATGCGGTCCAAGTCGATCGGTTTTACCAGGCACTCATCACACCCAGCGGCCAGAGCGTCGTCACGGTAGCTCCGTGTGCCCCAGCCGTTCATGGCGATTATGTAGACCTCGCGCTGCACCTCATTCGCTCGAATCCGCCGGGTAGCTTCGAGGCCATCGATCAGCGGCAGACTTCCATCCATCAAAATAACGTCGGGTTGTATGCGGAGAGCCAGTTCAACTGCTTCCAGACCGTTCGAAGCTTCGGTGACGCAACAATTCTTCATTCCCAGTATCATCGAGAGTATCTCGCGCGAGTCATCGTGATCTTCAACAATCAACACCTTGGGCTGGATCTTTGGCACGAGCCGAAGCCGTGGACCACCGGATAAAGCCTTAATCGAATCAGGATCGGCAAGCTTGGTAGCCATTCCGCGAGAATTCCTTTCGGGGGCGGTGGACTGCTTTCCGGCTTGATCTTGTTTGCAGCGCTTGGAGACCGGTAGTGCAGTTTCATTAACGAAGCACAACTTAGGCTCTGCTGCTGACATTGGCTTATTGGGGGGACCGATGCACTCTAACCCAGCCGCTTTCCATGGTCTGTGCGCCAACACACACAGTGGATAAGCAGTGGATTTTCGCTGGATTGCTTCTGTGTCGTCAGAGCCAGGAAGTAGGGAAAGAAGGGCCGCCAGGTGAAAGGCGGTCCAAGGAATCCTCCACCCGCACTCTTCATGAGCAGTGAGGAGGCTGAAAGCGCAGAGGAGCTCTTTAATCGAGAGAAGGGCGCGCTCCCAATAATTTCGTCAACAAGCGAATCTGTTCTTGCTGCATCGTAATCAACTCGGACCATTTCATCTCGCGCAACTCGTCTATCTTTTCATGTAGGCTGAGGATCTCGAGCTCTGCCTTCAAATTCACTTCATAATCGTGGGCCGCATCCAGCCTGTCTTTTACGCCCTGGCGATTCTGCGACATCAGAATTACCGGGGCCTGGACAGCTGCGAGCATGGAAAGAAAGAGATTCAGCAATATATAAGGGTAGGGATCAAATGAAGCGCTCTGCCGGACGAGAATTACCGAATTAAGCACAACCCAGCAAAGCAGGATTGTGGCAAAGATAATAATGAACGTCCATGAGCCTCCAAAACCCGCCACCTTATCGGCGAGTTGTTGTCCCATGGTCAGCTTCTTCTCGAACTCCTGGTTGGTGTTCCGGCTGATATGGCGACGCTCACTGAAGTGCCGCACAACGCGATGTTCTCGTTCAGGAAGGGATTCAGGATCGACCTTGAACAGCTTCTTCGCAAGTTCTCGTAATTGGTTGTTCACGTGGTGCTCCCAGCATTTGTCGAAGTTGTCTGCTTGCGAGGTAAACAGCTCCAGGCTCAATTCGGGCGGGTTTAGCGAGCGCTCTATATCGCAGCTTGTTCAACTTTGGCTAAGGCTGCGCTAGAGCTGTCTGGTCTTTCGATTCAATATACAAAGGAACTCCAGGGCCGTCCGTGCGCCAACACACTTAAGGAAAGTGCTCCCGGTTATCCCGGTCTGCGCAGGTTCAAAGTGGTGAAGGAGTGATGCAGGGGTACTTGTAACGCAAACTGTTTAGTTTGCGCGCCGCATTGACGTTTCACTTCTTAAATAGTTTTGCGAACGCATCACGAGCATCCGTCGGAGGGCCTGACGAAGTTTCGCGCTCGACTACAATTCGAGCCGCGAACAGTTCGCACTGGTTGCGCGCATGTTTGTTTACTTTTTTAGGCTGTCATCGTAGGCTGGTAAAAACGGTGCATCGGCGCCTTCTTAGCCGACATAATTGCCATCCGTGGAAATCCGCTTTCTGACATCACACAACGTATGGTTTGTGATGAAGTCGGCGTGGTCGTCAAGAGCGAACACAAGATTAATCAATGAAATTTGGCGATCAACTACCGGCTCAAAATAGCTTACCAATCCTGTTGACTCTTACCGCACTTTTTACATATCTTCACAAGCGAACTTAACGGCTGAAGCCCTCGCGCCTGCTGTGAGTTTGCCCCGCTTGCATTCAGCCTTTCCAATTTATCGATTCACTCGACCAGCGTCGCTGGAGACGACGTGAAGTCTATTGCTTTCGAAGGAGAACTCACATGAAACGACTATTCCACACCTTATCGATTTTCGGGTTGTTGCTCTGCGCCTTAGGCGTTACTCATGCGCAGACCTATCAGATCATCGGCACGACAAGCTCAAGCGTAGCGGACAATACAACCAGGACCGTGACTACCGTGCAGTTCGGGAGCAA
>Ga0157380_10002061_pt1 | contig 13453 bp, 10 predicted proteins | sample S35metaG_FD_119757 | JGI IMG/M metagenome (GOLD analysis project Ga0157380, IMG submission 119757) | Switchgrass rhizosphere microbial communities from Kellogg Biological Station, Michigan, USA - S3-5 metaG | ecosystem: Host-associated > Plants > Roots > Rhizosphere > Soil | place: USA...
CCGCGCGATGATCGAGATGATCGCGCGCCTCGACATGACGAACATTCCTGAAGCACAGAAGCCGTTCGTGCAGCGCTTCCTGGATCTGACCAAGAACGAACCCTGGGTGTTCGGCCTCCCGGTCGGAGGCGAACGAGAGTTCCTGCGGGAGTTCGGCCTCGAGGTCCGCGAGATGTTCACCGTCGGTGGAGAGGACTCCGCGAAGCGCTATCTGACGCGGGCCGATGGCACGCAGGTCGGTGCGCAGGCGATCGCGGAGGCGATGGCGCGCATGGCGGCGCGCGCACGAGAGGTCGCGAACCCCTCGCCTGAGGTTCAGCAACAAATGTCACCCGAGCGGATGCGGGAGCAACAGCGGCTCAGCGCCTATCACCTCGCCGAAGCCGTCGTTGCGGGTTAGAAGCACGGCGGGTCTAAAGACCCGCCGCTACAGGAATGTAGAGGCGGGCCTTCAGGCCCGCCTGACACTCAGCTCTGGACCCAGAGCTTCGGCTTCCCCGTCCCATCGTCGGTCCCCTTGATGTACCAGTTCTTGCCCAGGGGATCGTGATCCATCGTCGTGACGAAGTCGAAGGGCGCCTGGAATTCGATGTAGTCGAAGCCCGTATCAGACGCGAGGAGTTGATGCCACTCGCCCGCTGGAATGAGCACGAGGCTGCCGGGCCCGACGGCCAGAGTCCCGGTATCGTGCTTCACTTCACCGGTGCCCTTCTCGATGAAATAGAAATGCTCGGGGATGACGGGACTGGTCTTCGACGCCCGGTGGACGTGACGCGGCGAATGCGCGCGCGGGGCGTACGCCATGCGGCCAATCTGCAAATCCCAGGAGCCTGACAGACCGGTTTCCTTGTTGACCCAGAAGGTGCGCTCGCGGAAACGCTTCTCGTCCACCAGCGACCGGAGCTCGGCCTCAACGAAGACGTAGCCGACCGGCGACTGGTCGTCCGTCGCTTTGCCGGTATGCTTCGGCACAGTGACGAGCAGGAGAGTCATCGGAGTGCTGGACGCGGTGATGGTGGCTTCCTCGCCAGGCTCGAGATAGATGCCGCTGCGGCGCTGCGCCGCGTGCTCGGCGGTCTTCCCCTTCGACACGTGCGTGATCGTGGCGTCCTTCCCCTCGAGGAGATAGGCGACCTGGGTGCGATCGCTCACCGCGAGGCGACAGGCCTTGCCTGCCTCCACGTGCTCGAGGGCAACTTGAACCCGGGTTCCCTCTTCAGACTGGCCCAGGATCTTCTTCACGTGTCCTTCCGCAACCGGAACCTTGTTGCGGCTCTCCGTATCGATCACTTTGATCATGTCGTCGTGCTCTCTCCAGGATAGGGAAGTCCCGATTTATAGCACAGCGCGTTTCCCGCGCGACGATCGGCATACTCTGTGCCTCAACCATCCCAGCCAATCGAGCGATACGCGGATTTCCTCCGTGATTTCACTACCGTGCGGTCGCGCTGACGGGATATCGTGACCGGGGCCCGATGTTTGTGAATGCGGAACGGGTCTCAATGAGGGAGCGGCATACCGTGATGACACCAACTCGTCGACCAACACCGTTCGGAATCATCTGCGGCATGTCCTGCGCCGCCCTGGTCCTGCTGTCAGCCCTCCCGGCGCGTGCGGGACAACAGAAGCCGGCCACGTCCTCTCAGGATCCGTTCGTGCGGATGAACGAGTCGATCGACGCGCTCACCAAGAAGGTCTGGCCCAGTGTTGTGCAGGTTCTGGTCAGCAGCTACGGGCCGCGCGACGAGAGTGGCGGAGGTCGCGGCGACGCCAACGTCATCATCGGCCGCCAGCAGGCGACTGGCTCGGGCTTCGTGATCGATCCCGACGGCTACATCATCACCAACGCACACGTCGTCAGCGGTGCGCGTCGTGTCCAGATCGTCCTGCCGGCCGAGAACGCGGACGGCACGCTGGCAACTGCCTTGTCGGGACGCACCTACCTGCTTTCGGCGCGCATCGTCGGGATCACCACTGAGCTGGATCTGGCCCTGTTGAAAGTTGACGGTCAGAAACTGCCGGCGCTGCCGCTGGCGACCTACTCACAGGTACGGCAGGGTGAGACGGTCTTTGCGTTCGGAAGCCCGATCGGCATGCGCAACAGCCTCACGCACGGGCTCGTCTCTGCCGTGGCGCGCCAAATCGATCCCGATTCACCGCAGATCTTCGTGCAGACCGACGCGCCGATCAACCCCGGCAACTCAGGCGGGCCACTGGTCAACATCCGCGGTGAAGTCGTTGGCGTCAACACCTTCATCGTGTCGCAATCGGGAGGGAATGAAGGATTGGGCTTTGCCGTTCCGAGCGCGACGGTGAGAACCGTCTTCCGTCAGTTGCGGGAGTACGGTGTCTTGCGGCGACAGGAAGTGGGCATGAGCATTCAGACGATCACGGCGGAGATGGCGAAGGGGCTCAGCCTGTCGAGAAACTACGGCGTCATCGTCTCCGACGTCTGGCCCGGTGGCCCGGCCGAAGCCGCGGGATTGAAAATCGGTGACATCCTGATCTCGGTCGATGGGCAGCCGGCTGACAACCTGCCCACCGTGAACTACAACTTCCGCCTGAGAGACTCGACAGACAAGGTTCAAATCGTCGTGCTCAGAAGCGGCAAGGAACAAACCATCAGCATGACGCCGGTCGAGCAACGAAACGATCTGGACTCGGTGTCTTCGCTCGCCGATCCGGAGAAGAATCTCGTGCCCGAGCTCGGTCTTCTTGGCGTGGAAATCGATGCGCGTATCGCCGGGAACGCGACGGGGCTTCGCGCACCGTACGGGGTCATCGTCGTGGCGCGGGCGGCAGGCGCCACGACGGACGTCCCGCTTCAGCCACGAGACATCATCCGCAGCTTCAACAATCGGGACATTTCGTCTCTGCAGTCGTTGAGAGACGCCATGCGCGCACTCACCCCCGGCACGCCGGTGACTCTGCAGATTCAGCGTGACGGACGCCTCATGTACGTGTCGTTCACCGTGGACTGACGACGGACCTCAGGGATTGCCGCCAGGCAGTTCTCGTTGGCGCGGGAATCCCTGATCCTGATAGCCTACGCAGCGACGACAACACGGAATTCGCACAGAGCAGGAATGATTGGGGGATACATGAAACGAATCGCATTGCTGGCCTTCGCGGCCATAACCATTTCCGCCGGGGTGGCGGGCGCGCAGGAGGGCCGCGGCGCACCACCGCCACCGCCGCCTCTGTCGCCAGGTGCGTCGCAGGCCGACGTGGATAAGGTGTTGGCGGCGGCACCTGCCAACCTTCGCGACCAGGCCACGGTCATCAAGTGGAAGGCGGATTGGACCTACGACACCTTGAGGAAGGGCACGAACCGGCTCGTCTGCTTTGACAAGTCCGGCCTGGCAGGGCAGCTGCCGTTCTCGCTCGAGTGCACCAGCCTGGGCAACCTCGATCGCGCCGCGCAGAACATGAAGTTCGAGTCGGAGCCCGATCGCACGAAGCGGCAGGCGGCTCTCGATGCCGCCGAAAAAGACGGCTCGCGAGCCAAGCCCGAGTTTGGTTCGGTCTGGTATCACCTTATGGGCAAGGATCAGGCGACCGCGCGCACCCATATGACGATCGCCGTTCCCGGCGCGACGACACAGTCGATGGGACTTCCAGATAATCCGAAGACGGGTGGCGTCTGGATCATGAACGCCGGCACGTCCACCGCTCACCTGATGGTTCCGGGCGAGTAAGCCGCACGAACCGACTTCGGCTCTGTGCTGAAAACGCCGGAGCAGCACACTGTGTTGCTCCGGCGTTCGTATCTGGACCACCCTGATTACGGTACCTGTGGACACGCCACAGACCATGTATGCTCCTGCAGCGATGCCACGGAAGATCCTGGGGCTCGGCGTCATACTGGCGGGATTCGCACTCTGGTCGGGCTCACGGATGTCAGCCCAGGATGCCGCGTCGAACACGATCGACACCTACTGCGCCAGCTGCCACAACGGACGCCAGCGTTCGGCTTCGGGCACACTGCTGGAGCGGTTCGATGTCATGCAGATCGCTGCGAATCCGGCGCTCTGGTCGCGAGCCTATCGGCAACTTCAGGCCGGCGCGATGCCGCCTGCGGGTTCGCGTCGACCGACTCGTGCAGAAGCCGACGCCACACTACTCTCGATCGAGCGCGCCCTCACCGCACAGGCGAAGCCGCACGCCACGCTTGACGATCGCGAGATCGCCGCGCGCCTGGCGGACATTCTCTGGAACAGCGCGCCCGATGCGGCCCTTCTGCACGAAGCACAGGGGAATCGCTTGCGCGATCGCGCAGCGCTCGAACGCCAGGTTCAGCGGATGCTCGCCGACGATCGCGCGCAGACATTCGTCTCGCGATTCTTCGTCCCCTGGCTGCAACTCGATGCGCTGGCCAAAGCCGACCCGGACAAGAGGTACTTTCCCGACTACGACATCTCGCTGCGCGATGCGCTGTCGAGGGAAACCGAGCTCTTTCTGTTGAGTCAGTTGCGCGAGGACCGGGACCCTATCGAGCTGTGGAGTGCTAACTACTCATTCCTGAACGAGCAGCTGGCGAAGCACTACGGCATCCCGAACGTGACCGGCTCGCAATTCCGCCGCACGCCGCTGCCGATGCCGGAGCGTGCGGGACTTCTCGGACAGGGCAGCATCATGATGGTGACATCGAGGCACGAGCATGGTGTCGACGCCGCCTACACCACGCCCGCGACGCGAGCGAAGTGGGTTCGCCTCCATTTCTTCGGAGCGCCGCTGCCGAATGGGTTTCCGGGCGCCCAGCCTGTGAAACCGGAACTGCCGATCACTCCGCAAACGCGAACGCTGGCCGTCGATCCCTGCGTCAACTGTCATCGCGACTTCTTCCCGCTCGGCTATGCGCTGGAGAACTTCGATCCGCTCGGCCGCTGGCGGACGCACGATCAGATGGGTCCCGTCGATGCGTCGGGCGCGTTCGTGGATGGCACACCGATCAACGGAACGGTAGATCTGCGCAGAGTGTTCTTGCAGTACCCGGAGGCATTTCGAACGACCATCACGGAGAAGCTGTTGATCTACGCTGCGGTAGGTTCAGTGGGACCGACGAGCGCCACGCCAGAATCGCTCGTGCGCGCCCGGCAGATTTTGGGCGGCACTCCCAACCCGCGCTGGTCCACGCTCATCGCGTCAGTCGTTCGAGAGTGATCCAGGCATCAATCGATGCCGAAACAATAGAAGAGCCCGGCACCACCGGTAGCCCGGAGATCCGACTGACCGCATCCACGCGACGCGTGCACTGAATTCCAGGAGTTCACTCCCTCCGTCAGCCCGCGACGATCATGATGACCAACTTGCGCGCCGCCATCGCTGCTTGACGCCCAGTTACGGCAAGCGAGATCCTCACCGGCAGCGTAGGCAGTACCGTCCGGCCGCGATCCTGTCAGGACGTCGTGCACGTTGGGATCGTCGCCAACGCCGTTCACCGGATCCAGCCGCTCGGTAACGGCTGTCTCCTTGTTGATTCGGTTCTTGTCGCTGTGCAACTCGTCGAGCGTCGCCGCAATGAGCAGGCCCTCGGCGTTGTACCACGGCCCCTTGCCGATTCGGTCGCGAGCGTTGACCGCGGGCTGTCCATCCCGCGCCGACGTGCTCAGGTAGGCCCGCCACGTGTGATCGCCTGCGCCTTCCGCCTGCGCCAGCGCCTGGCAGTGGGCATCGGCCCCGGCAAGACCGCCCAGGTCGCCGCCTTTCCCAAGCCCTCGGCTCGTCACGAAGAACGTCATTACCGACTTGGCTCCGCCCATCTCACGTGACTGCGCCACAGGCTCCAACGGCTTCGTCGGCGACGGCTCCTGAGCCTGACGGCACCCCAGCGTACCCGCGACCACGACAACAAGCGATGTGACGAAGAGAGACCGCGTCATGACACATATACTTGCCGATAACGGAAGAGGCCATTCAATGCAAAAGGCAAGAGACGCACTGTTTGTCGCGATGCTCGTGAGCGCGGGCGCCGTGGTTCTATCGGCACAGAGCCCGCCACCGGAGACGCGCGCGCGCGAAATCTTCAAGCAACTCGTCGAGATCAACACCACGCACTCGGTCGGCAGCACCACGACCGCGGCCGACGCGATGGCCGTCCGATTGAGAGGCGCTGGCTTCACCGATGTCCGCGTGCTCGAGCCTATGGCTCGGAAGGGAAACCTCGTCGCCCGCTACCCTGGGAACGGCACGAAACGGCCGCTCCTCCTTCTCGCCCATCTCGACGTCGTCGAAGCGAAGCGGGAGGACTGGTCGTTCGATCCGTTCGTCCTGACCGAGAAGGACGGATTCCTGTACGGTCGCGGCACGGCTGACGACAAGACGATGGCAGCGGTGTTTGTCGCGAACCTGATTCGTCTGAAGTCCGAAGGCTACGTGCCATCACGCGACATCATCCTGGCGTTGACCGCCGACGAAGAGGGCGGCCCGAACAACGGTGTGAAGTGGCTGCTCGAGAACCATCGCACTCTCATCGACGCGGAGTTCGCCATCAATGAAGGCGGTGGCGGCGTGATGAAGAAAGGAAAGTACGTCACAAGCGAGGTGCAGGCGGCCGAGAAGGTCTACCAGGACGTTCGTCTCGAGATCAAGAACAGCGGTGGACACAGTTCGCTTCCGGTCAAGGACAATGCGATCTACCGCCTCTCCGCCGCGCTCGCCCGGCTCGCTGCATTCGAGTTTCCGGTGCAGTTGAACGACATCACGCGCGCATACTTCCAACGTGCAGCGCCGGCGCAACTCGATCCGCAAACGAGATCCGACATGCTGGCAGTCGCGAAGGAGCCGACGGACACTGCCGCGGCCGCACGGCTGTCGGCGCAGTCGTCGTATTTCAACGCCCTGATGCGAACGACCTGTGTGGCCACTCAGCTCGATGGGGGCCACGCGCCCAACGCGCTGCCGCAGGTCGCGACCGCCAACGTGAACTGCCGCATCCTGCCCGGCGTGCCGGTGGCGACAATCATCACGCAGTTGACGAAGGTCCTCGGAGACCAGGCGATTGAGTTGTCACTCGTGGACGAAGCCACGCCGAGCAAGCCCGCAGTGCTCAGGGACGATGTCATGACGGCGACCGAGACAATCGTCAGATCGATGTTCCCTGGCGTGCCGGTCGTTCCCGTGATGAGTACTGGTGCGACCGATGGACTCCGTCTCCGGAACGCTGGCATTCCGACGTTTGGTGTCGACGGCCTGTTCGACGACATCGACGACGTACGGGCCCACGGCCGGGACGAGCGTGTGGGCATCAAGCAGTTCAATGAGGACCTGGAGTTCCACTACCAGCTGATCACGGCGCTATCGAAGTAATCGGTAGGCCATCTGCGTGGCCTTCGTGGATCATCGTGCTCTTCGTGCTCAACGCAGATGCGCCTTGAGGAATCTGCCAGTATGCGAGTTCTTCGCTGCCGCGATCATTTCCGGCGTCCCACTCGCGACGACACGGCCGCCCGCGTGACCACCCTCAGGACCAAGATCGATCACGTGATCGGCCGTCTTGATCACGTCGAGGTGGTGCTCGATGAGCAACACCGTGTGGCCGGCATCCACCAGTCGATTGAGCGCCACTAACAACTTCTCGACGTCAGCAAGATGCAGACCGGTCGTCGGCTCGTCGAGGATGTAGAGCGTGTGCTTCGAGCGCTGCAGCGTGCTCAGCTCGGTCGCGATCTTCACGCGCTGCGCCTCGCCACCTGAGAGCGTCGTCGCCGACTGACCGAGCGTCAGGTAGCCGAGGCCGAGTTCGGCGAGCACCTGAATCTTCTTGCCGATCGCCGGTTCGCTCGCGAAGAATCCGACGCCCTCCTCCACCGACATGTTGAGCACATCGTCGATGGTCTTCCCGCGCAGCGTCACCTCGAGCGTCTCGCTGTTGAAGCGCGCGCCCTTACAGGCGGCGCAGGTCACTTCCACGTCAGGCATGAAATAGAGCTGCGTCGTGATCGTGCCCTCGCCCTGGCACTCCTCGCAGCGTCCGCCCTTGACGTTGAAACTGAAGCGCCCTGGTTTGTAGTCGCGCTCGAGAGAAAGCGGCGCCTGCGTGAAGAGATCGCGGATGGTGTCGTAGAAGCCGATGTAGGTCGCCGGGTTCGAACGGCTGTTACGCCCAATCGGCGTCTGATCGATGCTCACGACCTTGTGCACGTGCTCGAGGCCGTCCACGCGGTCGTGATCGCCGGGCAACGTGCGCGTATCGACCAGACGCTTCCACAGCGCCTTGTACAGGATCTCGTTGATCAGCGTGCTCTTGCCCGATCCGGACGCGCCGGTAATCGCAACGAGGCACCCGAGCGGGACGCTGACGTCGATCGACTTCAGGTTGTTCTCGCGCGCACCGCGCACCGTCAGCGTCTTGCCGTTGCCAGCGCGCCTTCTTGCGGGCAGCGCGATCGATCGCTTCCCCGACAGGAACTGCCCGGTCGGCGACGCCTTGCATTTCAGGACGTCGTCGAACGAGCCCTGAACAACGACGGTACCGCCGTGAACACCCGGGCCGGGCCCCATCTCGATGAGATGGTCCGCCGCTCGAATCGTGTCCTCGTCGTGCTCGACGACGATCACCGTGTTGCCGATGTCGCGGAGACTCTCGAGCGTGGCGATCATCTTGACGTTGTCCTTCGGGTGCAGTCCGATACTCGGCTCGTCGAGGACGTAGAGCATCCCCATGAGGCCGGATCCGATCTGCGTGGACAACCGGATGCGCTGTGATTCACCGCCCGAGAGCGTGCCGGAGCGACGATTGAAGTTGAGGTAATCGAGACCGATGCCCAGCAGCAGTGCAAGCCGCCCGCGAATTTCCTTGACCACCTGACGTCCGGCATCGGCGCCGCGGCCTGTCGGCTTGATCGTCCCGAGGAACTCGTGCAGCTCGTCGAAGTTGAGCTGCCCCATCTCGTAAATCGTCTTGCCACCTACCGTGAACAGCAGCCGCGTCGCACGCAGGCGCGCGCCGTTGCAGTCGGGGCACGTGTGCTCGACCATCACTTTGTCGAGCCACGCTTCCATGCGGGAATTGGCTTCACCGCGCTGACGGTAGCGGCGATACCAGCGCTCGATGCGGCGCGCGATCCCGGTGAAGCCGATCTCCTTCCCTTCCTGGTTGTCCTTCTTCACCTTCGCTTCCGGCGGCGTCGTGACGACGACCTTCTGCTCGCCGTACAGCACGGCCTTGCGTGCCGGCTCTGGTAGTTCATTCCACGGCGTGTCGAGCGAGAAGCGCTGCGCCTTCGCCAGGCTGAACATCATTCGCCCGTCCCAGGTGTCCGGGTTGTAGCGAAAGGCCTCCTTTACGAAACAGCCCCCGCGGATGCTGCGCTGGGGATCGGGCACGAGCAGTTCGGGGTGCGTGAGCTTGTCGACGCCCAGGCCGCCACACGTCCGGCATGCGCTCTCGGGATCGTTGAAGACGAAGTAGCTCGGTCCGATGTCGCCGTACACCAGGTGATGTGCCGGGCTGCACAGCGTCTCGTAGAAGCGCTCGCTCGCCGCCTTCGTCGCGCCCTTTCCGACGTGCACCTGAAGAATGCCGTCGCCCACGAGTAACGCGGCAGCGATGCCGGCGCGAATCGCCTTTTCGTGCTGACGGCCAGCAACGAACCGATCCACCACGGCTTCCATCGTCTTCACGCTGTCGGCATCGACCTCGACGTCGCCGGAGATGTCGACCGGCTTGCGGTCGATGATCATCTGCCGGCACCCTTTCTTCCGTAGCTCGGTAAAGACGACGTCGAGCTCTTCGCCATATACCTTGAAGACCGGCGCACGCAGCTCGACCTCGGTGCCCGCAGGCAACGCAAGGATCGCTTCGAGAATCTGGCTGGCCGAGCGACTCGGGGTCGGCTCTCCGGTGCGCGGACAATGTGCCTGGCCGATGGTGGCGAAGAGCAGATTCAGATAACCGGAGATGTCCGTCATCGTGCCGACGGTCGAGCGCGGATTGCTCATGATCGTCTTCTGCTCGATCGAGATCACCGGCGAGAGACCGAAGACGTAGTCGACGTCGGGCTTCGCGACCTGCGCGACGAAGCGCTTCGCGTAGTTCGAGAGCGACTCCATGTAGCGGCGCTGGCCTTCCGCGTAGATCGTGTCGAACGCCAGGCTGGACTTCCCGGATCCCGAGAGTCCCGTGACAACGACGAGCTTCTCGCGCGGGATCTCGACCGAGATGTTCTTCAGGTTGTGGACGCGCGCGCCCTGAACGGCGACGGACGTACGCGCCTTCGCGGCCGATTGGCCTTGTGGCTTCGACTGATTTCTAGGCATGGGCGCCGGTGGAGAAGAACGCCAGTTCCTGCACGTCGGCCGTGCTGCGCTTCGTCAGCCGAACCGAGGTTGCCGCCTTGCCGATGAGACCCCGGTGCGCCAGGTATTCACACGCGGTGACAACACCAGCGACGTCATAGTTACGAGTGAAGTGTGTCTCGATCTCGCTGCTCGAACGGATGTCGCCCGCGTCCTGAAGATAGTCGAGCACCAGAGAAAACAGCTCGGGCGCCCGTTCGGCAAGATAGCCATCCACCGCGCTCAAAGCTGCCTCGACAGTCTTCTTCGTCTTCTTTGTATTCAAGAGGTCCGTGTAAACCGTCGTGAAAAACGCGGGATTGAGGGCAAGAGCCTGCGGCAGCACTTCCCTGTCTGCAAGCAGTCGACGGCCGATCACCTCGATCCTCGCCAGATGCGTTGCGGCATAGAGCATCCAGAGCGCCGAGTACTCGAGGTCGCCGCGCGTCACGAACCACTTGTGTGCCTTGTCGATCGGCGGCAGCGCGCTCACGCCGGCACGCAGCAGCTCCAGCTGTGTGTCGCGTTCGCCGATGGTGTGCAGACTGGCGCAGAGGTCCTCGATGCTCGGATCGTTCGTGTAGAGCAGGCGCCCTTTGGCTAGGAACGAATGGAAGAACGAATTGTTGACCGATCCCTCGACGATCTTTCGAAACTCGCCGCGGGGCATGAGCACGGCGTGCACGTTGACGCCGTCCGCGTTGAGCGAGAACCCAGAGTTCTCGATCTTGCGGTCGTCGATCGTCACCAGCACCAGGTCGATGTCAGACTTCGCCCAGACCGTGTCGTGCGAGAGGCTACCGCAGAGAACGACGGCGAGGATCGCCCGATCCCGCTTGATGTCTTCGACGAGCGCGTCGAGCGCCGCTATGAAGGTCTGGTGGACGGACCTTGGCTGCATCAGCGTTGATCCTACGAGGCTCCCCGCTGATACGTCCACCCGTTAGACGCAGTCGCATCACGGTCTGTTGTACCTGGTTAACACGTAGCCGCGGAATTCCTGATCGAACCGATCGAATGTGACGCCCAAGGCCATTGGCACGGCCTGCACCAGCGTGTCGCGGGCGCGCAATGCCAACAGGAGTTTTCGCACCCCTTCTTCTCCTTGCTGCGCGGCAACGAAATCAAACAAGGCATGAGCCCAATGGCGGTCGGGGGCGTCGAGATTTGCCAACGACGGAATTGCACCCGTGGCGGCGGCCTCGCGCGTCATGAGCAGGTCCGTCGACGCCCACGCGCCACGCTGATACTCCGCGAGTCCCTCGATCAGGACAGGAGCGACGCGGCTGGTGTTGGGAACGATGTCGAAGGCGAACTGATGAGTGAGCTCGTGCACGATGATCCCCGTGCGCCGGTCGAGCGACTCCAGCGAAATCACAAGGTTGTGTCGGGCCGGGGCGCCACTCTGGCGGGTGAGATCGCGCGCGCGCGCCTCCGTCGCCGGGAGTTCGCGATCGCGGAGCAGGAGGATGAGCGGCACGGGTTGTGGCAGATCGTGCTTGAAGGCCGCGCTGAGTTGTGTGTACGCCGCTTCAGCATCGCGGACTGCACCGTCGACGCGGTCCTCCGCCAATCCACTGTGAAAGATCTCGAAGTGCTCTGATGTTCGGAAAGGCCACGTCGCTTGACCGGGTGCTGACCGAACATTTTGCACGGGCCCTGCGCTCGGCGTTGCCGCGGCACACACGAAAACGAGTCCCGCCGAAAGGGCGACGGCGCCGGCAAGGCGGAATATGGAGGCCCGCGCCGGCTGCGGATCGCCGAGGTTCTGAAGCCGATTCTGCAGCCCTGACCCGGGCATCGCTGTGGCCGTCGGCGCGATGCGGCCGCCGGCATCGGCGACGCGTCTGGCGAACCGCACCAGGCATGTCGAGTAGACGTGGCTGTCGTGCCCGCGTGAAATCACGACCATGTCGCAGGCCTCTTCGGAAAGCCGCCCAATCTCTCGCACCAGCCACCACGCGAGGGGATGGAACCAGAAGATCGCGCGATTGAGGAGCGCGACGACACCTACGAGGGGGTCGCGTGCGCGTGCGTGCTCCTCCTCGTGCGTGAGTACCGCCGACAATTCCGCCTCGCGCCAATTCGGCCAGTCCGGTGGCAAGATGACGGCGGGCGCGACGACTCCGACGGTCATCGGCGTGATACACGCTGAATGGGTCAGCCGTCCACTCACGTGGACCGCGCCGCGCCTGATGGCGCGAGCGCGCCGCACGCCCAGCGCGAGCTGCAGCAAAAAGAACCCGACCCCCGCGACGTATACCGTGCCGGCCGCAGTCGCCCATGTGATGCGCCTGGGCGCACGAGCGGCGTCGAGAGGCTTCTCGCTCGGAATCTCATTCGACGCGATCTCGGTGATGCCATTTGCGGCTGGCAGGCCGAGCGTGCCCGCGGCGTCGGAAGACAGGAGCGGCACCGCGAACTCCGGCCCCCATGCGACGAAGATCGGGAGCAGCAGCATCGCGACGACCACGGCGGTCCATACCCGATGGGCCACCCGCGGCGAACGGATGTGCAGGGCGCGCAGGACGGCGAGGACCCCGAGGCCCAGCACGGTGATGCGGGCCGTTGATTCAACGAGGATCTCCATCTTCATCATCCTTTCTTACGCTTGAGCGCTCGCCCACGGGCGCGGGCCTTGAGGCTCGCTTCGAGTGCCGCCAGCTCCGCATCGTCGAGGACGTTCGCTTCGACAAGTCCGCTGACCAGCTCGTCAACGGACCCGTGGCAGAAGCGATCGACGATGTGGCGAAACGCGCGCGCCGCGAGACTGCGTGGCGCTTCAACGGCGCGATAGATGTAGGCGCGGCCCTCGACCTCGTGGAGCACGTACCCCTTCTGCTCGAGACGTCGCAGCACGGTGCGGACGGTGACCTCCTTGAGGTCACGCCGTCGCGACACCGCCTGGTGCACGGCTTCGACGGAGGAGGGCCCCGAGCTCCACACGGCCTGCATCACCTGGTGTTCGAGCTCGCTGAGCGCGGGCCGGATGTTCGCCTGTGATGCGGTCCGTTTCATATGTTACAAGTTGTAACCGTACAACTTGTCACATGTCAAGACCTGCGAATGGGTCGCTTGCCGTCGAGCGGGCTCCCGGTCTACGCTGCTTGCCGGCGTGTGCGGGACGCCTCCGGTCCGCGGGAAGGGCAGCGCCCACCTGTCATGTCGCGTTGCG
>Ga0157380_10002062_pt1 | contig 13453 bp, 6 predicted proteins | sample S35metaG_FD_119757 | JGI IMG/M metagenome (GOLD analysis project Ga0157380, IMG submission 119757) | Switchgrass rhizosphere microbial communities from Kellogg Biological Station, Michigan, USA - S3-5 metaG | ecosystem: Host-associated > Plants > Roots > Rhizosphere > Soil | place: USA: Michigan...
CGGATCAGAGTGGAGGGCCTGTCGTGATCACCATCGAGGTTAATGATGGGACAACCACAGTAACGAGAAATTTTAATGTAACGGTGACCCCAGTGAACGATCCACCTACGATTGCCACGATTGGGAACCAGACGGTGGCTGAAGACGGTGTTATCAGTGCCTTGCCCTTTACCATTGGAGACATTGATAATGCGCCTGGGTCACTTACTCTTACGGGATCGTCGGACAATGACGCCATCATTCCCGATGCGAACATCACCTTTGGCGGAAGTGGGGCGAACCGGACTGTAACGATAACGCCTTTGCCAAATCAGAGTGGAGGTCCGGTCACCATCACGATAACAGTCGATGATGGCCCTGTCGACGTGTCAACTACGTTTACGGTAACTGTTAATCCGATAAACGATGCGCCTACAATAGCAGCCATTTCCAATCAGACGGTTAATGAAGACGGTGTTATCAATGCCTTGCCCTTTACCATTGGAGATCCCGATGGTTTTGCAGGGGTTACGGTTACTGGATTATCGGACAACGATGCCATCATACCGGATGGGAACATAATTATTGGAGGAAGCGCAGCGAACCGGACGGTAACGATAACCCCTTTGGCAAATCAAAGCGGAGGTCCGGTTACCATCACAATAACGGTTGACGACGGCCCACTCGATGTATCAACTACTTTTACGGTAACAGTCAATGCAGTAAATGATCCGCCTACTGTAGCTGCGATATCAAATCAGACAATCAATGAAGATGGAACAATTAATGCGTTGCCATTTACCATCGGAGATGTAGACAACCCTGTGGGGTCACTTGCGGTTTCTGGATTATCGGATAATGATGCCATCATCCCGGATGCCAACATAACTTTTGGCGGTAGTGGAGCAAGCCGGACCGTCACGATAACTCCCTTGCCAAATCAAAGCGGAGGTCCAGTCACAATCACAATAACTGCCAGTGACGGTACAAACTCCGGCACAACAAACTTTTCTGTTACCTTAACTCCAGTTAATGATCCGCCCACGATAACTGCGATTGGCAATCAAGCTATTGCCGAAGATACACCCACGGCGGCACTCGCATTTACGGTAGGTGACATTGATAGCCCCGTTGGCTCTTTGACGGTCACAGGTACGTCAAATGCAACGACCGTCATTCCAAATGCAAATATTGTTATCACAGGAACGGGCGCCAGCCGTACCGTTACGTTAACGCCAGCGCCAGATCAAAGCGGCCTTGCTGTAATTACGCTAACCGTAAGCGACGGGACAACGAACGTGCCCATGAGTTTTGCCGTGACGGTAAACCCTGTGAGTGATCCTCCAACCATTACAGCAATTCCAAATCAACTTATAGACGAAGATTCCAATACAGGCGCCCTGCCTTTCACAATAGGTGATATTGATAATCCTCCTGCTACATTAGCGCTTGCTGCTGGATCCAGCAATCTAACACTCGTTCCCATTGCCAATATTGTATTTGGAGGAAGTGGTGCAAACAGAACCGTCACGGTTACGCCTGCTGCCGACCAAACCGGGGTCGCAATAATAACAATAACAGTGGGCGATGGGACAACAGCCGTACCGACATCTTTTCAGGTGACTGTCGATGGGTTTAATGATCCTCCCACAATTTCTGCTATTGCCAATCAGTCCACCAGTGAAGATGTTCCTACCGCAGCCATACCTTTCACAGTAGGCGATCCGGAGACACCCGCAGCCGATTTGACGGTGACGGCGACCTCGGACAATGTGGGCATAATTCCCAATGCTAACATCATCATTGCCGGATCGGGAGCAAACCGCACGGTTCAAGTAACGCCTGAACCAAATCAAAGTGGTGCTGCGATAATAACGTTAACGGTTAGCGATGGCGTGAATTCAACTCCGATCAGTTTTCAGGTAACTGTGAACACAGTTGATGATGCGCCGACAATTACCGCCATCCCGAATCAGACCATTGCTGAAGATACTCAGACCACCGCCCTGGCCTTTACCATAAATGACGTCGAAACTCCTCTTCCCAGCCTGACGGTAACAGCGAGTTCCGGCAACGTAGCATTAGTGCCGGTTGCTAACATCGTTCTGACAGGAAGCGGAGCTAACCATACCATTCAGGTAACACCACTTCCTAACCAATTCGGTACTGCAGTCATTACTGTTACTGTCAACGATGGTACCAATACAACATCCACTACTTTTCAGGTAAACGTAACGTCAGTAAACGACACGCCAACGATAACAGCAATCACGGATCGAACCGTCAACGAAGATGTTTCAACAGGAGCATTGTCGTTCACGATTACAGACGTTGAGACGCCTGTAGCTTCATTAACAGTTACAGGTAATTCGGACAATACAACATTGGTACCTGTCGCGAATATGGTTTTTGGCGGGACTGGTGGTACCCGTACCGTAACCGTTACTCCAGCAGCCAATCAAACCGGTGTCGCAATACTAACGATTACCGTAAATGATGGCACCGCCAATGTGTCCACAACCTTTCAGCTAACGGTAAATCCTGTTAACGATGCACCAGTGATAACAGGGCAGACACTTGTCTCGACCGCTGAAGAGCAGCCACTGGACATCGAATTTTCACACATTACTGTGACAGATGTTGATGATGTTTTCCCGACTGATTTCACATTGACAGTTTTGACAAATCCTGGATATTCTCTTTTGGGTAATACCATAACGCCGAATACGAATGTTACAGGTAATATCGTGGTTCGCGTGAGAGTGAATGATGGTGCGCTAAACAGTAATATCTACAACCTCCAGGTTACTGTTAATCCTATCAATGATCCTCCTGTGATAACAGGACAATCTACCTTGACCATCCTGGAGGATACTCCATTGACTTTTTTATTGAGCCATCTGACAATCGTTGATCCCGACAATTCAAGTGGGTTCACTTTCGTGCTGACACCGGGTAGTAACTATTCAGTTTCAGGGGGAAATCTTATTACGCCTGCTGCACATTTCAATGGAACATTGAGCATCCCGGTAAGCGTGAGCGATGGAACGAGCGCAAGTGCTCAGTACAATCTTCAAATTCAGGTTACGCCGGTGAATGATAAACCTCAAATCACGGGACAAACCCCCATCAGTATTGCTGAGGTTCAGCCGGTTACACTCGACCTCTCTCAACTTACGGTTTTTGATCCGGACAATAATTTTCCCGCTGATTTTGTATTGACTATTTCTACTGGCCCGAATTACTCCGCGGTAGGCAATGTGGTGACACCAGTGGTTAATTTCAGCGGTACGCTTCTTGTGCGGATCAAAGTATCTGATGGTTCGCTTGAAAGTGACTACTATGATTTTCAAATATTGGTTAATTCTACGAACGATCCTCCTGTCATTACGGGACAACGTCCACTTAACACGGAGGAGAACGAGCCTCTTCAGATCCAGTTCGTGGACTTGACGGTAAGTGACCCTGACAACACTTACCCTACAGGATTTACGTTGACTATATTGCCAGGTACGACTTACACTTTTTCCGGAACAACGGTTACTCCGAATCCTAACATCAGTGGGTTGATCGATGTAAGGGTAAAAGTAAATGATGGTTCTGTGGACAGCGCTCCTTATCTATTAAAAATTGATGTCAATAGTGTAAATGATGCGCCTGTCATAACTGGACAGCTACCCATGACGGCATTGGAAGATGCACCTGTTATCAATATGTCGATGGGATTTTTGATCATCAGCGATCCTGATAGTCCGATTTCTGGATTTACTATGACGGTCTCTCCGGGCGCCCATTATACTTTGGCGAATGGCGTCGAGATAACGCCAGAAGCTAACTTTTATGGAACACTTTCCGTTCCTGTAAAAGTGAATGATGGATCGTTAGACAGCCAGCCGTACAATGTGCAAATCCAAATCAGTCCTGTAAATGATGCACCTACAATTACCGGGCAAAATCCGTTGAGCGCGGTTGAAGATCTGGGCATAATCCTCAAACTTGAGGATTTCCTTGTGGCAGACATTGACAATACATTTCCCACCGGCTTTACACTTCAGGTCGTGCAAGGAAGCTTTCCAAACTATGATGCGCTTGGAACTACAGTAACGCCCAAAGATAATTTTACGGGCACGCTCGGTGTAGCAGTTACGGTTAGTGACGGTGCGGCGACAAGTGCTACGTACAGTGCCGCGATCGTTGTTGGCACTATTAACGATCCTCCCACAATAGATCCTATCGGCAACGTTACAATTCAGGAGGATCCTGCAGATCCTTCTGTTATATCGCTTACCGGAATTACTGCCGGAGTAGGGGAAGTTGGATCCCAATTGGTAACGGTCACCATCTCCACAAGTGAGCCAGACTGGTTTGACGTATTCGAAGTCACCTATCCGGGAAGCACACTGGGAACTATTCGCATAAAACCTAAGGCCGATTCAACTGGCACGGCGCACATTACTGTCAGGATACAAGACGACGGCCTGGCTACTCCACCCCATGTAAATTTCTATGAGTACACGTTTGATTTCACCATTGTTCCTGTCAATGATGCTCCGACTTTCACGTCTCAACCGCTCAAGCTTGCGGAAACGGCGCAGGGTTTCGAGTATTCAATTAAGGTCGGTGATGTAGAAAATCAAGCGCTTACGATCACAGCACCCACGCTCCCAACGTGGCTGACCTTAACGCAGGGGTCGAACGGTCAGGCTACCTTGAGTGGAATTCCGCCGCTTGGGACAACCGGAGAAGTACCTATTGTTATTGTGGCAACGGATCCAATGGGTTCCGTTTCGACGCAGGAGTTTAAGATTGTTGTAAATGGAAGGCCAACGATAACGCCGTTTGCAATCAATACAGATGAGGACAAGGATTATAGATTTGAGTCTGAATTTGCGAGTAATTATAACGACCCGGACGGGAATCCAATCGTTGAAATTAAGATCAAACAATTGCCCACCAAGGGACAACTGCTTCTGAATAATGTTATTGTTTCCTTAGATGCTGAAATTCCAGCAACGCTAATAAAGCAATTGGTTTATCGTCCATCGACGGATTCAAACGGGACGGATATCATCAAATGGAATGCAACCGACGGAATATATTACAGCCATTTGGACGCAAACGTTGTTGTGTCGATCCTTCCTTTTAATGACCCTCCTGAAGTCATAGCGCTGGAAGCACCCGAGACTGACACATTAAAGTATGACCTGGGAAGTGAGAACCCAATAAAACTTACGAGCATTTTTGACGCGCGCGACCCTGAGGGAGACGAGATTGTTACTGCCGAAATAGGATTTCAGGTTTCTACTGAATATAGGGATCGTCAGGACATATTCTCGTTCCGTGACACATTGGGAATTGTTGGTGCATTCATAGAGGACCGCGGAGTTCTGACTTTAACAGGTAAAGCGCCCGTCCAAGATTATGTTGCAGCCATTCGAACGGTGCGCTACAACTATTTGGATGCGCTTCCAAGCGATACCTCAAACCGAAAAGTGTCGATTCGACTCAATGACGGTAGGAATTGGGGTGGAACAAAAGAAAGGTTAATAGGTTTAATATACACTAACCCGGGATTGGATATTGCGAATGCTTTTACACCAAACGGGGATGACGACAATAAATATTGGAGGATCTATTCGCCGGCTGGATTAGAGCGCTACAAGGATGCCCTTATTAGTGTATATGATAAAAGAGGTGCATTGGTATACCAAGCTACCGGATTTAGCACCCCTTGGTATGGAGAAGGACCGGAAGGAGTATTACCTGCTGATAGATATTATTATACTATCGATTTGAGATATGATAAAAAGAAATACAAAGGAGTAGTGACTATTTTAAGGTGATGAGGAAATTTGTTCTAGTTCTAATTTTTGTTTGGTCAAACCTTCATTGCATCGGTCAGTTCATTCCGAACAGCAGCCAGAATTTCCAGTTTGCGCCGTTGTACAATCCCGCTTTTTCCGGGATTGAAGCGTATCGCGATGTTAAGTTGGGATACCGTTATCAGTGGACTGGTTTTGGCAGCGATGCACCAAAATTCATTAATGCCACATTCAATTTTCGCCTAAAGGAACCGTTGGATCTTACCTTAAATGCGTTGAGAACCAGCATGGCAAAGGCTCAAAATACCGAGATACCTAAAATGAAGCGCGTGATTCATGGCTTAGGCGTGAATGTATTTCAGGAGCAATTTGGATTAATAAAAAAGTTTGGAGGTGGTGTTAATTATTCATTCCATTACCCCATTACAAAACAAATGCGACTTGCACTAGGGCTAGGCGCCATGATCGAGAATACTAAAATTGATTTAAATGGAATTTATTTTGGCATAGATCCAAACGATCCGAACAAGGTGATAGTGCCAGCATCCGATCCCCTGGTTCAACAGTTATTAAGTACTGGTTCAGCAGAAACCAACCTAAATATCCGGGGAGGTTTTCTCTTGTACGCCCCCCGCTTTTATTTTGGTTTTTCTTATTTGCCATTGGCGAACATTGCCATTCAGGATAGTGAAACAGACCTTTCAATGTCATATTATCGAGGCGTAATTCAGGCAGGGTATTCGTTCCCGATCAGCGCAACCACAGACATAAAGCCAAGCGTTTTGGCGCTTTGGCAGGCCGATAATAAATTTATTATCGATTATAACGTTAAAGTGTATATCGAACAAAAAATTTGGTTTGGGCTAACCTACAGAGATGTTAAAAGCATGGTCGGAATTGCTGGGTTTAATTTAAATGAAAAGCTTGGAGCATCTTATTCTTATGAGCTGTCGGCTAACAATTTTCATCAGTTTGGAGGAGGTAGCCATGAGTTGGTACTTTCGCTTCGCTTGAATAATTTCAAACGTCAGAGACAACTAACATGGTAAGATTCCCGGTCTTTATTTTTTGCCTACTTCCATTTTTGAGCCTGGGGCAAGAATTGGATTATGGCCCTATGCGAAAACTTCCAGCAACTATCAGCAGCGCTTATGAGGATGTTTTGCCGATGTTGTCCCCGGATGGTAAGACGTTGTTTTTTTCCCGCGCAGCTTCACCAGAAAATTCCGGTGGCAAATTTGCCGGAACGGATGTTTGGATCAGTCACTTTGATGAAACGTTGCGAGACTGGGGCAAGCCGCAGAATGAAAAGATTTTTAATGATAAGGGGACTAACGCAGTAATTGGCATCAATGAAAACGGTGATGAGGTTTATTTATTAAATACCACGGGAACGAAACGGGCGCAAGGTATCTATCGTTCAGTTAAGCGGAACGAATCATGGTCTGATCCAACGCTTATTGAAATCCCCGGCTTAAACACTGAAGACTTTTTAGGGGCTTATGTTTCGCCCGATCTTAAGGCAATTATTTTTTCTATGAATGGCGAGGAAAGTCGCGGAAATGAAGATTTGTACATAAGTCTTAAAAGTGCAAAAGGCGAATGGTCCAAACCACGCAACCTCGGATCTACTATTAACACAAATGGATTTGAAATAGCGCCATTCCTAACGCCCGACAAAAGAAGGTTATACTTTTCGAGCAACGGTCACCCTGGATACGGAAATTCGGATATTTTTTATAGTGATAGATTATACGAATCATGGGAGGTATGGTCCGCGCCAAAAAATCTTGGACTGAAGATTAATTCCCCTGCATTTGAAAGTTTTTTTTCAATCTATTATGATACGGTTGCATACTTTTCCAGCAGTCGTGGCCAGCAATTTTCTGATATCTACAGTGTGTCGGTGTTTCCATTGAAGGAAGCAACCGAGGAGGATTACTACCAATACCTAAGCAACGACGAAGTAAAGCGCGTAAGCGGGGTGATCTTCGATCCTGTACTTTACTTTGAACCTGGAGTCAGTGATATCACTGAGGATCAACGGAAAAACCTGCAGAAGATTAACGATGGATTATACGCTAAGAAAGATATCAAAATGAGAATAATAGCTTCAAAATCCGGAAATGGGAGTCTGGAAACCTATCAAAAGCGGTTGCTAAATATTCTGGACTACCTGAAAAATGCCGGAATTGAAGGGAATAGAATAATCTTTAGCGTTGAACAATCCGAAAGTCTGGTCGCCGGAAAAGAGTTAGTTCGGTTTAGATTTTACAGATAGCCAGATTGCAAACGATTCAGGTAATATTTATCGAAAAATTAGAGAACACTTCGTCGGTACCTTACGTTTTTTCAGTAACTTAGGAGTGGCTTTAATTACTATGAATCTCAAGATCTTAAAACGTAAGTTGGGGATCCTTTTAGGCGTTCCTATCCTTACCGTTGTAGCTTCTTATTTTCTGCTCTCCGAAATCGGGGACAGATATAAATCGACGGCGCAAATCGCGACTGGTTTTACGGCAGATGATGCCGTGAAGCTTACTGAAACTCCTGCTACCCCATTTGACGTAAGTACGAATTTCACGAATCTGATCAAGTCAATGAACTCCGTACCGGTTCTAAACTTGGTCTCCTACAGGCTCGTCATTCATGACCTGGAGGATGAAAAACCTTTCAGAGTATTTGATGAATCTAAAGAGACGAACGTCATCATTGATGAAAAGGCGACCACGAAAGCACTTGCCCAGTTTAAGGCGAAGCTTTCGAGCATGAAGGAATTAAATCTATATGATCCACAAGATCAATTGTTGTTGGCTGTTTTAAAGGGATATCGATACGACATCGAAACGCTCAGCAAAGATTTGAAAATTCAACGGGTAGAAAATTCGGATTTTATTTCTGTGGATTATTTTTCCGAAAGCCCCTTTTTGTCGGCGCTGACTGTCAATGCCCTTTGCCAAGAGTTTATCCGGTATAATAAAACCCTGAAAACCGACCGTTCATCAGAGTCGATCGAGTTTCTGAAAACAATTGTTGATGAAAAGAGAAAAATACTGGACCAGAAAACTGACACTTTAAATAAGTTCAGGCTCCACAACGATGTTTTTACGCATGATACCGAAACCAAAAACAAGATTGCGTTGATTACTGATTACGAACTTAATAGAGATCGTGAGGTAAGCACCATCAACCGCCTTGAGTTTTCGATTAGCAAATTGCAAAATACGATTGACGTAAAATCAAAAAGTTTAGGCAAAGCTAATCAGCAAGAAACAATATTAGTGAATCAGCGAATCGTGGAGCTTAGACGACAGATCAACGAAATAATGAGCTCGGGCAATGAGTCCAGCAAAGGTAGACTGTCTCAATTGCGCGATGAATTGCAACTTGAAACCAGCAGGTTGGACGCTCTCAGTGCCAACGAAAAAGCCGTCGAAGAATTCAAAGAATTGGAAAAAGAGCGCGATGATTTGAAAATGGACCTTCAAATTGCCAAAAACAATCTCTCATCGATTGACCAATCCTTGCGCCGACTTAAAGCCGACGTAGCCGGAAACGCCTCCAAGCAAGTAAGCACAACGGACCTGGATCGGGAAGTTGAGTTGGCTACACAGGAGTACATGAATGCTCAGGATAAATACAACGCCGCCAAGAATAAATCGCTTGTTATAGGCAGTTCAATACGACAAATCCTGGTGGGTCAACCCAGCTTTAAGCCGGAATCTTCTCAAGCCACATTTATTATGGGCATGGCAGGTGGTGGTGGCTTCCTGTTAAGCTTGTTGATAATACTTGCTTTTGAATTTTTAGACAGCTCGGTACGGATTGCGTCCCGACTGGAGAAACTTACGGGGTTACCGAACATTGGATCCGTTAACTTTTTAAAGGACAAGGAATTTAATCTTCGCGAAGTTTTTAAGGATAGAAGTTCAAACAAGGAATATGAGATGTTCTCCCATTTCCTCCGAAAACTTCGATATGAAATTCAGAGTTCCAATGGAAAGGTTTTTTTAGTCACGAGTACGCAGGTTAACGCAGGTAAATCTTTTCTGATTCTGAGTTTGTCCTACGCTTTGAGTCTGGTGCAGGCGAAAGTCTTGATAATAGACACAAATTTCAGGCGCAACGCTTTGACGAAAGCGTTGCTGCCACGGATGGACAGTCGCAGACTTTTGAAAAAAGGTATCGACGACGATGATGACGAGGACTTGATGCTCGAGGAGAATAATTTTGACGACGATGATGATGATGATCGTTTACCTGGCGCGTCCCTGCCTGTAAAAACGAATCCGGGCGAAAAGGATCTGACAAGACACCTTATCAATAGAACAAAATTCCCAGGTGTCGATATAATTGGCAACATCGGAGCGAATGATTCACCGTCAGAAATAATGGCTGGCCGCGATTTCAAACAAATGATTCAAAACTTATCCGCGAGGTATGATTGTATCATTATGGAAGGGCCTGCGCTAAACGACTATTCTGACTCGAAAGAATTAATTGATTATGCTGATAAAGTAATACCGGTTTTCAGTGCCAGTGCTTCCTTAAATCATCGCGACCGGGAGTCCGTTAAATATTTCAAATCTATTAATGGTAAATTAATGGGGACAGTTCTGAACAAAGTCCAGTTTAAATACTTAACCTATTAAGGCGTTTCGCTGCTCGCGCTCCTCAAACTTTTACTTTTTTATCGCATTTCGCAAAAAGGCTTTTTAGGCAACTAAAGAAGTCGAGGGTATTTAATTTTCCGCAATATCCTCTAATTTGCGAATAGCATGATTAAAGAACTATAACTGTAAAAAATCACTTTATGAAAAAAATAGTGTTATATCTATTTGTGTTGCTTCCTGTGTGTTCATTGGCGCAAGCCGTTGACTATAATAAAATTATAGTACCGGACCAAGTTCCATCCATTTCTTTTGAGGAACGGTTGGTACAACTCGCTTGGAAAAACCATCCAACAAACAAAGTTGCCCTTGAGAAAGTAGAGGTGGCTCAAGCCTTGAAAGCAAAAGCGAGTTGGGCGTGGCTGGACAATTTTTTTGTACAGGCTAACGTAAATGAATTTACAGGCAACTCAGAGCTCGACGCATGGGGGAGGGCGTTTTATCCCAAATATAATCTTGGTGTCAAGCTGCCCCTGGGCGCATTTGTTCATACACCTTTGAATTCCACTGCAGCCAAAGGACAAGTTCTAATTAGTGAATTTGAAGTGAACGCAAGAAAACTGGCCGTCAGACGAGATGTTTTACAAGCAATTGAAAAGTTGCGGGAACGATTCAAGGTCATCAAATTGCGGGAACGCATTAAGGAGGATTATTTATTGATGTTTCAGGATGCTGAGAAAAAATTCAAGGAAGGAAAGATAACGCTGGAGTTTTACCGTGGTACGATCCAGGCTTATTCAGTACAGGAAGAAGAAATCATTCAAGCTCAGTCTTTATTTAATCAGGAACGCCTCGCGCTGGAAGAATTGGTCGGCGTTGAATTAAAAGATGTTGAAGGATACATGGAATTTACCAGCCGTTTGACCAGGGAAACTCAACTTCGGCCTTAAATTCGGGAACAAAAGGCCTATTTCACCAAGATTCGTTCGTTTCCAAATTTCAGAGCGCGCTCAACTTCGGCCACCAGAAATTCTGGTTCGAAAGGTTTAACGAGATATGCAAATGCCCCAAGATCAAGGCATTGCTTGCGTTTTATAGCATCTTCGTAGCCAGAGTGAATAATCAGGGGGATATTTTTATGAGTCTCGCTGCCATTTATGTTTTCCAGCAATTCTATTCCGCCTAAGCCAGGCATTTTTAGGTCCGAAACAATCAAATCTGGAACATTTCCCTGAGCAAGCCAAGACCATGCCTCCATGCCATCGTTCATGATTGCGACCTCATACTGATTTTTGAGGATTTTTTCTAAAAGCCAACATAACAAAGCGTCATCTTCGATGAGCAGAACTTTTCTCATGGCATTAATTTAAAAAAAATAATTATGTTTTAAGACCTGTGCAGGTTCTGGCGGGACCTTAAAACCAACTCCGAGACGACCAAATCTAAATAAAAAAAATGATACCGATGTAACCAAGGTCGGCAAACAATTCTTTATAAAATAGTAAACAGCGGTGAACCGGCTTAAAAAGCAGTTAAAAATCAAGAATTGAACTTTGAATTTTTTGAACCTGATCTCAATTTTAACATCGTTAACCTCTTAATTCCCAATTTGCTGAGTTGTCTCGGTCCGATTTAATTTTCCATTTTTCGTCAGAACGAAATTAATATTTGTATAAATTTTCTTCGGAACTTCATAATTCCGCAAATTTTCCCTCAGATGAGATTTTAAGGTTTCTACGGTGATATTTTCCAACGCTCCCTCAATGATCAAAATTAATTTGTTTCCAAGGACCGGATCTGGAATACTCGAAATAAAAAATTTATTTCTAACCATTTGCTGAGCAAATAGCCGATTTATCTGGTCCTCAATTTTTTCAGGTATTATTTTTTTGCCTCCAGTATTAATTACATTGTCGATTCTTCCCAGCCATTTAAAATGCCTTGCGTCATTAATTTCAACAAGGTCATTGGTCACAACCTTTTCATCTAAATGAGGGGCATTGATTTCGAGGCATCCGCGTTCATCGGCGTTGATTTTTATCCCCGGCAAAACAGTGAAATATTCGGACGCCGCAGGGCCGTTTATAGATTGTAAAGCGATGTGTGAAATGGTTTCGGTCATGCCATAGGTTGCGTACACACGACCATCAAATGTTGAAAGTTTTTTCTTGATCCCCTGATCCAACGCAGCCCCGCCGACAAGGATGTTTTTAGTTGAATTCAGTCGATATGCCAGATCGCTTTGGATTATTTCAATTAACTGCATAGGAACAATAGCAACAAAATCTACCCTGACATTTCTCGGAATCTTACGAAATGGATTAGCCACAGGATTTACAGCAACAATTTTCATCCCGGTGACCAAGCTTCTTACTAACATCATCTTTCCTGCGATGTATTCCGGATCAAGGCAAAGGAGTGCGTGATCGCCGTTTTTTAGACGCAAGGCTTCTGCTGTTAATTTAGCGCTCACGATCATTTGCTCTCGCGTAATCACAATTTCTTTCGGCGCCCCCGTTGATCCGCTGGTCTTCTGTGCGAAAGTATCAGATGCGCTAAACCATTTTTTAATAAATAGAAAGGTTGATGCCTCGAATCCCGATTCCGGCAATGCGGCATTTTCTACGACATCTGCAAGAAGAATTTCGCGTCCATTAATGGTGATCGAATCAAAGGGATAAGTGCTCATTATTCTTCAACCTTAGCTGGGCAATTGAGCATGAACATTTATGGAAATTTTGGGTACTTTGACCAATCCGGATCTCGTTTTTCTAAGAATGCGTTCTTTCCTTCTTTTGCCTCGTCACTTAAGTAATAGAGCAAGGTTGCATTTCCTGCAAGTTCCTGTATTCCAGCCTGCCCATCAAGTTCAGCATTGAAAGCGCTTTTCAACATTCTCAGTGCGAGTGGGCTTTTCTTCAAAATTTTTCTGGCCCATTCAACATACGTTTCCTCAAGCAAATCGAGAGGAACGACTTTGTTGACCAGTCCCATATCCAAGGCTTCTTTTGCGTCGTATTGATCACAGAGATACCAAATCTC
>Ga0157380_10002063_pt1 | contig 13453 bp, 8 predicted proteins | sample S35metaG_FD_119757 | JGI IMG/M metagenome (GOLD analysis project Ga0157380, IMG submission 119757) | Switchgrass rhizosphere microbial communities from Kellogg Biological Station, Michigan, USA - S3-5 metaG | ecosystem: Host-associated > Plants > Roots > Rhizosphere > Soil | place: USA: Michigan...
CGACAAGTCGGGATCGCCGCTTTTGCATTACCGATTTACAACTTTTAATGGCCGCGACAAGTCGCGACCGGAAAAAAGCGGTGACAGGTCACCGCACTCCAAAGAGTTGACTACAACGTCTTGTCTAGCTTCAAAAGCGTGTGCAGCAGCACATTGGCGCCGTTCGCAATGTCGCCAGGCTTTGAAAACTCCAAAGGTGAATGACTGATTCCGCGAACGCTTGGCACGAAAATCATCCCCACTGGACCAAGTCGCGCCATGTCTTGCGCATCATGGCCTGCGCCACTCGGCATCAACTTCGTACTTAACCCGAGTTCCCTGGCTGACTCCAAAATCACGCTGCGAATACGTTCATCAGTAGGCGCCGGAATGTTCACATTGATCTCGTTGAACGAGAAACGCGTATTGCTGGCTGTGCCAATCTCCTGCGCCGCCTCAAAGATTCGGTCGTAAAGCGTTTTGATCTTTGCTGCATCAAGATCTCGCAGCTCAAGACTCAAAACGACCTTTCCGGGAATGACATTTGGCGCGCCGGGCCATGCCTGGATTCGCCCGACTGTGCCCACCTGTCTTCCAGGAACACTTGTTACGACCTGATTTACCCTTTGAATAAACTTTGCCGCGGCGAGCAGTGCATCTTGCCGGTTATTCATTGCGGTCGTGCCGGCGTGATTTGCAAATCCTTCAATCGTGACGTCCCACCAATTGATTCCAACGATTCCTTCGACAACACCGATATCGATCTTTTCAGCCTCGAGCGTTCCACCTTGCTCGATGTGCAACTCGAGATAGCCGGTAATGTCGCCGCGCTTTCGTCGAACAGAGTCGAGCTTCGTAGGGTCGCCGCCGAGATATGTGATCCCTTCGCGAATTGTTTTTCCGCTGCGGCTGACGAGTTCGAGTTCTCTCTCTGTCAACTGACCATCCATCGCGCGGCTTCCAATCAAGCCGCCCTCTTCGTTTTGGAAGATGACCAGTTCGAGAGGATGACGGGTCGTGGCGTTGTTGTCTTCGAGTGTTTGCGCAACTTCGATCGCGCCAAGTGATCCAACGACGCCGTCGTAGTTTCCACCCTGCGGGACACTGTCAACGTGTGAGCCGAAAAGAAGCGGAGGTAAGTTTTCACTGCCCGCCCGGCGGCCGATGATGTTTGCGGCCGCGTCGATAGAGACATCGAGTTTCGCGCGACGCATCAACCGCGTTACGTATTCACGCCCTTTCAGATCGGCTTCGCTGTAGGCGACGCGGCTGACGCCACCCTCCGGATTCTTGCCGAATTCAGACAGTGCCCCGATCGTCGCGCTTAGTCGCTGCCCATTAACCCGCAATTGGGTTTGCGGAAACGCCGGCAGCCATGCAGCAGCTCCAGCCATCAATAGGGACTTATTGAAGCCACGGCGAGTGATGGTCATTTTGATTCGTCCGAGTTTTGAGAAGTGGGAAATCGAGTGCTGAGGGTATCTGAGGTGCCTGTTTTGTGCAAACGATAAGAAGTGCCGGTTGGGAGCGGTTTTCTCTGTGCAACCTCTGTGCTCCTCTGCGTCTCCATGGTTGATGATTGCGCGAAAATCTCCACCACAAAGACACCGAGAACACTGAGGATTGCACAGAGAAAAGCAAGGGGAGAATTGAGAAAGTTGTCAGTTCCGGGTTGAATTTGAATCTACCGACGCTACCTGGTTTTTTTGTATTTGCATTGCAATTACCCGCCGACTCTCCACTCAATCCACCTACTCAAGTCTGTCTCAAGAATTTCTCAACCTCCCTAAATAAAGTGTAGCTGTGCTCTTTTAGTTGAAAAACCAATCGAAATAGCCGTGCCAACGTGTGTTAACCCACAGGAGGATCGCCGGATGAAACGCGCCATCAACCGCAGAAATACTCACAAGTCATTAACACTTCGAGTGTTGGCTTCACCGCCGCTGAATTCTTACGCACTGTTGGCAATTTTGCTTTGCTTACTCGCCGCGGTGTCCGCAGCATTGCTGACTCAGCAGACGGTGCAGGCCTCGAATCCTTCATCCGGGTCTATTAACCTAACTTCTGCATCGATCAGTTGGCAGGGAAGCGCGTTGGCCGGGGGCGCTATCGGAGATCCGGCGGCTGGATTGATAACTTCCGAAGAGATGTGCGTCGAAGGCGTGAGTTGCGACACCTATACGCTCACGATTCAGGGAACACCGCAGGATTGGATAAATGCGAACAAGCTGGTCCATGTTCATTTGGGTTGGACACAGACGGCACAGGATTTCGATCTGTATATTCACAAGGGTGATCTCAATGGACCAGTTGTCGCCAGTTCCGGCAATGGCGTCACGAACGGAATACTGTTGACCGAAGACGCTGATCTCGATCCAGCGCGGTCGTCAGTGGGTACGGGCACTTTTGCCGTTCACGTTGTTTACTGGACAGCGACTGCTGCGGAGCAATACACGGGCACCATTAGCGTCGCAAATGTACCGGCGCAACCCGCTCCGACTCCCACTCCGACGCCAGCCAACGAACCTCCTGGAACGCCACGCTTCTACAGCTACATCGCACCGCCGGGAGTGGCAGACGACGCTGGTGAACCATCCATCGGTGTTAACTGGAAATCTGAAAAGACCTTCAATGGCATTCCGAACGGTGGCACAGTCACATACTTCGGTGGCTTCCTGCCGTACATGTTGCGCACGACTTTCAACGACGGCTTCTTTCCCGCAAAGGTCAATTTCGAAAAGGTGCCGCTTGTTGTGGCGACTGCACCGCGGCTGTTCGGCGATCCGATTCTCTTTACTGATCCACGAACATGGCGCACGTTTGTTTCTCAGGAGATGGGCTTAACTCCTGCCGGGTCGACGATGGAGTGGTCCGACAACGATGGCACGACATTCCTTCCGAGCGAAGGATCCGGCGCGCCTTCCGGAATCGATCATCAGACAGTAGGCGGTGGACCATACGCACAGCCGGTTCCAACCGGTGTAAATCCACTGTATCCGCACGGCGTTTGGTATTGCTCGCAAGCAATTGTCGACGCCGTTTGTTCACTTTCGATCGACGGCGGCGCAACGTTTGGTCCTGCTGTGCCGATGTATTCACTGGCTGACTGCGGAGGACTGCACGGTCACATCAAGATCGGGCCTGACGGTACCGCCTATGTGCCGAATCGTGCCTGCCATGGTGATCCAACCTCCCTGGTCCATGTGGGCGGAAAGCCGTCATTGATTCTCTCAGAGAACAACGGGCTAAGCTGGAGCATTCGGCCTCTGCCGCAGGCCACGAGTAAACCTGATCGAGATCCATCTGTCGCCGTCGCATCTGACAACACTTTGTATTTCGCATATCAGGCAGCCGATGGTCATTCTCGCGTCGCGGTGTCGACCGATAAGGGACAGACGTGGATCAACGATAAGGACATCGGTGCGCAATTAGGCATCAAGAACAGCCTGTTCCATGCGGCGGTTGCGGGGGACGGTGATCGAGCAGCCGTTGCGTTCTTTGGTACAACGACTGGAGGCGATGATTACGACACGCCAGACTTTCCAGGTGTTTGGTATCTCTACATCGCCACGACTTTCGATCGCGGCAACACGTGGTGGACCCAAAACGTCACGCCAAACGATCCAATTCAACGTGGGGGTATTTGCGGCGACGGTGCGTGCCGCAATCTCTTGGACTTCTTTGGTGCTGAAATCGATAAACAAGGCCGCGTGTTGGTAGGCTACGACGACGGATGCATTAGTCACGCATGCATCACCGGCCAACGATCGTACGGCCTGCCCGGTAAGAACGACTTTACAGCGAAGGCTGCTATCTCTCGTCAAACAGGTGGCAAGCGGATGTTTGCTGCTTACGATCCTCCAGCCGGATCCGTAGCAGAACCCCCGGCACGGCCGTTACCACCTGCCGCTGGTTTCTCTTGCGATGGCAACGTCGCAACAGACTCGACTGGCGATGCGGGTAACCCAGTTCTCAGCGCAGCAGGAAGCGCAGACACACTCGACATAACGAAACTCAATTTCGGTGTGAGTCCGGACGGACAGTCGGTGGTGACTACGATCACGCTGAAGAACTTCTCAACGGTGCCTGCACCGGGATCGTTGGGTGCTTTCTATCGAGCGGTGTGGACGAGCGCAAAACGAAATCCGGACAACACGGTTACGACCAAGGCCTACGCCACCGAAGCTCGCGTGGGTGCAACCGGGATCACTTATCGTTATGGCGAATACAACACCGCCGAAGATGGATTTGTCGGAACGACAGTGTCAGCAACTGGATCAAACACGGCTGGACCAGACGGAACTTTGAAGGTGAATGTTCCACGCGCGTTTCTGGGTAATCCAACTATTCCAGTTACCGACACGAACACTCTTCCAGCAGTAATCGAACCTTATGCGCTCGTGTTTGTGCACGAGGAGGCAGTTAGTTTCACGTCGCCGGTTGAGCGAGCGCCCGATTATGGTTTTGCCGGCGCGAACTGGGGCGTGTGTCAGCCACCAACCATCACAACAATCGAAGATGATCATCCGAGCATCGCTTATTCAGCTGGGTGGCACACCGTTAACACGGGAACAGCGAGCGCTGGACACTTCAGCTTCCACACAGGAAATGCGCAGAGTCACTACGCACGACTGACGTTCAATGTCGAGGCGGGCAAGACCGGCAAGCTTACTTACTATTACGGCACCAGCTCGAAGGGCGGAACAGCCATCGCTTCACTCGACGGAACTGCGGGTACGGTGAACTACAGCGGTGGACCAGGTGGTCTAAAGGATCCTGCATTTGGGCCTAAGATCGAATTTGCAAATCTCTCGCCCGGGCAGCACGTGCTCGAACTGACTAATCTGAGTGACGGAGTCTACATTGATCGCTTTGTACTCGAGAGTTCGGCAACCAGCGGAAGTCCGACGTCGGGTCCGGGAGCGACCAGCACAAATAGTGGGACCATAAACCTTGGACAAGAACTATCGAATCCGATTGTTGTTCCGGCAGGAGCTAGCTCAATCTCGTTAGTAGCTGCTTCGAACAACAATCTTCCGATCAAGTTGCTGTTAATAAGTCCGACTGGATCAATCTTGAATACAGCTGACAGCTCAGGCGGTGTTGCAACCCTGAGCGTGCCGGTTGGCCAATCAGGAACTTATGTCTACAAGGTAGTGAACCTGAGTGTTGGACCAGTGCAGGTTTGGACAGCTGCCACCCCGACCATACAACGTTAGGGTGCCTCGGCCGATTGAAGTCGGCTGAGTTGCATGCCCAGCGACTGCCGTCCGCGGCCCAGAGCGGACGGCAGTGTTGTCAGATACTCTTGGGGCGTGTCCTTCCATGGGTGCAGTCAGGAAGGGGGCAAGCGGTCGATGGATTCAACTCACTTAGCAGCCAACTAGCGCGCCCCCGCTCAATCTGCACCATCGTCAATGTAGTAGAAATATAAGAAGCGGGGGCGCGCTCGTTGTTGTCTTCGCAACTTTGACTCAATCCACCGCTTGCCCCCTTCCTGACTGCGCCTTCGAACGTTGAGCTTAGCCTTCCGGACTGCCTCCATAGAAGTAACAAACTAGAGCATTTCGGACATATTTGGTGCATTCTTGAATCTCAACTAAAATGCGCCAGTCGTTTTCGTTATCCTGTCATTCGTTCAGGAGTCTCAAGTGAAAAATGTAAAGATGGTGTTCGTCAGTTTTTTGGTAATGGTTTGTGTGTGCGCGACAGCATTGCCACAACGTCCTGGAGTTAGACCGGAACCCCCTGTTGGAAGTGGAACCGTCGTCTTGCGTGCTGCTCGATTGATCGATGGCAACGGTGGCGCCCCAATCAACAATGCAGTAGTTGTAGTTGTTGATAACAAGATCACAGAAGTTGGACCAGCAAACCAGGTTCACGTGCCCGCGAATGCTCGCACTTTCGACCTCGGTGACGTAACTCTGTTGCCCGGATTGATTGACTCGCACACTCATATCATCGGTCGCATGCTTGGTGATCCGGACAACGACGCATCCGTTGTTAAAGATTTCGAGTCGTTTGGTGCGATCCTCGGAGTGCGCAATGCCCAGAGAACTTTGTTAGCCGGGTTCACCAGCATTCGTAATGTTGGGGCGGAGGGACGCTTCGACGATATGGCTCTTCGCAAGGCCATCAACGAGGGCTGGGTTGACGGGCCGCGAATCCAAAGTGCCGGTCACGCGCTGGGGATTCGCGGAGGACACTGCGACGAAAACGGTTATCGACCGGGTCTGCTGGATCCAGGTATCGAGGGAGGCATTGCCGATGGACCAGATCAGATTCGGGCGGCGGTGCGATACCAGGTCAAGTACGGCGCTGATGTCATTAAGACGTGCGCGACGGGCGGTGTTCTATCGGAAGGCGATGCAGTTGGAGTGACTCAATATACTTTCGAAGAGTTGAAAGCGCTGGTCGAAGAGGCGCACAAACTCGAGCGAAAGGTTGCTGCACACGCACACGGGACGGAAGGTATCAAGCTTGCCGTACGCGCGGGAGTTTCTTCAATCGAGCATGGATCATTTCTCGACGAAGAAGGCGCGCGATTAATGAAGCAGAATGGAACATTTCTCGTCCCCACGTTGTCAGCCGCTGAAGGCGTGGAGCGTGCAGCAAAGACGGGAGTGTTGAAAGGACTGCGTGCGGAGAAAGCGTTGGCGGCAGCAGCGGCGGTTCGACATGCGATCAAATTAGCAGTTGCGAATCAGGTGCAGATCGCTTTCGGTACTGATGCGGGAGTCATACCTCACGGAACAAATGGTCATGAGTTCGAGTTGTTAGTAACGTGGGGCGGTATGTCGAACATGGACGCCATCCTCGCAGCGACACGCAATGCTTCAAAGCTTTTAGGGTGGGACAAGAACCTCGGAACGCTGACACCGGGCAAGTGGGCGGACATCATCGCCGTCAGGGGCGATCCGCTGAGAGATATCAAGAACATGGAAAGCGTTGTGTTTGTGATGAAGAATGGAGTGATCTACAAGGGGAAGGAGTGACCAGAAAGCGATTTCGGATTTCGGAATGCGGATTTCGGATTTTGATTGTCCAGTAAGTTCGCACTGTAGCTCAACTCTCTGCGCCACCTCCGCGTTCTCTGCGTCTCTTGCGGTGTCTGTTTCAACCAGCATAACCGCCGAGACACAGAGGACGCGGAGGTTGCGCAGAGAGTTGAATTGAACTCCGCATCGTCCGTTCGCATGGGGCAAATCCGAAATTCCCAATCCGAAATCCGAAATCGTTTTTATTTGATCTCTTCCCAGATCAGCGTGTGCTTCGTTTCTTTCAAGAACAACGAGCCAACGATAAAAGTAATCGAGGCGACGACGATCGGATAGTACAAGCCTGCATAAATATTCCCGGTTTCAGCAATCACCGACAATCCAATCACGGGAAGCAATCCACCAAACACTCCATTACCGATGTGGTAGGGAAGTGAGAGAGATGTGTATCTGATCTTCGCGGGAAAGGCCTCGACGAGATATGCCGCGATTGGTCCATACACCATCGTGACAAAGATCACCTGGATAAAAACCAGAAGAATCAATTTCCACGCAGTGCTGTTGCCGATCAGGTTAGCAAAGTTGGTGTACGTCAATACCTCCTTCGCCGGCTCAAGTTGGCCATTGATGTTCGTTTGCGGTGTCAGTTTTGGTGCACCTGTAATGCGATCCGGCTGCGACGACACGGTGACTATGTTTGATCCAGCCGCGCTTTGCATGGCGTGATAGATCGGCAGGTACGACAGAGCTGCCAGTAAACATCCGATCATCATGATTCGCTTCCTCCCGATCCGATCCGACAGCGAGCCAAAGAACACAAAGAAAGGCATTGCCATGAGCAGCGCGATGGCCACGATGTAGTTTGCGGAACGGCCGTTCACTTTCAGGATTGTTTGCAGATAGAAGAGTGCGTAGAACTGTCCCGTGTACCACACGACACCTTGCCCGGCGGTCGCGCCAAAAAGAGAGATCAGAACTCGTTTCAAATTCTCTTTTTGTGTGAACGCTTCCTTAAGCGGTTTCGCCGAAGTCATTCCCGCGCTCTTAATCTGTGTGAATATTGGCGACTCTTTCATGCGCAGTCGGATGTAAAGCGAAATGCCAACGAGGAAGATCGAAATGATGAAAGGTATGCGCCATGCCCATGAGGCAAACGTCTGGGTGCTAAAGGCGTTCTGCACCACCAGAATCACCACCAACGACAGAAACAAACCAAGTGTCGCAGTGATTTGAATGAAGCTTGTATAAAAGCCGCGCTTATCGTCAGGAACGTGCTCGGCCACGTAGATCGCCGCGCCGCCGTATTCACCTCCGAGTGCCAGTCCTTGAAGTATCCGAATAACCAGAAGAAGTATCGGCGCTGCCAATCCGATCGTGGCGTACGTTGGGAGAAAGCCGATCATCGCGGTCGCTCCGCCCATGATTAGCAGCGTTACTAGAAAGGCGTACTTGCGGCCGACTAGATCGCCGATGCGACCAAAGAACAACGCACCAAACGGACGTACAACGAAGCCCACCGCAAACGTCGAGAGGTACGCGATCAACGCGAGTGTGTCGTTGCCGGAAGGATAGAACAACGGCGAGATCGTTGTGGCCAGACTTCCAAAGATATAGAAGTCGTACCATTCGATCATGGTGCCAACTGCTGATGCAGTGATTACTTTCCAGATTTGATAGTCGTGAACTGGCGCGGCGGACGAAGTAGGGTTCAAGTTGTCGCTTTCTCCAGAGAGTTAATGGATTTACTTATCGCTGGTTTTGCAGTTCCTTGCGAATCATCATCAGGATCTCATAGTAACGCCATTCAGGTGGAGCGTTGCTTTCACCGTGATGATCCGGCTTTAAGATCAGATTGCCAGTCGCCAGCAACACCCGTCTGACTTCCGGATTCTGTTTCACTTTCTCGCGCGTCGCTTCAACAATCAAACGATAGTGCTCGCCGGGTTTCATCGAACGATATTTGAATCGTTTCCCTTCGAACGTCACCCAATCAATACTAATTTGCTCCATGTTCTGTTCAGCGAGCGTCCCTGCGGATTTAGCTTCGAAGGCAGTCATCTGCGCCACCTGATCACGCGTGTATTTCCATACTATTCTCGGAGTTTGTGCCCGCGGATCTTTTGGTCCTTCGGGATAGAGCATCATCTGCCAGAAGCCTTCAAGACTACCGTAACGTTTTCCACGGTACGTGAATGGAGTGGGGGCAAAGTTTGATAGCAGACCGAGCTCGTGTCGCTTCGAAAGGATCACCTCACCCGATCCAGCTTCCTGGGGCAGTATTTCCCAATCGGGTTTACTTGGGTCCGATATAGGAGTCCACCAGTGAGCAGGATAGCGTGGGTCGCGTTTGATTGCTGTTTGGGCTGCGACATGAAGGGCCGCAAAGTGCAGGAGCAGGATTGTCGCCGTTAATCGATAGGTGAAAACCTTCAGCATTATTGAAAAGTGATCTGATTCAATCTCTGCGTAACCGCTGCGTTCTCTGCGGCTCTGCGGTTTTCATTTACGTCCCGAGCGATCAACAAAGCCGAGTTGGAGAACCTAACTTCTCTGGTGTGTTGAGTACTGGGAACGATCAACGAAAACCGCAGAGCCGCAGAGAACGCAGCGGTTTCGCAGAGAAAAACTTCAAATCAGGATGCGGTACTTATATGAAAAAAGCGTTGGCTGGTTCTTATGAACAAGCCAACGCCTTGGTTTGCCAATATTCTTCGTGGCTCGAGTTTAGCGCTGTTGGTTCTGGTTACCGCGCATATCTTTCATCGGCATGGGAAGCATACCGTCTGCGCCTTTCGTCAGTGCCAGAAACGCTTTATCGCTGCGCAGTGAATCAAAGACCGCATCGACGCGCGCTTCCATCATCTCCTTCGCCCGAACTGTCTGGTAGCGTTCATATTGGAAGAAGTGGCGCTGAAGTAGGGCCAGTGCCTCGCGCCGGTGACCGGTCTGCGCGTAAATCGCTGCCAGGTTGTAAGAAGCAGGCAGGAGATTACGATTGTCACGAGCAATCTTCAGTGCTTCGTCGCCACGACCCGAGGCAGCCATGAACACTGCTGCAAACACCAGGTTGTATGGATCTTTGGGATCCAGCGCGAGTGCTTTCTGCGTATACGCGTTGCCTTTTTCCAAATCGCCTTCGGAATTCCAATAGACGGCGATATTGCGATAAGCGAGTGCTAATGGATACTCCGCTACGGATTGTTCCATCAGGCTAAGGCCTTTCTTAAACTCGCCTTCGTGAATCGTCATCTTGCCGAGACCGTGAAGCGCAACCGCGCGAGCAATCGCATCAGCCGGCATGTTCAGGATCTTCTCAAACGTCTGACGTGCGGCTTTCCAGTCGCCGGTGTGGTGTCGCTGAAGTTCACCCAAGTAGCGCAAAGGTGTTGCGTCCGCAGGATCCATCTGATGTGCGCGTCTGTAGAGTGATTCGGCAAGCACATATTGTTCGGCAATCTCTGCTCTCAACCCGGCGCGCATTACACTTTCAATCCGGGCACTCTCGCGAGCATCGAAGATCGGCGACGCTGGAATGGCACCCACGTCTTCACCAAGCTTCTTCAATTCACTCGCGGCAGACTTTGCTTTCTTCGGAAACAAACACTTCTCCTGGGCTACCGGTTTCAACAAGGCGATAGCGCCGGCATTGTCTCCGCCCTTCATCTTTTCTTTGGCAGATTTAATGCTCTCATCAAGTGCGGCCTCCCGCTGCTTCATTTCGCCTTCGACGGCTTTTTCAACGAGCGGTACGTTCAGTTTTCCGCCAACATTCTCGACCTTCTTGATTGGCGTGCCGTCAGGAGTTGCAAGCACCGCAACCGGCGGCTTGGAGTCGCCGATTAAATTTTTCAACTCGGTCAGTCCATAGTCACCAACTTCCATGGAAACACACTGGGCCGAGTAAAGAGTCAATATGCGCGACGTTTTCATCGGCGACTTCTTTACTTCGGCATCAGTTGCCGGAAACCAGTAAAGGATCAATCCCTTCGAAGGCGCCCTGTTTGCTGCCCAAATGTTCCATGGCACGTTGTAGACCGTCGGTGCTGGTCCACTATTACTGCTGCCGCCGGCAACACCGCCCGTGCCGCCACCGCCACCACCGCCACAGGTGGCCCACACAGGCGTTAATGAGAAGGAGAGAATGAGAAGGGTCGCAAGGGTGCGTGAAAGTAGTCTTTTCATGGTGCCGAATTATACCTTTCGTTTGGTCTCAAAAGAAGGTCAGGAGAGCCTTGGTGTATTCAGTACCGTCCGCGGTAGCGGATGGCCATTACTCAACGACAAACAATCGGTCGCTTCCTATGGAGAGTCGAGTGGTGGCCATCCGCTACCGCGGACGGTACTGAATAATTTTCCGACAGTTGGTCGTCGGCTGAGATGGAAGATATTCAAAAATGGTGGCCTTTATTCTCAGGAACAGTAGGCAGCAGTCAGGAGCAGGAGCAGCAGGCAGGAGCCAGGAAACGGGCTCCTATTACCGGCTCCTGCTTGCTGCTCGTGCTCCTGCCTCTTGCCCCAATTCACTGGGTTTTACATAACTATTACCTTCGCCCGAGGCAATAGATCCTAAAATCTTTTGTGTTTTCCCCCACCCTTCAGTACCGGCTCGCTGAGGCCAAAACGCGAGACTATTTGTTACGAGAGCGGGTACTGAACACGATCTGAAAATCGAATACTTTGTTCGCTGACTATGGCGAAAGGTAACGCACAGCGAACATTAGGGCAGAGCGATGAACTAGCTAAAGCTCGCACGTTATAGCCCGATGGAAGGTGAGGAGGAGAGGGATGAAGGTTCTGCTCGTTAATCCACAGTTCCCCGATACCTACTGGAGTTTTCGCCACGCGCTGTTTTTCGATGGCAAGAAGTCAGCCTATCCCCCGCTTGGGCTTCTCTCTGTTTCCGCCTTATTGCCACAGACGTGGGAACGACGTCTGGTCGACATGGAAGTTAGAAAGCTCACTCGCGCTGATATCGAATGGGCTGACATGGTTTTTGTCACGGCGATGTTGGTCCAGAAAGAAAGTCTCCTAAAAGTAATTCAGCGAAGTAGGGCGTTGGGGAAACGCGTTGTCATAGGTGGACCATACGTTTCCACTACGGAAAATCTTCCCGAAGCTGACCACATCTTTATCGGCGAAGCGGAAACAACTCTGCCGGAGTTCTTTTCTGACCTGGAACGAGGCGAACCTAAGCAAATCTATCGCGCAACTGACAAGCCGCCACTTTCGCTGACGCCTGTTCCTGATTTCAAGCTCGCGGAATTGAATCGCTATTCCTCGATGTCAATTCAGTACTCGAGAGGCTGTCCATTCAATTGTGAATTTTGCGACATCATCGAAATCTACGGTCGTGTTCCGCGTACCAAGAGCAATCAACAAATGATTGCCGAACTCGACGCGCTGCGGGCAACGGGTTGGCGCGGAACCGTCTTTATCGTCGACGACAACTTCATCGGCAACAAGCGCAACGTGAAAAAGTTGATGCCGGATCTGGTTCGTTGGCAAAAAGAGCACGATCATCCTTTTTCATTGCTGACGGAAGCAAGCGTTAATCTCGCCGACGACGATTCGCTGCTCGACTCGATGCGCGATGCAGGATTCCGCACCGTGTTCCTCGGCATCGAAACGCCAGTCGAAGAGAGTTTGAAAGAAGCACAGAAGACTCAGAATCGCGGCAACTTGTTGGAGTCTGTAAAGAAGATCCAGAGTTATGGAATGGAAGTGATGGGAGGGTTCATTGTCGGATTTGATCATGATCCGGAAGACATCTTCCAGCGGCAGATCAACTTTATTCGCGACAGTGCAATTCCCCTGGCGATGGTTGGTCTTTTGACAGCGCTTCCAGACACCCAGTTGTGGCGTCGACTCAAACACGAAGGCCGGCTGCTGACTGAAAGTAACGGCAACAATACGAGTGATATGCTGAATTTTATTCCAAAGATGGATCCAAAGGTGCTAGTGGAAGGTTATCGTTCGGTAGTGCAGACGATCTATAACTCGAGAGAGTATTACCAGAGAGCGTTGGAATGTCTCCGCCGGGTGTCGGGAACGCCTCCAGCTCCAATGCGATATTCTATCGGGAGCGGATTGATGGCATTCTCGCGCTTGGTTCTAAAGCTCGGTTTGCTGGATCGCGAACGTAAGGAGTTTTGGCGCTTTTTCCGCCGCGCGCTCGTGGAGCATCGTGGTCAGTTTGCGCAGTCGATGCGTTTGGCGGCGATGGGATATCACTTTCGGAAACTGAACGAGACGATTTGAAGCCAAGAGAGATCGGGCCGCAGATTTTTGCGGATAGGACGCAGATCAGAAAACTAGAATGCTGAAAGTCTTTAGTTTTGGATCTGTGTTACATCTGCGAAAATCTGCGGCTCAATTGTTTTTAAGCTAAACTTCATCCATGGCTGCATCGCTCGACTCACCCTCACGCTCCGCTTTTGCAGCTTTACGTCATCGGGACTTTCGCCTGCTATGGCTCG
>Ga0157380_10002065_pt1 | contig 13449 bp, 13 predicted proteins | sample S35metaG_FD_119757 | JGI IMG/M metagenome (GOLD analysis project Ga0157380, IMG submission 119757) | Switchgrass rhizosphere microbial communities from Kellogg Biological Station, Michigan, USA - S3-5 metaG | ecosystem: Host-associated > Plants > Roots > Rhizosphere > Soil | place: USA...
CAGACTTTTAAAACGCTGGATTGGAACGCTATCAAGTATGAGAAAACAGTTATTTACGACGTCAAAGGAATTTTAGAAAAAAGCAAAGTTACGGCACGCTTATAACAGATATTATGAAAGCAAAGAAAGTCCTTGTCACAGGAGGCGCTGGTTATATCGGGGCCCATACCGTTGTGGAACTGATCAATGCTGGATTCGAGCCCGTCATCGTAGACAACCTGTCGCGAAGCGATCGAACACTTTTAAATGGAATCGAAACGGTAACGGGCTCCAAAACACCCTTTTTCGAAGGTGACTGCTGTGACAAAAAATTTATGACGAAGGTTTTCGAATCGGGGGGACCGTTCTCAGGTGTTTTACATTTTGCTGCGTTCAAGGCAGTCGGCGAGTCTGAAGAAAAACCATTAATCTACTACCAGAATAATCTTAATTCCTTGACTACCCTCGTAGAGGTCATGTTATCAAAAAAGGTTACTGACTTAATTTTTTCGTCGTCTTGTACGGTATACGGACAACCCGATCAGATACCTGTGAACGAAAGTGCACCATTTAAAAAAGCTGAGTCTGCCTACGGTGCGACGAAACAAATGTGTGAACTGATTTTGGAAGATGTATCACGTAACGGTCTCCGGGTAATTTCACTGCGTTACTTTAATCCCATAGGCGCTCACCCTTCTGCTTTGCTGGGTGAAGTTCCGATCGGAACACCGAACAATCTCGTGCCATACATCACGCAAACCGCAGCGGGATTGCGTGAAAAATTAACGGTCTTTGGAGACGATTACAACACGCCCGACGGATCGTGTGTTCGGGATTTTATCCATGTGGTGGACGTAGGTTCAGCGCATGTAAAAGCATTGCAATATTTGGCCAAGAAGTCAGAAGAAAAGTTGTACGAAGCTTTTAATTTGGGAACCGGGGTTGGCGTTTCCGTGCTTGAATTGATTAAAAAGTTTATAGCTGCAACCAACGTGAACATTCCGTATGTAATTGGTCCTCGACGGCCAGGTGATATTGAACAGGTTTTTGCTGACCCAACCAAAGTCAATAAAGCCCTGAACTGGAGCTCGAATTTCAACATTGATCAAAGCTTGCTGCACGCATGGCAGTGGGAAAAGCGTATCAGGAATATACAGTAGTCCAAAGTTTTCTCCGACTCAAAGGCATGGAAAAAATCAAAATGGTGGATTTGCATGCGCAATATCTACGAATCAAAAATGAAATTGACGAGGCGATAGACAAGGTTCTAACTTCAACCGCTTTTATCCAGGGGCCGGACGTTGTCGAATTTGCTAAAGCGCTCAGTGAGTATTCAGGGTCAAAATTTGTTATCCCATGCGCGAACGGTACGGATGCTTTGCAAATTGCCATGATGGCTCTTGGGCTCCGGCCGGGTGATGAGGTGATACTTCCTGTACACACTTATGTCGCCACTGCTGAGGTCATCGCATTGCTGGGTATAACTCCGGTTTTTATTGATGTAGAGGAAGGTACATTCAATATTGACATCAATCAGCTGGAGAAGAAAATTACGCAAAAGACAGTTGCAATTGTACCTGTTCATTTATACGGACAGTGTGCAGACATGGAGGCGCTGTTGGAAATTGCCGAAAAGCATGGACTTCATATCATAGAAGATGCAGCCCAGTCGTTGAGTGCAGACTACATTTTCAGAGATGGTACGAGGAAGAAATCCGGTACGATTGGAACGATCGGAACGACTTCTTTTTTCCCCTCAAAAAATTTAGGGTGTTTTGGCGATGGGGGCGCGTTATTTACCGATGATGAGGCGCTGGCTGGAAAAATAAAAATGATTGCCAATCACGGTCAAAAAATAAAATATCATCATGAAGTAATCGGCGTTAACAGCCGGTTAGATACCCTGCAAGCTGCCATATTAAAAGTTAAGCTCAAATATTTAGATGCGTATACTAAAAAGAGACAGAACGTGGCGAGCCAATATGATACTGCATTTTCAACGATCGAGCAGGTGGAAATTCCTTGCAGGGCAACGTACTCAACCCACGTATTTAATCAATATACATTGAAAATAAGAAGTGGTGATCGTGATGGATTAAAGGAATACCTGACGGGCGAAGGAATACCAACTATGATCTACTATCCGATTCCTTTGCATCTGCAAAATGCTTTTCGGCGGTCTCAATACGTCGAGGGTTCTTTTCCTGTAACGGAAAAACTATCAAAAATTGTAATTTCACTGCCCATGCACACCGAGATGCCGGATGATCAGATTGATTTTGTTTGCGACAGAATAAAAAGATATTTTACCTCATGACAGACGCATCGGAATATTATGCGCATCCTACTGCAGTGATAGATGACGGCAGTGAAATAGGAAAGGGCACCAAGATCTGGCATTTTTCACACTTGATGTCCGCGTGCAAAATCGGTGAGCATTGCAACATTGGTCAAAACGTCGTGGTTTCGCCGCAGGTTATCCTGGGCAATAATGTTAAAGTTCAGAACAACGTATCAATTTATACTGGAGTCATATGTGAAGATGATGTCTTTCTAGGACCTTCGATGGTTTTTACAAATGTTATTAATCCACGAAGTGCAGTAAACAGAAAAGATCAATATTTAAAAACACTGGTACAACACGGAGCAACGATTGGTGCTAATTCAACTATTCTTTGCGGCATCAGCATTGGTCGGTTCGCCTTCATTGGAGCGGGTGCCGTTGTGACGAAGTCGGTTCCTGATTATGCACTGGTCATTGGAAATCCCGCAAGGCAAACTGGGTGGATGAGTGAATACGGCTATAAGCTGCAGTTTGACAAAGAAGGGAAAGCGATCTGTCCGGAAAGTAAACAGACCTATAAACTTGTAAATGGAGTAGTCTCCAAAGAATAATGAAAAAATTTGCACTAATTGGAGCGGCTGGATTTATAGCACCACGACATTTTAAGGCAATCAAGGAAACGGGCAATGAACTCGTGGCAGCGTTGGACAAACATGACAATGTCGGCGTTTTAGATTCGTATTTTCCCGCTGCGGATTTTTTTACAGAGTTTGAACGATTTGACAGGCATTTAGACAAACTTAAGCGCAAAGGCCAAGCGGTGGAATTCATTTCTATTTGTTCCCCGAATTATCTTCACGATTCTCACATTCGTTTTGCTTTACGTTATGGAGCAAATGCGATTTGCGAGAAACCTCTTGTGTTGAATCCCTGGAATCTTGAGGCATTGCATGAAATTGAAAATGAAACGGGTAAGCGCGTTTTTACAATATTGCAGCTGCGCTTGCATCCTGCCATCATTGCTTTACGGGAAAAGATTAAGGGGGGCCCCGCAGACAAAATTTACGACGTTGACCTAAAATATATTACCGCGCGTGGGAACTGGTACCAACAGAGTTGGAAGGGTGACAATTCAAAGGCCGGCGGAATAGCCACAAATATCGGCATTCACTTTTTTGATATGTTGATCTGGATTTTTGGATCAGTGATAGACCTTTCTGTAAATCAACTCCAACCAGATTTGGCCGCCGGGTCACTGACATTGGAAAGAGCACGGATAAACTGGTTTCTGAGCATCAATTATGAACACCTCCCCGAAGATGTAAAGCGGTCGAATAAACGAACGTATAGAACACTGTCACTGGGGGGCAAAGAAATTGAATTTAGTGAAGGATTTACCGACCTGCACACGCAGAGTTACAGCGAGATCTTGAAAGGTAATGCCTTTGGCTTGACCGATGCTAAGGCATCCATTGACCTGGTTTACAAAATCAGAAACACGACCATCTAAAAATCAAGTTCATAAGCCCGTTTAAATTTTAGGTTACAGGCTCCGACGTGATTTCTGTGATTGAGAATTTGCTATTCAAACCCCACCTTATTTTAACAAAAAGAACTAAACACTGTTCAGGATGAAGGGCACGCTCCTGCTTATATAAAATGTTGCTTAGGATGCGATCGACTGCCGGCCGAATGATATTTCATTTTTGTCAGCTCGTCGAAGGTGGTTGATAGAATATAGTGAGTTGAGTAGCTTTGTCTTGATCTTCCAATTATTTTCACCACAGAATGTTCATGAGATTAAGGTTTCTGTTGTTTCTATTAGTTGTGGCCAACGTGTCTTTTGCCCAGAAATTTAGGAGCAAAATATATTTTGCAGCGATTTATGATAATGTCCAAATTCACCAGATTCCTTCCTATATCGAAATACCTGCTCTTGATTTTCGGATATACAATGAGGGAATTTATAATACGGCAACGCCCCAATTGAGTTTTGAACTTGGATATGGCATAGAGAAAAATTGGAAAGGTTCAAAAAAATTATATTCGGGACTTAACTTCAGCTACAGAAGGATGACCCTCTCATACGTCGATAATAATTTGTATTATCTGAGAATAATAGATGGCCAAGTAACAGAAGTTTATTTCGAAGCTGAGGTGATTCGTAATCTTGCCATGATTCAGTTACCGCTAGGCATAACGTTACCAATATCCAAAAAGTTAAATTTTGATTTTGCGGCAAGAAATAATTTTGTAGTGAAGGTTTTTTCAGAGGAACACGTTAAGGACAAAGCTTTCGACTACAAGCTCTACAGCCTCGCGCAAAGGAGTCCCAACAAATATATGCTGGAAGTATCGGCTGGATTTAAATATGTGTGGCCATCGTGTGCCGTTGGATTAAAGTATATTCAAGGGCTCACACCAGTTTACCCGGATATGGAGAATGCCTACAATCAGCTGATACCGAGTAAGCTTTACTTCTCCAGCATTTTGCTATCAGTAGAAATTCATCTGGGAAAAATTACTCCGCCAGAATAATAAAGGAACCGTTGGGTGGGATTTTTACATTGGCTCCATCCTGCACAGGCGTCACTTCAATTTTATGTTGATAAGGTTGGATCCTTTCGCTGGCATTGCTTAATCCTCGGACCACAATAGTTAGCGGATAATCAAAAACACTTGTCGGTAATTCATTCCTTAGTTTAACGATAAAGCGGCGGTCATCAAGTCTTTCCACGGAGAGGTGCGAATCACTTGCTTCGATCTTATACTTCGAAAGGTTTTCAAAGGTGTCTACATGTATTGAATCCGTGTGCGACGTGACGTAATCTAAAAATTTGGTGAAGAAGTCGGAGGTCAACGAATTGTAACAAAATTTGTCATCTACTCCATGCGCAGTTGTGACGACCCATTCCCCTTTCCTTAAAGCGACTTTCATTTCCGCTTTGCAAACGGAAAGATCGTAGAGGGACACTAGCTTTGAGAAGCCAGCGGGTGAAATTTTTGTGGTGAAGTGATTTTCAAAAACTATTTTGTCTGCCTTCGGGCCTGCGCTATGGAAAGGATGTCCAAAGGAAAATGGTCCCTTGCCGAGCCTGTCGCGGATTAATCGAAAACTGGAATCTATTTCCTGTCGAAGTATTTTGTAATCCGATATCGAGCCGAGGTAATATTCGTGGGTTAGGGAATGGTTTCCAATGTCGTGACCATCTTCCCTGACCGCCTTCCATTTGGCCCATTCGTTCCTTAATTCAACGTGGCCGGCTATGATGTAAAATGTACCCTTTAGATTGTAGGCATTCATCATAGGAATGATTTTATCAAAAACGGACGAGCAGCCATCGTCAAACGTTATGGACAAACCTGCTTTCTTATTGTCGGGATATTTCGCTACCGACAGCGACAATCCATTGGGCTCTCCATCATTGCAGCAAGTAGAAACCTCGTCCTGGTCCCCACAACCGAGGAATACCAATAATGCACACAGGCACACGGTGCCTAAATTGACGCTGGCAATTCGAGGTTGCTTCATTTTAGTGAGTGGTGATCAGTGTCGGTTTGGGGTGGAGAAATCGAATAAGGCGGATTTTGGTATGTATTCAAAAATATAAAAAAATTCAGATACATGATGCTGAATGTTGATAACAAATGATTAATGGCTCTACTCAATTATAAGGTAACTCCCTACCATTCAAACTTTTTATCTAAATTTCGGGCCAAATTTTGTTAAATGTTAGAAGGTAAAAGTGTTTTAATAACCGGGGGGACTGGTTCCTTTGGTAAAAAATTCGTGGAAATCATCCTAAAAAGATATCCGCAGGTAAAAAAGCTAATCGTTTACTCCCGGGATGAACTGAAGCAGTTTGAAATGAGTCAGATTTTCCCCGAATCGAAATATCCGGCTATTCGGTACTTTATTGGGGACGTTAGGGATGGAGAGCGAATGCGCAGGGCATGCGAAAATGTGGATGTGATTATTCATGCTGCGGCGCTCAAACAGGTGCCGGCTGCGGAATACAACCCCATGGAATGTATTAAAACGAATATTATTGGCGCGGAGAATGTAATCAACGCCGCCATGGATTGTGGTGTTTCTGATGTAATAGCCCTTTCTACGGACAAGGCTGCTGCCCCCATCAACCTGTACGGCGCAACTAAACTCTGCTCTGACAAACTATTTGTGGCAGCAAACAACTTTAAAGGCGCGCGAAAATTGAAGTTTTCTGTTGTCAGATACGGCAACGTGATGGGTTCACGGGGATCGGTAATACCCTTCTTTTTGGAGCGAAGGAAATCCGGAATCCTTCCCATCACACATGAAGAAATGACGAGGTTTAATATTTCCCTTGAACAGGGGGTTGAGTTGGTGTTATACGCATATGAACACGCATTGGGGGGTGAAATTTTCGTTCCTAAAATTCCGTCATACAAGATTCTGGAGCTGGCAGATGCCATTGGTCCAAACTGCAAAAAAGATATTGTGGGTATCCGACCCGGCGAGAAGATTCATGAAGAAATGATTACGGCATCCGATTCGTATTATACCGTTGATATTGGACGCTATTACGTTATTCTCCCCCAAAATCCACTCTGGAATTATGACCAGTATTATGAGGAGAAAAAAGCAAAAAAAGTATCGGATGGGTTTGTATATAATTCCGGTACCAATGACGAATGGTTATCCAAGGAAGAGTTGCGTGAGCTCATAAAAAATCACATTGATCCAACCTTTTCTGCTTGAGTTTATCATTTTTAAAAAGCAAAATAGTTTTAGGAACGGTTCAGCTAGGGCTCCCCTACGGAATTAACAACGCCCAGGGCAAACCAAATGAGGAAGAGGCCTTTCGGATCTTAGATCTGGCCATACAAAACAATATTTCACTTTTAGATACAGCAGATGCCTATGGAAACGCGACGGAGGTAATCGGCGCGTACCTCTACCGTAATCCTTCCGCCACAGTTCAGATCATCAATAAGTTTATTGATGATAATATTTCCCTTTCCGTGAAATTTGAAAAGAGCCTCAGGCTGTTAAGCTCGAATTCCTTGTACGCCTACATGTATCACCGTTTTGCCGATTATAATTCGGGCAAATTTGCAAAAGATCTCAACCGGCTCAAAGAAGAAAAAAAAATCAGGAAGATTGGGGTTTCTGTTTATTCTCTCCAGGAGCTTGAACAGGTAACAGCAGATACAACGGTCGACTTAATTCAATTACCATTAAGCCCATTTGACTATTCGCATGAAAAGCAAGAATTGGTGAAGGAAGCCAAGGCAGCGGGAAAAGAAATTCATGTCAGGTCTGTTTTTCTGCAGGGATTATTATTTAAAACACCCGATCAGCTTACCGGCAATCTTAAGAGCCTTTACGAGCCGTTAAAAAATTTTCATGAAATCGTTCATAGCCTTCAACTTAATGTGCGTCAGGTGTGTCTAAACTATGCCGTGCACAAAGCCGAGATTGATCATGTTTTAATCGGTGTTGACACAACCACCCAGTTGCGTGAAAACATGGATTCGATCCTTCCGTATTTTGACGGAGAAATAATGAAAAAACTCGAATCTATTGTAGTATCTGACGTGGCTATGTTGAATCCGTCAAATTGGCGCCCGTAGCAGGCACAAGTTTTGTAGTTTCGCGCGTTAAATAAATCATCATTTTAGTTATATGTATTTTAAGAATTTAGTTGTTCTTCTAATTATTTGTTGGGTTTGTAACGCATGTCATGAGGGGTTGGAAGCGCTTCCTGAAACCGTTTCAATCGAAGTAAAGGAAAAGAATCTCAATAGCGCAACCGTTAGCTTAAGCGCCACCAAGCCTGGAAGAGGACAGGGTGGCGACTGGAGCTTTGTTTCAAACAATGCATCAACAGCGTCCTTTTCAGATGAACGGAATCCACTGGCAACATTCACAGGAGATCCTTTTGAAACCTATACCCTTAAATGGACACTTTCACTTCATACAAATTCTGGTGATTCCGAGAAGTCCGGCGACATTACCTTTAGGATGGCAGATGGATATTCTGTCGCTGAATTGATCGGTGCTAACATCCCGCTTGAAAAAATTGCCGATAGTGTTCTCCTGGGAGACCTTAAAACTGCTGGCGCCTCTGACGCTCAACTAAAAAGTTCCGGAGTTATCGGTGAAGTACAGGATGGCGAAGGCAACGTCTATCCCTGGGTGAAGATCAAAAAAAATATATGGATGACGAAGAACCTCCAGGCTACGAAATATGCAGACGGCACATTGATTAATGATGTTGCGCCTTTTAACAATGACGCTGCCAACACGGATACGTACGGTTTGCTTTATACTTGGTACGCGGCCAGAAAGGACGCTCCGGAAGCACAAACTACTGGTGTGCAGGGCGTTTGCCCCACAGGTTGGCATATGCCCACTTATCAGGAGTTTTCTGATTTGCCGCACGAAGGAGTGTTGCTCAAAACTTCGGGTACCCTGGAGGATGGCACTGGGCATTGGAGGGATTCTGGTAACGACGCTAGCGAGGGTAATAATAAAAGCGGCTTTTCTGCTTTGCCAGGCGGGTACGGTCGCTACCAAGCTGACCCTGATCACCCACAACACGGATTGAACTACACCGATTTTACGGAAAGCGCGGGTTTTTTAATTTCATCATATTCGACGGGATCCCTTACCGATCACTGCGGCTCTTTCTATGTATCGTATAGTAGTCCCGATGCAGTGTTTACGTATTCCAGCGGCGGGAGCCGGCTTTCTGTCCGATGTGTAAAGGACTCAGATAGGTAAAACGTCCAAAGATCCGTTATGTATTTTCAACCTTATATATCCTGACACTACGCGCAAGGTTTGACTTTAACCAGCGTGTGCTCAGGACAGTTTTTTGAGCTTTTGCGAAATATTTTTTAAAGATGATACCTTTGCCTCATTAATTGACCCTTGAATGAATATTCCCTATGGCCGACAGCATATCACACAAGAAGATATCGATGCTGTTATTAAAACTCTCACATCGGATTTTCTGACACAAGGTCCGAAAGTTCAGGAATTTGAAGAAAAATTTGCCCGTTATGTGAATGCAACCTATGCTGTGGCAGTTGCCAACGGAACCGCTGCTTTGCATTTGTGTACGCTGGCTTTGGGTGTCAATGAAAAATCAAAAGTGATTTCAACTCCAATTACGTTTGCAGCTTCATCCAATTGTGTCAGGTATTGCGGAGGCACGGTCGAGTTTGCTGATGTCGACCCTACTACCATACTACTGGACATAAATAAGGTAAAAAAGCTATTGCAGAGTTCGCCAAAGGGAACCTATGACGGAATTGTAGCTGTGGATTTTGGGGGCTATCCTTTGGATCTTGAATCTTTCCGAAAACTAGCCGACGAATATAATTTGTGGATCATTGAAGATGCGTGCCACGCGCCAGGCGGATATTTCACGGACAGCCAGGGAAAAAAACAGTTGTGCGGCAATGGAACGTTTGCCGACCTGGCGATCTTTTCGTTTCATCCTGTAAAACATATCGCTTGTGGAGAGGGTGGCATGATTACTACAAATGATAAAAAGTTATACGAAAAACTTTTACTTCTCCGAACCCATGGCATCACAAAGAATCCTGCGCAGTTAAAAGAAAATCATGGTGGTTGGTATTACGAGATGGTAGACCTCGGCTTTAACTATAGGCTAACAGATATGCAATGCGCATTGGGAATTTCTCAGCTTACACGGGCAGATGCAGGATTGCAAAAAAGACAGGCAATAGCGCAAAAATATGATCAGGCGTTTCGTGGTTCTGCAGCCCAAATAATCATACCTCCTTCGGGCATCTCTCACGCTTATCATTTGTACATCGTACAAGTAAAAAACAGGAAGGCTTTGTATGATGTGTTGCGTGAAAAAGGAATATTTGCGCAGGTACACTATGCGCCTGTCCACACGATGCCGTATTATCAGCAGTTGGGGTATAAAAAAGGTAGCATGCCGGTTGCAGAATCGTATTATGAAAAATGTCTGAGTCTGCCTATGTATCCGACACTGACCGAACAAGAGCAGGATTTTGTTATCAAATCTGTACTGGAAAATATTTAACGCATGGCGGATAAAAGTCAGAAGGAAGCATTCCTAAAATATGAAGCAGACAATTACTTTTTGCGAAACAAGGAAGTTAAATACGTAGCGGAAAAAGATTTTGTCGTCAAAGTACTTCAGGAGTATAACGGCGCGCCAAAAAATGTATTGGAGATTGGATGCAATACAGGTTATCGCCTGGAGGGAATCCGTACATTATTTCCGGGATCGAAGGTATCAGGCATCGAACCTTCCTCAGAAGCGATTGCAAAAGGAAAATCAGATTATCCGAAAGTCGATTTCGTAAAAGGGACTGCGGATGACATGACCATGTTCAACAAAAATAGCTTTGATCTTGTGATCATTGGTTTTGTGTTATATGTGATTGACCGCGACATTTTGTTAAAAGTTATTGCTGAAACGGACCGCGTGCTCAGCGACGGCGGTATTCTCATGATTATCGATTTTTTTGCAGACAAACCAACGCGCAATCCATATCAACACATTAAAGAGATGGATGCATTTGCTTTCAAGCAGAACTATGACGAAATATTTTTGGCAACAAAACTCTATCATACGATTGACAAACGAGCGCTGAGCCATACAACAAAAACGTATGATCTTTCGGGCGACTACCACAATAAGTATTCCCTGACAACCTTAAGAAAAGATCTGACTGCAGGTTATAAATAAATGCTGTGAAAATAGTAGCCGTAACACAAGCTCGCCTGGGATCAACCCGATTGCCCCGTAAAATTCTAAAGGAAGTGGGAGGCACAACACTCTTGGGACTTCACATCGACCGGATTTTGAAATCCAAGAAGGTGAATGCATTGGTCGTTGCAACGACCACTAGCGCGGAAGATGATGAGATTGAAAAATTCGCGCAAGCTAAGAAACTACCTTCCTATCGCGGATCCGTCAATGATGTCCTGGACAGATTTTATCAGGCTGTCAAACTTCAAAACGCAGACTATATTGTCCGGCTTACGTCGGATTGTCCGCTGATAGATGCCACGCTCATAGACAAGATCATCGCATACGCTGACGAGAAAAAGTTGGACTACTGTTCCAATACGCTTGACCCCCACTACCCGGACGGTCAGGATGTTGAAGTCTTTACTTTTAAGGCATTGGAAAAGGCATGGAACGAAGCAAAACTTTCTTCCGAGCGTGAACATGTTACTCCTTTTATTTGGAAGAATTCGTCCTTTAAAAACGGAGCGTTATTTAAATCAGACAATTTTAATGAAGGATATGACTTCGGACATTTGCGCATCACCGTGGATGATCTGAAAGATTATGAGGTTGTTAAAAACCTTGTAGAGGCGCTTGGGAAAGATGCATCATGGCTTGAGTACGCAAGCTACTTAGAATCACACGACGCTGTTCGTGAAATCAACAGTACCATTAATCGCAATGAAGGATACAGTAAATCATTAGAAAAAGAATGAGCAACAGATATAAAAAATCCGAAGCCATGTTGGAACGTGCGCTAAAAACCATTCCACTCGGCTCGCAAACTTTTAGCAAAAGCAAAACGCAATTACCAGTCGGAGTTTCACCCTTCTTTGCTTCAAAAGGAGATGGAGCATACCTGTGGGATGTCGATGGAAATAAGTATATCGATTTTGCGAATAGTCTTTGCTCAATTACATTGGGATATAACGATCCAGATGTTACCAAGGCCGTTGAGAAACAACTTCACGAAGGGACAATCTATTCGATCTCCCACGAACTGGAGGTCCTTGTAGCGGAAAAAATTGTAGAGATGGTTCCCTGCGCAGAGATGGTGCGCTTCGGGAAAAATGGATCCGATGCTACTTCGGGCGCTATACGACTTGCCAGAGCGTTTACGAAACGAGATCATGTCCTGGTCTGCGGATACCATGGATGGCAGGACTGGTACATTGGTTCCACGACAAGGGACCTGGGTGTTCCTCAAAATATCAAAGATCTGACGCATAAGTTTTTTTACAACGATATCAACTCTCTTCAGACAAAACTTGAAGAACTAAAAGGTAAGGTTGCTGCTGTTATTCTGGAACCGGTAAACGTTTTCGCGCCTGAAAATAATTTCCTGCAGAAAGTAAAAGAGCTTACTCATCAGCACGGAGCCGTTTTGATTTTCGACGAAACTATTACGGGTTTCCGGTATGCGAACGGTGGTGCACAGGAGTTTTTCAATGTGATACCAGACCTTGCATCGTTTGGAAAAGGACTGGCAAATGGTTATCCGGTTTCAGCCATTGCGGGACGTGCAGACATTATGAAGTTAATGGAGGAAATATTTTTCTCTTTTACATTTGGTGGAGAGACATTATCGCTGGCGGCTTCTTATGCGGTTTTGAATAAACTTCAACGCGAACCTGTTGTTAAAAAGCTTTTTGAGACCGGGGAAAAAGTTATTCAACGGCTGAATGCGCTCATCGAGGAATTTGATCTTCAATCCATTTTCAGTGTCTCCGGATATCCTGTCTGGTCATTTTTCATCATAAAGGATACACCGCAGTATAATTCATGGGAGCTCAAAACGCTGTTGGTTCAGGAAATGTTTGCTAATGGTGTTTTCATGATCGGTACGCACAATATCAGCTATGCGCATAGCGAAAAGGATCTTGACGTATTGCTGAAAAGTTATCGCTCTTACTTCGAAAAAGTCAAAGTTGCTATAGCTCAGAACAATTTGAAGGACATGCTGCAATGTGAGCCACTCAAACCTTTGTTCAAAGTACGCTAACGTTGGACCTTCGAACACCAGTATATTTACGAGCAGATGGAAATAGTCAGATCGGACTAGGTCATGTCCATCGTTTGCTGGCACTCAGCGAAATTCTCAATGAATTATTTAAATGCACTTTTATAATCCGTTCACCCCTCCAGGGAATTCGTGATTTGATCCTTCAAAATTGCAGTGATATTATCGCCCTGGGCGATGAAGGTGAGGATTTGGAACTGGAGAAAATCTCTACTCATTTACAGGGCGCTGAGATCGTGGTCCTGGACGGATATCATTTTGGAACCTCCTATCAGCACACCATTAAAAAAAAAGGGAGTGCCCTGGTTTGTATCGACGATATTCAACATCAGCATTATGTGGCTGACGTAATCCTGAATACGTCCGGAGGAGTCCGTGAA
>Ga0157380_10002067_pt1 | contig 13444 bp, 13 predicted proteins | sample S35metaG_FD_119757 | JGI IMG/M metagenome (GOLD analysis project Ga0157380, IMG submission 119757) | Switchgrass rhizosphere microbial communities from Kellogg Biological Station, Michigan, USA - S3-5 metaG | ecosystem: Host-associated > Plants > Roots > Rhizosphere > Soil | place: USA...
CGGCGAACGATACGGCGATCGCGGTGCCGAGGATGATCCACGGGACGGGCGTCGGCAGGCGACCCGCGGTGAGCGAGTTCGCGATGGGGGTGCCGGTGGCCGGCTCGGGCTTCATCGTCATGGTCATCAGTTGGCTCCCGAGAATTCCTTGCGCCGGCTGACGATCCAGCGGGCGATCGCGTTGACGATGAAGGTGACGATGAACAGGATGAGGCCGGTCGCGATGAGCACGTTGACGTTCATGCCGTACGCCTCGGGGAAGCTCAGCGCGATGTTCGCGGCGATCGTGGTCGGGTTCACCGAGGTGAGCAGCTGGAACGTGATGACGCCGGTCGCCGAGAGCACCATCGCGACGGCCATCGTCTCGCCGAGTGCCCGGCCGAGGCCGAGGACGGACGCCGAGATGATGCCGGAGCGGCCGAATGGCAGCACCGCCGTGCGGATCATCTCCCAGCGCGTGGCGCCGAGCGCGAGAGCGGCCTCCTCGTGGAGGACCGGGGTCTGCAGGAACACCTCGCGGCAGATGGCGGTCATGATCGGCAGGACCATGACGGCGAGCACGAGGCCTGCGGTGAGGATCGTGCGGCCGGTGCCCGAGACGGGACCGGCGAAGAGCGGGAACCAGCCGAGGTTGTCGACCATCCAGGAGTAGATGGGCTGCACGGCCGGGGCGAGCACGCCGATGCCCCAGAGGCCGAAGACGACCGAGGGCACCGCGGCGAGCAGGTCGACGATGTAGCCGAGCACCGAGGCGAGCCGTCGAGGTGCGTAGTGCGAGATGAAGAGCGCGATGCCGATCGAGATCGGCACGGCGAAGAGCAGGGCGAGGGCCGCGGCCCAGACGGTGCCGAAGACCAGGGGGCCGACGTACTCCCAGAAGTTGGTGTCGAGGATCGACGCGTCCTCGTGGCTCGCGACGAGCGCCGGGATGCTCTGGATGATCAGGAAGAGCGCGACGGCGGCGAGGGTGACGAGGATCATGGAGCCGGCGAAGACCGCCGAGCCGGAGAACACCCGATCGCCGGGACGCTGCTTCGCCTTGATGACGGTGGGTGTGGTGCTCATCTGGCGCTTACCCTCGGGATTCTGTGGTGGTTCAGGGACATGGTCGTGCCCGACCCCGTCGGATACCGATCGATCCTCGGGGGTCGGGCACGTTCCGTACTACTGGATCGAGTCGATCGCAGCGTTGATCTGGTCGCGGAGCGAGTCCGAGATCGGGGCGGAGCCGGCGGCCTCGGCCGCGGCGTCCTGGCCCTCGGGGCTGGCCACGTAGGAGAAGTACGACTTCACGAGCTCGACGTTCTCCGAGTCGGCGTACTGCTGGCAGCCGATGAGGTAGCTCACGAGGATGATCGGGTAGACGCCGGCCTCCTCGGTCGCGTGGTCGACCTCGATCGCGAGGTCGCCTTCCGAGCGGCCCTCGGCGAGCGGCGAGGCGTCGACCACGGCAGCCGCGGCCTCGGGCGAGTACGACACGTACTCGTCGCCGACCTTGATCGAGACGGTGCCGAGGTCACCGGCGCGCGACGCGTCGGCGTAGCCGATGGTGCCGGTGCCGTTGGTCACGGCGTCGACCACGCCGGAGGTGCCCTGCGCGCCCTCGCCGCTCTCGAGCGGCCACACGCCGTCGGGCTCGTAGGTCCACACCTCAGGCGCCGTGGCCGCGAGGTAGTCGGTGAAGTTCTCGGTCGTGCCCGAGTCGTCCGAGCGGTGCACCGGGGTGATCGCCTGGTCGGGGAGCGTCGCGTCGGGGTTCTGCGACGCGATGGCCGGGTCGTTCCACTTGGTGATCGTGCCGGCGAAGATGCCCGCGACGGTCGCGGCGTCGAGGTCGAGCGAGTCGACGCCCTCGACGTTGAAGATCACGGCGATCGGGGAGACGTAGACGGGGAGCTCGACGATGTCGGTGTCGGGCGCGCACTTGGCGAAGCCGCCCGCGGCGATCTCCTCGTCGTTGAACGCGCGGTCGGAACCGGCGAAGTCGCTCGCGCCCTCGAGGAAGGTCTCGCGGCCCGCGCCCGAGCCCGAGGGGTCGTAGTCGATCGTGACATCGGGGTTCGCCGTCTGGAAGGCGGCGATCCAGGCCTGCTGGGCGGCGTCCTGCGAGGACGCGCCGGCGCCGACGAGGTTGCCCGAGAGCGACGAGGCCGACTCCGAGGGGGCGGAGGCGCCGGCCTCGTTCGAGGCGCAGGAGCTGAGCGCGATCGCCGCGGTGACGGCGATGACGGCGGGCACGCCGAAACGCTTGAGGTTCACGTGATTCCCTTCCGGGGTTTCGATTGCAGGGTTCGGGCCGGGTGCCGACCCGCCTGCGACGCTAGGACTCGCGCCTTACGAGCTTCCGCCACGACGGTAAACGGGAGGTGAACGAGACTTGTCGGCTCCGGACGCCCCCGATGAGAGCCCGATTCAGCGGTGGGCACCCCGCGGACTTCGCGCAGGCGGGTTTCGAGACGGCGCTGCGCGCCTCCTCAACCCGCGGACCTCGCGCAGGCGGGTTCGAGACGGCGCTTCGCGCCTCCTCAACCCGCGGACTACGCGCGCGGCGCGTGCGTCTCGATCGCGATGAGGCCAGAGCCCGAGTTGGTGGCGGAGAGGTGCACGACGCTGAACGCGCCGGGCTCGAGGCCCGCGGCATCCGTCACGTACGAGCCGAGCGGCGTGCCCGTCGCGAGCGCGATCTCCCGGATCATCTCGGGCAGGACGGGGCCGTGGCCGCACAGCACGGTCGTCTTGCCGGCGCGCACGCGCTTCCCGACGACCCGCCTGACCTCGTCGTGGCCCGACTCCCACGCGTCCTGGCTGATGCCCTCGTCGCGCTTGATCGTCATGCCGGTCGCGGCGGCGAGCGGAGCGACCGTCGTGACGCAGCGCACCGCGGGGGAGGACACGATGCGCTTCGGCGCCCACGCCGTCAGCGTGTCGACCATCGCCGCCGCCTGCTCCACGCCTCGCTCGACGAGCGGCCGCGCGGCATCCGCACCCTTCCAGCCGCTGCGCCCCACCGCCTTGCCGTGCCGCACCAGGAGCAACGCGAACGTCGACGTGACCCCCTGGTCGACGAGCTTCGCGAAGTTCTCGAGGATCTCCACGTCGGGCTCGTAGCTGAGGTAGGTTCGGGCGCGCCGGATCGTGACCCATTCGAGGGCGGCGATCTCGGCGTTCGGCTTGAACGTCGACCGCTGCACCGCCTTCTCGCTGACCTCGGCCGCCCAGTAGTGCACGATCTTCTCGCGGCCGCTCGGCAGCGGGTAGCGCGAGATGCCGAGCGGCACGCCGAGCGCGACCTCGAGTCCCGTCTCCTCGGCGATCTCCCGCACGGCGGTCTGGGGGAGCGATTCGCCCGGGTCGACCTTCCCCTTCGGGATCGTGACGTCGCCGTAGACCGTGCGGTGCACTACGAGCACGTGGATCCGCCCGTCGATGACTCGCCAGCAGACGGCGCCGGCGGCGTAGATCGCGGTCGTCACCGTCGCTTCCCCGAGCGGGTGCGCTGGCCCGTCTGCTGCATGAACCGGGTCTGCGAGTCGTCCAGCGGATGCCCCGCCTCGTCGACCGAGTGCCGGATCCAGTCCCCCGTCCCGTCGAGCCACCACGAGCTCGTGCGGTCGTCCATGGCGAGGTCCCAGAACGTATCGATCTCCGCCAGGTGGTCGGGGTCGGTGAGCCGCACGAGCGCCTCGATGCGGCGGTCGAGGTTGCGGTGCATCATGTCGGCCGAGCCGATGTACAACTGCGGGTCGCCGTCGTTGTGGAACGAGAAGATGCGCGAATGCTCGAGGTATCGACCGAGGATCGAGCGCACCCGGATGTTCTCGCTGAGGCCCTCGACGCCGGGTCGGAGGCTGCAGATGCCGCGTACCCAGATGTCGACGGGCACGCCCGCGTTCGAGGCACGGTAGAGCGCGTCGATGATCGACTCGTCGACCATCGAGTTGACCTTGATGCGGATGCGCGCCGGCCGCCCGGCCTCGGCGTTGCCGACCTCGCCCGCGATGAGCTTGAGCAGCCCCTTGCGCAGGTGCAGGGGCGCGACGAGCAGCCGCTTGAACTTCTTCTCGATCGCGTAGCCCGAGAGCTCGTTGAACAGCCGGGTGAGGTCCTTGCCGACCTGGTCGTCGGCGGTGAGGAGCCCGAGGTCCTCGTAGATGCGGCTCGTCTTGGGGTTGTAGTTGCCCGTGCCGATGTGGCTGTAGTGGCGCAGCCCGCCCTTCTCCTGGCGGATCACCAGCGCGAGCTTGCAATGCGTCTTCAGCCCGACGAGGCCGTAGACCACGTGCACGCCCGCCTTCTCGAGCTTGCGCGCCCAGGTGATGTTCGCGGCCTCGTCGAAGCGCGCCTTGATCTCGACGAGCGCGAGCACCTGCTTGCCGGACTCGGCGGCGTCGATGAGGGCCTCGACGATCGGGCTGTCGCCCGAGGTGCGGTAGAGCGTCTGCTTGATGGCGAGCACGTCGGGGTCGGCCGCGGCCTGCTCGAGGAACGCCTGCACGCTCGTCGCGAAGGACTCGTACGGGTGGTGCAGCAGCACGTCCTTGCGCGAGACGGCGGCGAAGATGTCGGCCGGCCGGTTGGGCTCGGCGGGCTGCAGCTGGCGGTTCGTCGCCGGCACGTGGATCGGGTAGTGCAGGTCGGGCCGGTCGATCCGGGCGAGGTCGAAGAGCCCGCCGAGGTCGAGCGGCGCGGGCAGTCGGTAGACCTCCTGGTCGGAGATGTCGAGCTCGCGCACGAGCAGGCCCAGCGTCACCTCGTCCATGTCGTCGGTGATCTCGAGCCGGATGGGCGGGCCGAACCGACGGCGGAGCAGCTCCTTCTCGAGCGCCTTGATGAGGTTCTCGGTCTCGTCCTCCTCGACCTCGACGTCCTCGTTGCGCGTCACGCGGAAGACGTGGTGCTCGATGATCTCCATGCCGGGGAAGAGGTCCTCGAGGTGGTTCGCGATGAGCTCCTCGAGCGCGATCCACCTGGCGTCCTCGATGGACTCGTCGGGGTCGACCTGCACGAAGCGCGGCAGCATCTGCGGCACCTTCACGCGGGCGAACTCCTGACGACCGGTGCGGCTGTTGCGCACGCGCACGGAGAGGTTGAGCGAGAGGCCCGAGATGTAGGGGAACGGATGCGCCGGGTCGACCGCGAGCGGCATGAGCACCGGGAAGATCTGCCGCGAGAAGTACCCGTGCAGGTGCTCCTGCTCGCGCTCCCCGAGCTCCGCCCAGGTCACGATGTGGATGCCGGACTCCGCGAGCGCCGGCTTCACGAGCTCCTGGTAGGCCACGGCGTGCCGCTCCTGCAGTTCGTGCGCCTTCTTCGAGATGTCGCTCAACACGTCGATGGGCGCGCGCCCGACGTTGGTCGGCACGGCCAGGCCGGTGTTGATGCGGCGCTTCAGGCCCGCCACGCGGACCATGAAGAACTCGTCGAGGTTCGACGCGAAGATCGCGAGGAAGTTGGCCCGTTCGAGCACGGGGATGCGCGGATCCTCGGCGAGTTCGAGCACGCGCAGGTTGAAGGCGAGCCAGCTGAGCTCGCGGTCGAGGTAGCGCTCGGCGGGCAGCTCGGGCGCACCCTCGATGTCGAAGGGCTCGAAGTCGTCGTCGAAGTCGCTCGCGGTGCGGTCTTCGTCGAGGGCGGCGTCCGTCATCCCAACATCATGCCACTGGGCACCTCGCCGAGGGTGAGGACCGTGTGAACGGCTCGTGACGGCCGACGTCAGCGCGTGCTGACGGGCGTCGCGCCCTGGTCGTCCTCTTCGTGCACATTGAAGCGGTAGCCGACGTTGCGCACCGTGCCGATGAGGCTGTCGAGGTCGCCGAGCTTGGCGCGGAGGCGCCGCACGTGCACGTCGACCGTGCGGGTGCCGCCGAAGTAGTCGTACCCCCACACCTCGCTGAGCAGCTGCTCGCGGGTGAACACGCGAGACGGATGCGCCGCGAGGAACCGCAGCAGCTCGAACTCCTTGTACGTCAGGTCGAGCGTGCGACCGTGCACCTTGGCCGAGTAGCTCGCCTCGTCGATGACGACGCCCGACGTCTGGATGCGCTCGGACGGCTGGTTCGACTGCGCCCGGCCGAGGGCGAGGCGGATGCGGGCGTCGACCTCGGCGGGACCGGCGTCGACCAGCACGACGTCGTCGACGCCCCAGTCGGGCGTGACGGCCGTGAGGCCGCCCTCGGTGACGATGAGGACGAGCGGGACGGACAGGCCCGTGGTGCGCAGGATCTGCGAGAGCGCCTTGGCGCCGGCGAGGTTGGTGCGCGCGTCGAGGAGGACGAGATCGGATTCGGGCGCTCTGACCAGCTGCTCAGGCGATGCGGGGATGATCCGCACGCGGTGAGTCAGGAGTGACAGAGCCGGGAGAACATCATCGTTGGCCGCCGGCGACAGGATCAGCAGCTGCGCCACGCACACCCTCCAGTAGTAAGGTGCGGTCAATACTACGTGACGCCGGACACCGGCTGTGCGAGGCGAACGGGGAGACGATGCAGGCGGGTTCGGAGACGCGGGGCGGATGGCCCGGAATCGTGCTCGTGTGGATCATCGCCGCGGTCGGCTCGATCGCCGTCGTCTCGCTCGCGTACTCGGGCTCGTCGGACTGGTTCGACGACCCCGCATCGCTCGGCGTGTACGGCGCGCTCGGCATCGTGTTCGCGGCATCCGTGCTCGGGGCGCTCATCGTGCAGCTGGCGTCGCGGCGGCCCGGGGGATACGTCACGCGGGCCAGCGCGAGCGTGGCCGGCGCGGCCGTGATCATCGCCGCGGCCGCCCTCGCGGTGGCGCCGTCGGCCCTCGGGTGAGCGGGTAGACTCGGACCATGTCGCAGCTGCTCGCCCTCGAACTCCTCTTCATCGGCCTGCTCGGGCTCGCCAGCCTCGCGATCGCCTGGATCAGCGGCGTCGTCGTCTACAAGCTCTTCAAGGGGCAGCGCTGATCGCATGATCGAGCTTCCCGTCGACCTTCCGGCCGAGCTCGTCCCGCTCTCCTGGCTCATCGGGGTCTGGGAGGGGTCCGGCGTCATCGACTACAAGGTCGGCGACGAGTCGGTCACCCACGAGTTCGGGCAGCGCGTGAGCTTCAGCCACGACGGACTGCCGCACCTCAACTACACGTCGTACACCTGGCTCTTCGCCGACGAGCCCGGCGGCGACCCGAAGCCGCTCGCGACCGAGACGGGCTACTGGCGCATCGAGCGCGAGCTCGGCACGGGCGACGTCGGCCCGGGCCTGCTCCCCGCGGTCGGCGATCCCGAGTACCCCGACGCCGAGTCGGTCGAGACGCTGCGCAACGCCGACGGCGGGTTCGACCTCGAGGTCTCCCTCGTGCACCCGGGCGGCGTCGCCGAGCTGTACCTGGGCCAGGTCAAGGGCCCGCGCATCGACCTCGCCACCGACGCCGTGATGCGCACGGCCGGCGCCAAGGACTACGCCGCGGCGACCCGCCTCTACGGGCTCGTCGAGGGGCACCTCCTCTGGGCGTGGGACATCGCCGCGCTCGGCCAGGACCTGCGCACGCACGCGTCGGCGCGACTCGCGAAGGTCGACTGATGACGGGCTCGCCGTTCCTGGCGCTCGACGGCGCGGTGCCCGCCGAGGGCATCGACGAGGGCGTCCCGGGACACTACGGCAACCCGATCGTCGAGCAGCGGCGCCTCGAGCGCGGCGAGGCGATCGTCGACCTGTCCGACCGCGGCGTCCTGACCGTCACCGGGCCCGACCGGCTGAGCTGGCTGCACTCCATGGCCAGCCAGGCGCTCGACCGCCTCGCGCCCGGCGCGTCCGCCGAGGCCCTCTTCCTCGACGCGGCGGGTCACATCGAGCACGTGGCGCACGTCGTCGACGACGGCGAGACCACCTGGCTCGTCGTCGAGGGGGCGGATGCCGCGCCGCTGGCCGTCTTCCTCGACCGCATGCGCTTCATGCTCAGGGTCGAGGTCGCCGACCGCTCGGCCGAGTTCGGCGTCGTCGCCGCGGCATCCGTCGCCGCGCTGGATGCCGCGGTGCCCGCGTCCGCGCCGAACGGCGTGCCGCTCGACTGGACCGACCCGTGGAGCGAGCCCGCCGCCACCGCGCACCGGTACGCGCCCGACGCCGGCCACCCGGCATCCGAGTGGCGCTGGATCGAGCGGATCGTACCGCGCGACCAGCTCGCGAACGCCGCCGACGCCGTGCGCGGCGGTCGAGTGCCGGTGGCCGGATCCCTCGCCGCCGAGGCCCTGCGCATCGCGGCGTGGCGCCCGCGGCTCGCGTCCGAGGTCGACGAGAAGACCATCCCGCACGAGCTCGACTGGCTGCGCACCGCCGTCGACCTCGGCAAGGGCTGCTACAAGGGCCAGGAGACGGTCGCAAAGGTGCTGAACCTCGGCCGGCCACCGCGACGGCTGGTGCTGCTGCACCTCGACGGCAGCGACACGGTGCTGCCCGCGCGCGGCGACGTCGTGGTCGGCGAGAAGGTGCGCCCCGAGCCCGCCGAGGGCGAGGAGCCCGAGCGCCGGCCCGTCGGCCGGATCACGTCGAGCGCCATGCACCACGAGCTCGGCCCGGTCGCGCTCGCCGTGGTGAAGCGCGCCGTGCCCGCCGGCCTGCCGCTCATCGTGGAGAGCCACGGCATCGACGTGGCCGCCGCGCAGGTCGAGATCGTGCCGGCCGACGCCGGCGCCGCGGTCGAGGTGCCACGACTGCCCCGGCTCGGCATCCGGAAGTGAACGCGGCCGCCGGGCTCTCCGCGCGTCTCGCGGACGGGTCCCGGCGGCTCCGCGACTCCGTGCCTGCGATCCTGCAGGTCACGATCACGGCCGTGGCCGCGTACGCCTTCGCCGTGTACGTGCTCGGCCACGACGAGCCGCTCATCGCGGCGATCGTCGCGATCACGGCGCTCGGCTTCGTGCGCGACGCCCGACCCGTGCGCGTGCTCGAGACCGTGATCGCGATGACGCTCGGCATCGCGCTCGCCGAGGTGCTCCTCATCGCCGCCGGCCCCGGCCTGCTGCAATACGGGGCCGCGCTCGCGCTGACCCTCGCCGTGGCGCGACTGGTCTCGGCGAACGCGGCCTTCGCCATCGCGGCCGCGGTGCAGTGTTCGCTCGTCATGCTCGTGCCCGCGCCGCCGGGCGGTCCGTTCGTGCGCACGCTCGACGCGGTGGTCGGCGGCGCGTTCGCGCTCGCGGCGACCGCGGTCATCCCGCGCGACCCGCGGCGCACGGCGGTGCGCGACGGCCGCCGCCTCATCGAGGAGCACGTGGCCGTGCTGGGCGAGCTCGCCGACGCGCTGCGATCGGGGCGAACGGATGCCGCGGGCCGGGCGCTCTCGCGCGCCCGCGCCACGCAGCCCCTCGTCGAGTCGTGGACCGCGTCGGTCGACTCGGGACTCGCCATCGCCCGGGTGTCGCCGTTCGTGCGCCGGTCGCGGTTCGACCTCGAGCGACTGCTCGTGATGTGCTCGGGCCTCGACCTCGCCACGCGCAACCTCCGCATCATCGCGCGGCGCATCGAGTGGGTGCTGCGCGACGGGCGCCCGCGGCCCGAGATCGCCGACGTGCACGCGCGCATCGCGACCGCCCTCGCGCTGCTCGCCGACTCGCTCCGCGACGTCTCGGCGCAGCCGGTCGCCCGACAGGCGTTCTCCGAGATCGCCCGGCACCTGGACCCGATCGCGATCCTGCCCGACGGCCCGGTGGGGGACCGGAACACGATCACCGCCCTGCGGCCGTACCTCGTGGACCTGCTCACCGCGACGGGGCTCGAGCTCGACGCGGCGCGGTCGCTGCTGCCGGCGGACTGAGCCAGGGCGCGCGGAGTCCGGACGCGCGGGCACGGCGACGCGGCATCCGTCAGCCCGGCGCCACCGCCTCCCAGGGCAGGGTGAGCTCGCCGAGCCGCGTGCGCCGCGGCCCGCCGATGACGTGCCAGCCCTCGTGCCGGAGGGTGGCGACCGCGGCGATCCAGCGCTGCGACGGGCCGTAGACCGACATCGGCGCGTGGACGCGCCAGGCGAGGTCGAACGCGGTGAGGAGCTCGTGGATGCGCTCGCCGGGGACGTTCCGGTGGATGAGGGCCTTCGGCAGGCGCTCCGCGACGATCGACGGCGCCTCGAGGCCCGACCGCCGCAGGCTCATGGTGAACGTGCGCGGGCCCGACGCCGTGACCCCGACCCAGCTCGCGACCCGGCCGAGCTCGTCGCACGTGCCCTCGACGAGCAGCCCGCCGGGCGCCAGCCGCGCGGCCATGCGCTGCCACGCCTCGGGGACCTCCGACTCGTCGTACTGGCGCAGCACGTTGAACGCCCGGATGATCGCCGGCCGGCGTCCGCCCGGCGTCGGGACCTCGAACCCGCCGAGCCCGAACGCGACCGGCAGGTCGGCGGGGAAGTGCCCGTCGCCCTCGCGGGTGCGCTCGAGCTGCTCGCGCGCCGTGCGTACTCGCGCCGGGTCGATCTCGAGCCCGAGCACCTCCACGTCGGGTCGCGTCCGCGTGAGCCGTGCGGCGAGCTCGAACGTCGTGACGCCGCTCGCGCCGTAGCCGAGGTCGACCACGAAGGGATCTGCGGCATGACGGAGCGCGGCCTGCTCGCCGATCCATCGGTCCACGCGGCGGAGCCGGTTGGTGTTCGTCGTGCCGCGGGTGATCGATCCGACGGGCATGCCCCCAGTCTCGCAGCACCGCGACGGCGGCCGACGTCGCGGGGTCGTGCGTCGCCGGGCGAAACGCGGCACGGGCGCGGATGCCGCCCCGGCTAGGCTGTTCCCCATGCCTCACACGCTCGTGCTGCTGCGCCACGGCAACAGCGAATGGAACCAGAAGAACCTGTTCACCGGTTGGGTCGACGTGCGGCTCAGCGACATCGGCACGGAGGAGGCGAACCGCGCCGGCGAGCTCCTCGTCGAGCAGGGCGTGCTCCCCGACGTGCAGCACACCTCGGTGCTCACGCGTGCGATCCAGACCGCGAACATCGCGCTCGACGTCGCCGACCGGGCGTGGATCCCCGTGCGCCGATCGTGGCGGCTCAACGAGCGCCACTACGGCGCGCTGCAGGGCCTCGACAAGGCCGAGACGCTCGAGAAGTACGGTCCCGAGCAGTTCCAGCTCTGGCGCCGCTCGTTCGACGTGCCGCCGCCCCCGCTGCCCGACGACGCGGAGTGGTCGCAGGTCGGCGACCCGCGCTACGCCGACCTGACCGACGACGAGCTGCCCCGCACGGAGTGCCTGAAGGACGTCATCGCCCGCATGCTGCCGTACTGGGAGACCGACATCATCCCCGACCTCGCCGCGGGCAGGGTCGTGCTCGTCACCGCGCACGGCAACTCGCTGCGCGCGCTCGTGAAGCACCTCGACGGCATCTCCGACGAGGACATCGCCGAGCTGAACATCCCCACCGGCATCCCGCTCGTCTACGAGCTGGGCGACGACTTCATGCCGCTCGGCCCCGGCCGATACCTCGACCCCGAGGCCGCTGCCGCCGGAGCCGCCGCCGTCGCGGCGCAGGGCAAGAAGTAGCCCGGGGCCACCCGCAGACGCACGAAGGGCGGAGGATGTCGCATCCTCCGCCCTTCGTGCGTCTGCGGGATCAGGCCGCCGACTGGTCCCAGTCGCCGGTCGCGAGGTACTGCACCATCTTCGCGATCGCGACGGCGTGGTCGGCGAAGCGCTCGTGGTAGCGGCTCGCGAGGGTGGCGTCGACCGTGTCGACGGCCTCGCCCTTCCACTTCTCGCCGAGCACCTTGTCGAACACGGAGAGGTGCAGCGCGTCGACCTTGTCGTCCTCGTTGCGGATCTCCTCGGCGAGCTGCACGTCCTCGCTGCGGAGGAGGGAGGTGAGCTTGTTCGCGATCTCGACGTCGAGGGCCCCCATCTCGGCGAAGGTCGAGCGCAGCGACTTCGGCACGACCTTGTCGGGGAAGCGGTAGCGGGCGAGCTGCGAGATGTGCGTGGACAGGTCGCCCATGCGCTCGAGCGAGGCGCTGATGCGCAGCGCGCTGACGACGATCCGGAGGTCGCGGGCGACGGGCTGCTGCCGCGCGAGGATCGTGATGGCGAGCTCGTCGAGCGCGACGGTCGCCTGGTCGATGCGCGGATCCTCGGCGATGACCTCCTCGGCGAGGCTCACGTCGGACTCGTTGAACGCCCGCGTCGCCTTGTCGATCGAGATCGCGACGAGCTCGGCGATCTCCACGAGTCGGTCCTGGACCTCACGCAGTTCCTGCTGGAACACCTCACGCATGTAACGAATCCTTGTCTGCTCGATCCCGCGCCGGAGCGCGCGCGGATGCACCGGTCGAATCCGGCCTCTGGCATCCTCCCCGGAGGAGGTGAACAACAGGTGCCCGGACCCTGAACACTCGTTAACCTACCGCCGGAACCTCGGGGCGGTCGGCGTCGCAGCGGGCTGAGCACGGCCTCGGACTGGTTATGGTGAAGCCATGGACTCCATGTGGTTGGTGCTCACCGCACTGGCCTTCGGCATCTTCCTCGGTGCCGCCTTCATGATCGTGCTGCACGTGGCCGAGCGCCGTGGTTCGAGCGCCGCCCGGGTGGTCGCGCCGACCGTTCCCGACGGGATCGATCAGGTGCTCGAGGTGCTGGAGTCCGCCGGCGTCGTGCTCGATCCGTCGAACAACGTGCTCAAGGCATCGCCCGGCGCGCTCGCGATGGGTCTCGTGCGCCAGGCGCAGCTCATGCATCCCGAGCTCGTGGAGCTCGTCGGCCTCGTTCGCCGTTCGGGCGAGACCGTGGCTGAGGAGCTCGACGTCGCCCGCGGGCCGTACGGCGAGTCGACCATGCGCCTGCACGTGCGCGTCGCGCGGCTCGGCACCCGGTTCATCCTGCTGCTCGCCGAGGACCGCACCGAGGCGCACCGCCTCGACGAGGTGCGCCGCGACTTCGTGGCGAACATCAGCCACGAGCTGAAGACGCCCATCGCGTCGGTGAGCCTGCTCGCCGAGGCGCTCGACCAGGCGGCCGACGAGCCCGAGCAGGTCCGGCGGTTCGCCGGGCGGCTCTCGGTGGAGGCGGCTCGACTCGCGCACATCACGAGCGAGGTCATCGAGCTGTCGCGGCTGCAGGCGCGCGACGCGCTCCGACCCGACGTGCTGGTGCCCGTCGACGAGGTCATCGCCGCCGCGGTCGACCAGAATCGCGTCATCGCGACCGCGAAGCACGTCGACATCGTGGTCAAGGCGTCCACCAAGGCGCAGGTCTACGGCGACCGAGCGCTCATGGTCGTGGCCGTGCACAATCTCGTCTCGAACGCGGTCGCGTACTCCAACGAGGGAGGACGGGTCGGCGTCGGCGCGAAGGTGTCCGACGGCACCGTCGAGATCGCGATCACGGACCAGGGCATCGGCATCGACGGCGAGGAGCTCGATCGCATCTTCGAGCGCTTCTACCGCGTCGACCAGGCCCGCTCGCGCAACACGGGCGGCTCGGGCCTCGGCCTCAGCATCGTGAAGCAC
>Ga0157380_10002068_pt1 | contig 13444 bp, 12 predicted proteins | sample S35metaG_FD_119757 | JGI IMG/M metagenome (GOLD analysis project Ga0157380, IMG submission 119757) | Switchgrass rhizosphere microbial communities from Kellogg Biological Station, Michigan, USA - S3-5 metaG | ecosystem: Host-associated > Plants > Roots > Rhizosphere > Soil | place: USA...
CACGATCAGCGCGTGCAACGGCGCCTGCGGGTTGATGTCGTTGAAGGCGATGAGGCGATCGTCCTCGTAGACCTTCGATGCGGGAATCTCGCCCGCGACAATCTTGCAGAACAGACAATTCATGGAAATAAAGAATAACGAATAACGAATAAAAAAAGGAACGTAGGCTGACGACGTCTCTTTCTTTATTCTTTATTCGTCATTTGTTATTTTCCGTCCGATGACCGCGACACGCGGAATGCACTGCAGGTCGTTGCTGATCTTCGTCAGTTCGAGCGATCGAAAGTTCATGATGAAGTCAGCGAGCAAATCCGCGTGCTGATAGCCCATCTCGATGAGCGCCGTGCCGCCGGGTGCCAGCTGCCGCGACGCGATATCGACGATTTGCCGGATGTCGCGAAACCCGTCATCGCCGGCCACCAGTGCAATGGCGGGCTCGTACTCGCGAACTTCGGGTGCGAGATTCTGGTATTCCGATTCGGTCACGTACGGCGGATTCGTCAGGATGAAGTCGAACGGGCCCTCGGCGTGGCCGACGTATGCGCATTCAGTGAACGTGATGCGATCGGCGACGCCGTGGCGCTCGGCGTTGGCGCGGGCCACGTCGAGCGCTGCTCGTGACACATCCGTGGCCGTGACGTGCGCGAGCGGAATTTCCGCCGCTGCCGTGACGGCGAGGCAGCCGCTGCCGGTGCCGATGTCGAGGATGCGGCACGGACGGTGCGGCAGGTCGGCCGGAAAGCATTCGAGGAGTTCCTCGATGATGAGCTCCGTTTCGGGCCGTGGAATCAGGACCGCCGGATTGACCGCGAAATCGCGGCTCCAGAATTCCTGCTCGCCCCGGATGTAGGCGACCGGTTCACGGCGCGCCCTGCGCTCGGTCAGCGCATCAAACCGCTCGATGAAAGCGGCGTTGGCGTCCTCGGTTTCTCGCGTGTACACCGTGGCCCGATCCCAGCCGAGGAGGTGGCGGGCGAGCAGGTTGGCGTCGCGCCCGGCTTCGCCGTTTTCGATGCCGGCTGCGACCAGCCGGGCTCGGGAGGCGTTGATTTTCTCGCGGATATTCACTTGGCTTCCGTGACCTCGCGCAGTTTCTCCGCTGTGTAATACGTCGTCAAGGCCCCAATCAACTCGTCGAGATTGCCGTCGAGGACGCCTTGCAGCTGGTGCGTCGTGAAGTTGATGCGGTGATCGGTGACGCGGCTCTGCGGAAAGTTATAGGTCCGGATCTTTTCCGACCGATCGCCGGTGCCGACCTGCCCCTTGCGCTCCTTCGCGATCGCGTCGTTCTGTTTCTGCAGCTCCGCCTCATACAACCGCGATCGCAGCACCTTCATCGCCTTTGCCCTGTTCTTCACCTGGGACTTTTCGTCCTGCTGCGAGACGACGATGCCGGTCGGGATGTGCGTGATGCGGACCGCCGAATAGGTCGTGTTCACACTCTGGCCGCCGGGTCCGCTCGAACAGCAACAATCGATGCGAATGTCCTTGTCCTGGATCTGGATGTCGATTTCATCCGCTTCGGGCAGCACGGCCACGGTGGCCGCCGAGGTGTGGATGCGGCCGCTCGCCTCGGTGGAGGGTACGCGCTGCACGCGGTGCACGCCGCTCTCGTACTTCAACCGGCTGTACGCGCCGCGGCCCTCGATGCTGACGACGACGTCTTTGATGCCGCCCTGGCCGGCTTCGCTGAGCGACATCAGCTCGATCTTCCAGCGCTGGCGTTCGGCGTAGCGCGTGTAGCAGCGATACAGGTCGCCTGCGAAGAGCGCCGCTTCCTCGCCGCCCGTGCCGGCGCGGATCTCCAGCATCACGTTGCGCTCGTCGTTGGGATCCTTGGGGACGAGCAGCAGCTTCAGGTCGTCCGAGAGACGCTCCTTGCGGACGTTGAGATCGTTCAGTTCCTCGAGCGCGAGGTCGCGCATCTCGGGGTCGCCGCCCTTGATCATCTCCTCGGCGCTGGCCACCTCCGACACGACGCCCTTGTACTCGCGATATTTGTGCACGATCGGTTCGATCTCGGCGAGGGTCTTGGCCTGTTTGCGGTACTCGTTGGGATCGCCTTGTACCTGCGCGGTGCCCAGCGACGCCAGCAACTCTTCGTACCTGGCCTCGGTCGATGCAATCTTGTCGAACATGTCTCCCAATCGAGCGCCCTAACCGCCAGAGACAGGCGGCAGAAAAGCAATTTCATCGCCGTCCGACACGGCGGCGGTGAATCGCGAGTAGTCGGCGTTGACCGCGCACGAGATCGATTTCTCGTACGCCGACAATTCCGGAAAATCCGTGACCAGCGACGACCACACCGAGGCGACGTTGGCGCCGGCCGGCGCTTCGCGCATCAGCTCGCCGGTGCCGGCGATGTCGCGAAGGCGGGCGAAAAGCCGCACCGTTACGCGCATGCGATCCTGAGCGCCTCCTCGCGCGCCTTGGCGTTGTCGGGATCGGCGGTCGCGCCCTCGATCCACACGTCGCCGCCTTCGAAGTACTCGTGTTTCCAGATCGGCACGATCTGCTTGATCCGCTCGATCGCATAGCGGCTCGCTGCGAACGCATCGGCACGGTGCGGCGACGCGGCGGCGATCGCCACGCTGGCCTCGCCAATCTCCATGCGCCCGATGCGATGATGAATCGCCAGCCGCACCGCGGGCCACTTCTCGCGCGCTTCGGCGACGATCAGATCGAGGCCGCGCAGCGCGAGCGGCTCGTACGCCTCGTACTCCAGGTGCAGGACCTTGCGGCCCTTGTTGTGATCGCGCACCAGTCCCAGGAACGCCGCGACCGCCCCGATCCCGGACGTATCAAGCGCCGCCACGAGCCGAGCGTGGTCGAGCGGCGCGGCGGTGATGAGGGTCGCTGGGATCACAGTCCTTCAGTATAGAAGGCCTTCAGCAGAGACGCGATACGGCTCAGCTCTGTCATAATCGGCCGACAGCCCTCCCAGGCGATCCCATCCTACAAAGAGGTATTCATGAAACGGCACATCGCGTGTGTTCTCGCTCTCGTCACCCTGGCGGCTTCGACTCCGGCCGACGCGCAAGTTGGAGGGCTCCTTCGCAAGAAGGCCGGCGAGGTGCTGGGCAAGAAACCGGAGCCGGCCAAACCCGCACCGCCCGCTCCCGCGCCCGGTCCAGCGACAGAAACCACGCCTGCTGCTCCGGCGCCCACAGCGGCGCCCGCACCGGCCGCATCCGGTAACCGCGAGGCGGCACCGGCTGCGGAGAAGAAGGCGGGATCGGCCCTCGATCCCAACGCGTTGCCGGTACAAGCGGCGGCCAACCAGGTGCTCCGCGGACGGGTCAACACGCGATCAAATGGCGATTGGGATCAGCTGCCGTACATTCCCGCCGCGGCAACGGCGGCTGCCTATGCGCTCAGTGACTCGGCGCAGGCCGCACTGGTCGACACGGTCGGCTCCGCGTTGAAGACTCTTGTGATGTCGGCCGCTTACATGGCCGATCACGACGCGTTCATCAAGAGCGAGCACCAGGGCGTTAACCACGGCCTCAAGGGCATCGCTTCCCTCGAGGACATGATGAAGAAGAACGACTTCAAGGGGATGGAGGCGTATCAGGCCCGCGCGATGGTCGCGATGGCCGTTGATCAAGTGAAAGTCGTTCCGGGCGACGCGCTAAAGGCGGACCTCATGGAGAATCTGCCGAACTGGAAACAGCAGGCGGCGAACCCGAAGAACTCCGAGCGCGCCAAGTACCAGAAGATGGTGACCAAGGCCCAGGCGATCGAAACGGTGCCGACCTCCGACGAGAAGTTCAAGCGCGGTTATGCCGTGATCAAGTCGATCGATGCCGACGGACCGGACACCGAAGACGCGGTGTATGCAATCCACGCGCGGTTCAAGCAGGAGCAGGAGCAGGCGGCGTATGACGCGCACTCCCTCAAGGGCCAGTTGAAGCAGCAGTTGACGACATTCGTGGCGATCGCATCGAAGGTCAACTTCAACGCGCCGACCGTCGAGAAAAACAAGAAGACGATGTTCGTCAATGCCGCCGACGAGAAGCAGGGCGCGATCTGGAAGGCCTGCTTCCGAGCGGGTGAGCCGGCGACCGCTGCGGCGTTGAAGCTGGCGAAGGCGTGGCTGGCGGAACTGTAGAACTCACGCCAGCGGGCGAACGTTCCAGAAGTGATTGAGGGGGCGATGGCCCTTGCCGAGCGCGATGCCGTGACGCATCGCGCCTTCGACATAGGCCTTCGCCGCGGGTACCGCGTCCTGTAGCGTTGCGCCTTTCGCCAGGTGCGCCGCAATCGCCGCCGCAAAGGTGCAGCCGGTCCCGTGCGTGTTCGGTCCCTCGATGCGAGGCCCGACCCACTCGTGGAATGCGCCCTTCTCGAGAAGGATGTCGATCACTTCCGGACCCGCGAGGTGGCCGCCCTTGATCACGACCGCAGCCGGCTTCAGCATCGCGATCCGCCGCGCCGCTTCCTTCATGTCATCGACCGACGCGATCGTCATCTTCGCAAGCACCTCGGCCTCGGGGATGTTCGGCGTGACCACCCGCGCCAGGCGGATGAGCGTCCAGCGCACGGCATGCACCGCCTCATCGTCCAGAAGGTGATCGCCGCTTTTGGCGACCATCACCGGATCGACGACGAGGTTCGGCAGCTCGAGCGACTCGACGGCGGCCGCGACCGCTTCGACGATCATCGAGTTGGCGAGCATGCCGGTCTTGACGGCGTGGCAGCCGATATCGGAGACGACCGCTTCGATCTGCGCCGTGACGAAGTCATCCGGGACGACGTGCACGCCGTCGACCCCGACGGTGTTCTGTGCGGTCAAAGCCGTGATGGCCGAGGTGCCGTAGACGCCGTGGGCGGCGAAGGTCTTCAAGTCGGCCTGTATTCCGGCGCCGCCGCCCGAGTCCGATCCAGCGATTGTCAGCGCGGTAGCCATGCCGGTATCATTCACTGCCATGACATCACGCCCCTTCGTGTCGCACGCGTCAACCATTCTCGATCAGGTCAGCATGCGTGCGGCCTCGTCCAACGCGTGGACCGGCGTGCAGATGCTCTCGGTGCTCTTTGTCGCGGTGTTGACCGCGGCGGCATCGCAGCTCAGCTTCCCGCTGCCGTTCACGCCGGTGCCGTTCACGATTCAGCCGATGATCGTCCTGGTCGGCGCCGCCGCACTGGGCTCGCGCCTGGGCGCGCTCAGCCAGATCCTTTATCTCACGCTCGGAGTAATCGGCCTGCCGGTATTCGCCTTTTCGCCTGAATTGCCGCAGGGCGTGGCGCGCTTGATGGGGCCGACCGGCGGTTACCTGATGGCCTATCCGATCGCCGCGTTCGTGACGGGACTATTGGCCGAACGCGGCCTCGATCGCCGCTACTTCACGTCGATTCTGGCGATGAGCGCCGGCCTGTCGGTGATCTTCGCCGGCGGCGTGTTGTGGATCGCGCGTCTTTCCGGCATGGAAACGGCGCTCGCGACCGGCCTCTATCCCTTTGTGGTGGTTGACGTGATCAAGGTTGTCGCGGCCGGGTTGGTTCTCCCGACAGCATGGAAATTCCTAGGTCACTGACGCGCGCCGCGCTGGCGACTGTCGCCGGCGCGATGCTCGTCGCAAGTCCTCTCGCACAATTCCACCTTCGCGCTGAGCGCTTAGGTGGACAAGCGCAGCAACAGGGCGGCCATCCCGGGCGCCTCTTTCCCCCGTCGGATCTCGGGCTGCTGGACGCGCCCGATCGCGATTTCTGGCAGCGGCCCGATCAGATCATGGACGCGATGGCGATCGCCGATGCGTCGGTGGTCGGCGACATCGGCGCCGGCAGCGGCTGGTTCACGATCCGGCTGGCGCGGCGCGTCGGACCGCGCGGGCTCGTCTACGCCGAAGACGTGCAGAAGGAAATGACCACGGCCATCTCACGGCGCGTCGGGCGCGAGGGCTTCAGCAACGTCAAGCCGGTCCTCGGATTGAAAAACGATCCGCGCCTGCCGGCGGCGTCGCTCGATGCCGTGCTGATGGTCGATGCGTACCACGAGGTCGAAGATCGCGTGACGATGCTCGCGAATCTGGCCAAGGCGCTGAAGCCGCAGGGACGTCTGGGGATTGTCGACTTCCGGCTCGACGGCACGGGACCCGGTCCCGCACCAGAAGAACGCGTCAGCCCCGACGTCGTCGTCAACGACGCGACGAAAGCAGGGCTGAAGCTGATTCGGCAGGAACCGTTCTTGCCGTATCAGTACTTTCTGATTTTCGGGAAGTAACTAGTAGCTAGATGCTAGTAGCTAGAAGAACTCTTGTCTTTCTAGCTACTAGCTACTAGCTACTAGCTACTATTCAGCCCGCAGCGCCGACATCGGATCGACCCGCGTCGCTTGCCGCGCCGGAAGCCATGTTGCAACCAGCGCGACCAATCCCAGGCCGGCAGTGACCGCGATGTACGTGATCGGGTCGTAGGGATTGACGCCGAAGAGCTGCGACGAGAGCAGCCGCATCAATGCGCCGGCGCCAAGCAGTCCGAGCGCCAGGCCGATCGCCGCGAGCGACAAGCCTCGCGTCACGAAGATGCGCTGCACCGACTCACCCTGCGCGCCGAGCGCCATGCGGATGCCAACCTCGCGGCGGCGCTGCGAGACGATGTAGGCGATCACGCCGTAGATGCCGACCAGTCCGAGCAGCAGCGTCACCGACGCCGCGATGCCCAGGATCACCAGCACGAACTGCGTCTGCGCCATCGACTCGTTGTAGATCTGCTGGAGCGTGCGGACCCGCGCGAGCGGCAGGTTGGGATTGACGCCCCACACCGCCTGCTGCACTTCCTTGAGAAATCCCGTCGCGCTCAGCCGTGACGATCGGATGGCATAGGCCTGGGAGCGCTGCACGAATGTTCCGCCCTCGAACCCTTGCGACTTCATCGGCCAGTAGACGATCGCCGGCGCCGGCTTGGTAGAACCGTCCTGGCGCTCGTTGCCGGTGACGCCGACGATTTCAACCCAGTCGGTCGTCTTCGGATTCCGCCGAATGCGTTTGCCAACCGCGCGCGCCGGCTCACGCCAGTACTCACGCGCCAGGTTCTCGCTGATCATCGCGACCGGCGCGGCACTGTGCACGTCGTTCCACGTGATCGCCCGGCCGGCGACGATGGTGTTGCCCATGGTCTCGATGTACTTCGCGCCGAGATATTTGTGGCGCCGCAACGGCGGGATCGCCGAATCCGACGAGGGAAAGTCCTCGACCCAAATCGGATCGTTGTTGCTGTTGCCGTCCATCGTCACCGAGGACGCGATGCCGACCGATTCGACGCCGGGAATCGCCTCGATGCTGCGGGCGATCTGCTCGTGCGCCTGCGCCACCTGCGAGTCGTCCTTCATGACGGCGGTCGGTATGGAGATGCGCAGCGTCAAGACCTCTTCAGGATTGCGGAAGCCCGGCGCCACGTCGCGGATCGCGAGGAAGGTGCGGACCATCAGCCCCGACGCAACCAGCAGCACGGCAGCCAGCGCGACCTGCGCGACCACCAGCGTGTTGCGGGCGCGATGGCGCTCGCGACCCTCGCTCGATCCTCGCGAGCTGTCCTTCAACGCCGCGGCCATGTGCGGCCGCGCGTACTTCACGATTGGGATGGCGCCGAACAACAGCCCGGCGGCGAGCGAGATCGCGATCGTGAAAGCCAGCACGATGGGATCGATCGTGATCTCATTGAGCCGCGGCAGTTGCGCCGGCTGCAGATACACCAGCAACTGGATCCCGCCGTAGGCGAGCGCGATGCCGAGCACGCCGCCGACCATCGCGACGAGCAGCGATTCCGACATCAGCTGCCAGGCGACCCGGCGCGCTTCGGCGCCGAGCGCCAGCCTGATCGCCAGTTCCTGCTGGCGCGCCTCGGCGCGCACGAGGAACAGGTTCGCGACGTTCGCGCAGGCGACGAGCAGGACGAGTCCGACCGTGCCGAGCAGGATCCACAGCATGTTGCCGATGTCGCCGACGACGTCGACGTCGAGCGGGCGCACGAGCGATCCAAATCGCGCGTCATCGAACATCTTCTGCGTGAAGCCCTGCGGCAGCGGGAAGCGCTCGGTGAGCGACGGCAGCAGGCGCTCGACATCGGCGTTGGCCTGCTGGATGGTGACGCCGGGCTTCAGCCGGGCTACGGCCTGGTAGTTGAAGCCCGCCGCGTGGATCGTTTTGCGATCGATCTTCAACGGGATAATGACGAGAGGATTGGCGGTGAGAAACTTGAAGTTCTCGGCCAGCACGCCGATGACTTCGCGTGGCGTGCCGTTGACCATCAGGCTTTGTCCTATCGCCGATGGGCTCGCGCCGAAGGCGCGCTGCCAATAGCCAGAGGTGATCAGGACCACGTTGGGCCCCTGCGGCAGATCGTCTTCTTTGGAGAAACCGCGCCCGAGCTCGGGACGGATGCCGAGGACCGGCAGCGTGCCGTCGGTGACGGACAGAGTCTCGACCTGTTCGGGCTCGCCGCGGCCGGTAATGGTTGCCGAGCCGCCTTGCCAGAGGCCGATGTCCTGAAACGATTGCGCGCTGTCGCGAAGCATGAAATAGGTCGCGGCCGACTGGTTCAGCGGACCCGGCATCACGCCCGGCGCAACCAGCCAGGCGCCGACGAGCGTCTCGGGCCGCTCGTACGGCAGCGGTTTGAGGATGACGCCGTTGACGACGCTGAAGATCAGGGCGTTGGCGCCAATGGCGGCGCCGACGGTGATGATGGCGGTCAGGGCAAAGGCGGGACTCTTGAGGAGACGGCGAAGCGCGTGTTTCACCCTTGAGGAGACGAAGGGGCTTCGGCAGAAGTTCGGGAACATTTCGCCCGTCTCTCATCGTCTTTACAACGATCCGACGGCGCTGTACATGGGAGACATCACCTACGCGTTCCGCACGTTCCGCAAGGCCAAGCTCGCGTCGCTGACGATTGTCGTTACGGTCGCGCTCGGGCTGGGAATGGTGGCTGCCGTCTACACGCTGCTCAACTCCTTCCTGTTTCGCGTCGATGAAGTGCCCAACGTGCACGAGTTCTATGCCGTTGAGCGCCCACGCACGGCCGACGGCGATCTGGTGCGGCTCACTCGGCCCGTCTACGAAGCGCTGAGGCGCGAAACTCGCGTCTTCACGGACGTGTTCGCGATGGTGGCGGAGACCGACAGCCGCGTGGGCGGACGCACGATGTCCGGTTCGCTCGTGACGGGCAACTTCTTCCAGGTGCTCGGCGTCGGCGCAGCACGGGGTCGCGTGCTGACGCCGGCGGACGATGACGACCGCAATCCCGTCGTCGTGCTCAGCGATCGCGGCTGGACGACGCATTTTGCCAATGACCCGAACGTCATCGGCCGCAACATCCTGATCAACGGCGTCCGGTATGACATTGTCGGCGTGATGCCCAGGGGAGTGCGCGGGCTCACGGTGGGCCCGCCCGATTACTGGGCGCCGCTCTCGCTCATCGACCGACTGCAGCCGGCGCTCGCGGCTCGAGCGAAGGAGATCGAAGTCGACATTGTCGGCAGGCTGCGGCCCGGCATGTCGCGCGAGGTCGCGTTGGCACAGCTCGTTTCATGGGATTCGGGCCGCGCCGATCCCGCGGTCGAGCGCCGCGTCGCCGGCATCGCGCTCGTGCCACGGCAGGGCACCATCCCGCAGCCGATGGAAGCCTTCATCGTCTTCACTCCGCTCTTCTTCGCGTTCGGGCTGATTCTGCTGATCGGCTGCGCGAATGTCGCCAGTCTTCTGCTCGCGCGCGGCGTCTCGCGTCAGCGCGAGATTGGCGTTCGGCTCTCCCTCGGCGCCGCACGCAGTCAGATCGTGCGGCAGCTGCTGACCGAGAGCCTGGTCCTCGCCTTGGCCGCCGCCGCGGTGGGCTACGCGATCTCGCGGCTCATGCTCGAGACCATCGTGTGGGCGGTGCTGACGACAATGCCGCCAGATATCGGCGATGTGCGACTGAGGGTGCCGGAAGGAGACTGGCGAGTCGGCGTGTTCCTGGTCGTCGGTGCGATCATTGCCAGCGTCATGTTCGGTCTCGCACCCGCGCTGCAGGCGACGCGGCTCGAGCTGGTGCGCATCATGCGCGGCGAAATCGTCCGCGATGCGAAGCCGGGCCGCGCGCGTAACACGCTCATCGGCCTGCAGGTGACGGCCTCGACGCTCCTGTTGATCTGTGCGGCGGTGTTCCTACGCAGCGCATTTGCTTCGTCCACGATTGATCCGGGATTTCGCACGGCGGATACGGCGCTGGTGCAGATCACCAACGAGTCCATGCGGGGCCGGCTGGTCGATGCGCTCGCGCGCGACCCGCTGGTCGCCGAGCTCGCCGCGGCGTCGCCCGGCCTGGCCGGTAGCTCGCGTTCGGCCCTGGTCGAGAGCGGTCAGGCGAAGTCACCGGCGGGGTATCAACTCGTATCGCCGGAGTTTTTCAGCGTGTTCGGGATCGACATCGTTCGCGGGCGGGTGTTCGCGCCCGGCGAAGACGGCACGAATGCCGCCGTGGCCATCGTGGCCGAGAGCTTCGCGCGGCAGTTATGGCCCAACGGCGACGCGCTGGGCCAGGTATTGCGGCTTGGAGCCGATCCGGCGACGCTGCCGGACGAACGGGAATCGGCGGCGCCAGCCGGCAATTTCACGATTGTCGGCATCGCCCGTGATGTTGCCGGCTTCACGTTCGCCGAGGTGAAGCCGGCGAACCTCTATCTGCCGGCCACGTCTGCCCGTGCCGGGACGACGTTGGTGTTGCGGGTGCGCGGTGATTCCGAAACCGCCCGCCGCCTGCTGCTCGAACGCCTCACCGCAATCGATCCGAACCTTGAGCAGATTGTGACGATGAAGACGTTCGCCGGAATGGCGAGCTATTTCCTCCAGGTAGCTTTCTGGCTGACGCTGGTGCTGGGTGCGCTGGCACTGGTGCTGACGCTCTCCGGTCTCTTCAGCGTGTTGTCGTATCTCGTCGAGCAACGCACGAAAGAGATTGGCGTGCGGATGGCGCTCGGCGCCACGGCACGCGATGTCGGACGGCTGGTGATCGGCCAGACCATCACGCCTGTCGGCATCGGCCTCACAGTCGGAGCGGGGCTCGCGCTCGCCCTCGGAATACTGCTGGTGTCGCTGCCCGATGCCGGGCCCATCGCGGAGATCGTCCGCCTCTTCGATCCCGCCGCGTACATCGCCGGCGTCTTGGTCATCATTGCCGCGTGCGCGCTGGCGGCGTGGATTCCCGCCATGCGAGCGGCGCGCATCGATCCGATGAACAGCCTGCGCCACGATTGATACACTGAGGGGTCATGCAGGCCTTCCTTGACTCCGTAGTCGCCCTTATCATCAAGACCTCAACGGACTTACCGCCGGACGTGCGGGCGGCGATGAAATACGCGGTCGAGACAGAAGAGGCGGTTTCGCGCGCCGGCCAGGCGCTCAACATCATCAGCCAGAACATCGATCAGGCCGCCGACATCGAAGGCGCGATCTGCCAGGACACGGGCATGCCGACCTTCGAAGTGAAGACGCCGGTCGGCGCCAACCAGATCTGGATGAAGAAGCAGATCAAGGAGGCGATCGTCGAGGCGACCAGGCGCGGCAAGCTGCGGCCGAACTCCGTCGACTCGCTCACCGGCGAGAACAGCGGCAACAACCTCGGCCCCGGCACGCCGGTGATCCACTTCGAGCAATGGGAGCGCGACGACATCGAGGTGAAGTTGCTGCTGAAGGGCGGCGGCTGCGAAAACATGAACGCGCAGTATTCACTGCCCGCGGATCTCGCGCATCTCGGGCGCGCCGATCGCACCATCGAAGGCGTACGCAAATGCATTCTTCATGCGGTTTGGAACGCGCAAGGCAAAGGCTGCGCGCCGGGCGCGATCGGCGTGTGCATCGGCGGCGATCGCACGAGTGGTTACGTCGAGGCGAAGCAGCAGTTGTTCCGCAGCCTCGACGACGTGAATTCCGATTCGCGGCTCGCGGAGCTCGAAGCCGAAATCATGCGTACGGCGAACACGCTCGGCGTCGGACCGATGGGATTCGGCGGCAAGATCTCGCTGATCGGCTGCAAGGTCGGCGTGCAGAACCGATTGCCGGCCAGCTTCTTCGTCTCGATCGCATATGACTGCTGGGCATATCGACGACTGGGGGTGACGCTCAATGGCACCACAGGAGCGATCAAGGCGTGGCTCTATCGCGATCCGTCGGTGGCGACGATCCCGATGATGGACCAGGCCGGCTTCACGCGCACCGGCCGCGAGATCGCCCTTCGCGCGCCGATTGACGAGGCGACGATTCGATCGCTGAAGGTCGGCGACGTGGTCCTGATCAGCGGTCCCGCGTACACCGGCCGGGACGCCGTGCACCATCACCTCGCGAGCCATCCGCCGCCGGTCGATCTCAGCGGCGGCGTGATTTATCACTGCGGCCCCGTGGTGGCGAAGCAGGGGGACGGTACCTGGAAGGTCACGGCTGCGGGTCCGACGACGAGCATTCGCGAGGAGCCGTATCAGGCCGACATCATTGGTAAGTACGGCGTGCGCGCGGTAATCGGCAAGGGCGGCATGGGCGGGAAGACCCTCGCCGGCCTGAAGCAGCACGGCGCGGTTTACCTCAACGCTATCGGCGGGGCTGCACAGTTTTACGCCCGGTGTATTGACCGGGTGGACGGGGTGTCGTTAATGGAGTTTGGAACTCCTGAGGCGATGTGGCATCTACAATTACAGGACTTTCCTGCAATTGTGACCATGGACGCCCATGGAAACAGCCTTCATAAGGACCTGGAACAGGAATCCGGGGAAAAACTGGCCCTTCTTCGCTAAAGCGACGGCGGGAGGCTCAACTGGCAGTAAAATAGGACTTTATGGAAACACAGACGATCACACCAGAGGCTCCGGCTTTTACCGAGACCATCATCACCGTGACGGAAGCCGCGGCGGGCAAGATCCGCGAGCTACTGTCGGAAGAAGGCAAGCACGAGAGCGGCCTGCGCGTGTTCGTGCAGGGCGGCGGCTGCTCGGGCTTCCAGTACGGCTTGATGATCGAAGAATCCGGCGGCGTGGGCGACCGGCAGTTCGAGTCGAATGGCGTCCGGTTGTTCGTGGATCCCGTGAGCGTCAGCTACTTGAAGGGTGCCGAGGTCGATTTCGTCGACACCATCACGGGCGGCGGGTTCACGATCAAGAACCCGAACGCGACCTCCACCTGCGGCTGCGGTTCATCGTTCTCGGCGTAAGAAAGGCGGCGTTCAGGTCATGGCCTCCAGCGCGGCCATCCCCGATCTCGATCGTCTCCGCCCTGCCGGCACCAAGCGGTCGAGCAAGCGCGATCTGATCGTCAACGTGTTCCTGCGTCAGCAGGGCCACCTCACCCCGGACGATCTCTTCGACCTGATTCGCCGCGAGGACGTCGCCAAAATCAGCGGCTCGGAGAATCCTTCCGCAACGAACGACTCCGGCGGCGAAGCGATGCGCATCAGCCGGGCGACGGTCTACCGCACCTTGCAG
>Ga0157380_10002070_pt1 | contig 13441 bp, 22 predicted proteins | sample S35metaG_FD_119757 | JGI IMG/M metagenome (GOLD analysis project Ga0157380, IMG submission 119757) | Switchgrass rhizosphere microbial communities from Kellogg Biological Station, Michigan, USA - S3-5 metaG | ecosystem: Host-associated > Plants > Roots > Rhizosphere > Soil | place: USA...
ACGACGGCCGCTGCCGTGATAGTAGCCATACAAATTCGACCGGCGATGCGGCACTGCGATTCCGGGCCCCACAAGTGGGGGAAACCATCGTCGACGATCTCATCAAGGGGAAGATCCTCTTCGATAACAATGTGCTGGACGATCTGATCATCCTCCGGTCGAACGGCTACCCGACGTACAACTTTTCAGTGGTTGTTGATGATGCGCTGATGAATATTACCCATGTGGTGCGGGGAGACGATCACCTGACCAACACACCGCGGCAGGTTCCGATCTTCCAAGCGCTTGGATTTCCAGTCCCTCAGTTCGGGCATCTGCCGATGATTCTGGGGTCGGATAAATCCCGCCTTTCGAAGCGGCATGGCGCTACCTCGATCATGGCCTATCAAGACATGGGGTATCTGCCGGATGCCATGTTGAATTATCTTGTTCGACTTGGATGGTCACACGGAGATCAGGAAATCTTCACCCGGCAGGAGTTGATCGAGCGATTTACCTGGAAAAATGTTCAAACGTCCGCAGCCGTGTTCAATCCTGAGAAACTACTTTGGGTGAACGCGGAATATATCAAGATCAGTCCTCCGTCCGAGGTTGCTCAAGCGCTTGTGCCCCTCTTGGAAGCAGCGGGATTGAAAGACGAAGTCCAGGCTGTTTCAGCCGACTGGCTCACGCAACTCGTCGTCCTCGTGAAGGAACGAGCGAAAACGCTCGTGGAGATGGTCGATTGGGTGAGACCGTATTTTGGGCAGGCTGTGACGTGTGATGAAGAGGCCGCCAGGAAATTTTTGACGCCGGCCATCGCGCCGATTCTCGGCCGATTGCTCACTTGCTTCGAAGCCTTCCCGGCCTTTTCAAAACAGGAATGGGAAACAGCCTTCAAGCAGCTGGTTGAGGAAGAGGGGGTGAAGATGGGACAGCTGGCCCAGCCAGTTCGCGTAGCCCTGACCGGTCGAACGGCCAGCCCCGGTCTCTTCGACGTGATGGAAGTGTTAGGACGAGACCGGACGATGTTTCGCCTCCGCCAGGGGATCCAACGGGCGACTGAGGCATGAGGCAGTTCTATCTCCATATGGAGCATCGATCTTGACGGAACTGAGACCTGTATATTACTGTGAGCGTCGGTTGGGGGATCGTCTAGCGGTAGGACGTCAGTCTCTGGATCTGACTACCTAGGTTCGATTCCTAGTCCCCCAGCCAACAACCATTTCCCTGCTGTTCCAATTCAAGATTCGCTGCCGTACCGCGCTGGGGGATCGTCTAGCGGTAGGACGCCGGCCTTTGGAGCCGGCTACCTAGGTTCGATTCCTAGTCCCCCAGCCACTTTCCTTCAGCTACCCCGAGACTATTTCAACGTCGCCAGATCGATCACGAATCGGAAGCGTACGTCGCCCTTGAGGACTCGCTCATAGGCTTCGTTCACGTGTTGGATCGGAATCACTTCAATATCGGACTCAATACGGTGCGTGGCACAGAAGTCGAGCATCTCCTGGGTTTCTCGGATGCCGCCGATCACTGATCCTGCGATGCGGCGGCGATGCAGAATCAGTGGAAAGGGTTCCAGCGGCGTCGGTTTATCCGGAGCCCCCACGAGAATCAAGGTCCCGTCGGTTTTAAGCAGGCTCACATAGGCGTTATAGTCATGCGGGGCTGAAACGGTATCAAGGATAAAATCGAATCGTCGCTGGTTTCGCGTAAATGTCTCGGGATGTGAGGTGAGGGCGAAGTCGAAGGCGCCCAACCGCTCCGCATCTTTTCGCTTCCGTTCAGAGCTGCTCAAAACCGTCACTTCGGTTCCGAGCGCCTTACCGATCTTCACAGCCATATGGCCCAGTCCGCCCAATCCCACCACCGCAAGTTTGTGATATTTGCCGACGCCCCAGTGGCGAAGCGGGGAGTACGTTGTAATTCCCGCGCACAAGAGGGGGGCTGCTCCGGCAGGCGATAGAACTGAGGGGATTCGCAGCACGTACTGCTCATCCACGACAATCTGCGTGGAGTAACCGCCCTGCGTAGGTTGGCCGTCTTTGTCGCGGCCGCTGTAAGTGAGCAGCATTCCGGCTTCGCAGTATTGTTCCAACCCTTCGCGGCAGGCAGCGCAAGTTCGGCAGGAATCGACGAAGCAGCCGACGCCAGCGCGATCGCCCGTCTTGAATTTCTTCACTGCAGACCCGATTTGCGCCACGACACCGACGATTTCATGGCCTGGCACCATGGGGAAAATCGATCCACCCCATTCGTCGCGCGCTTGATGAATATCCGAGTGGCAGATGCCGCAGTGGGTGATGGTAATGAGCACGTCATGAGCCCCGACCGCCCGCCGCTTAAACGAAAAAGATTGCAGGGCGGTCTTGGCGGCCATTGCGGCATAGCCTTGGGTCGACAGCATGACGTGTGCTCCTTGTGAAAGGACCTAGCTCGACCGTGACCATATCAAGTTGCCGTGGGCTTGCCAACTCTGAAACGTGCGGACGAGGCTGGCCTCAACCAAGGTCTCGTGCGGTACGTGGAACTGTCGCTTGGGGACTGGCGGTCGCGTCCTGTGGGAGGTGGACGATCTGTCTTTAGACCGTTGCTTAACTGTTTTGCGGTGCCTCTGACTCGTCGTTTCCCTCCAACGAGTCTGGGAGCGAGGCATCCATCGTGATGGTGGGTCCTGGTATGCGGTAACGTTCCGTTGCCCAGGCGCCTAGATCGGTCATTTGACATCGCTCAGAGCAGAAGGGGCGCCATGGGTTGCTTTCCCAGGCGCTGGGTTTGTGACAGAAGGGGCAGGTCATGCCCGGCATTGTACCATGGTGAATGCGAGAATCAGCCAGTGGTCAACTCGGGCGGATCTGGGGCGTGGTAGTGACTTGCAGCAATCGGTGTAGGCGGCGCTGATCCATCTCCGAGAGGCCGAGGAATTCGACTCCGAACTCCCCACCTTGACTCCAACGGACCGCGGCAGACTCGATCGTAATGGGCGAACCCAGATCAGTCGCTCTGATGAGGATTCTCACCGCTGAACCGGGCTGAACCGACGACACACTGGTGACGGCGCATCCTCTGGCCGACAGATCGAACATTGTGCCTTCGCGGATGTCTGTCTTGTTGGTGCTGGAAAAAAAGACCTGCATGTCGACGGGGATTCGTGGATATTCTCGACACTCAATCATGCGATCCTCCTCCCGGTTCGAGGTTCCTCGTCATGCCGGCACCTCATACTCCGGTTAGTCTAGCAAGCCCAGAGCTACGGTAAAGTAAAACGTGGAAACTGTAAGACGCCATTCATGCGCACCGTGAGTCACCCGAAAGTCGACCAGCGTGTCGATCTCCCGTCCCTTCATGTGCGCATTGACTTCGGCAAAAGCATCCGTGCTGATGCTGGCTGATACTGTAAAATGGCTTTTGTCATTGGTTTTTGCCAGTTATCTCAAGCGTAGCAGGGATGCTGAGTCTGTAAAGAGATTCCAACAGGGCGGAAAGAGAGGGAAGTTCTGGGAGAGATTTGATGAACGGAGGCAAATTGCTGGTTTGTTACCGAGCCGGCTGAGTTTTTTCGAGCCTGGCCCAGGCGTCTTTGAGTGACACGGTTCGGTTGAATATCAGCGTGTCGGAGGCCGAATCGGAGTCAGTACAGAAATATCCCAGGCGCTCGAATTGATACCGTGTGCCGGGCGCTGTCTGCCGCAAGCTGGGCTCAACCAGACAGCCTGTGACTCGCTCCAACGAGTTGGGGTTGAGATAGGTCGTCCAATCGTGGTCCGGCGGCACCTTCGCTAAGTCCGTCACCAAGAGGGGGGCATAGAGTCGAACTTCAGCTTTCACCGCGTGACCTGCGGAGACCCAGTGGATGGTGGCCTTGACCTTGCGCTGTTCCTCAGAAGCGCCGCTCTTTGTCGTGGCGTCATAGGTGCAATGGAGTTCGGTGATCTCGCCGGTCTGCGGATCTCTCGTCACTCCGACACATTTGATAATGTAGGCGTACCGGAGCCGCACTTCGCGTCCTGGGGCGAGCCGGAAAAATTGTTTGGGCGGATCTTCACGGAAGTCGTCTTGCTCAATATACAGGACGCGTGAGAAGGGGACTTTCCTTGTTCCCGCAGACGAATCCTCCGGATTGTTGACGGCTTCCAATTCTTCGGACTGGTCCTCGGGATAGTTGTCGAGGACGATTTTCAGCGGTCGCAACACGGCCATCACTCGAGGCGCTCGCTTGTTCAAATCTTCGCGAATAAAGTGTTCGAGCAGCTGCATCTCGACGACGGCCTCGCGTTTGGCTACGCCGATATGGTCGCAGAAGGCTCGAATCGCCTCTGGGGTATACCCGCGGCGACGAAGTCCTTTGATCGTCGGCAGTCGTGGGTCATCCCATCCGCTCACCAGCTTCTTTTCGACCAACTCGAGCAGTCTCCGTTTGCTCATGACGGTATAGGCCAGGTTCAAGCGAGCAAACTCGATCTGCTGCGGACGGTGCGGCGCGTCAGCCTGTTCGACGACCCAATCGTAGAGAGGCCGGTGATCTTCAAATTCCAAGGTGCAGAGTGAGTGCGTGATTCCCTCGATCGCGTCTGAGAGGGGGTGCGCATAGTCATAGGCGGGATACAGGCACCAGCCGCTCCCTGTTCGATAATGCGTCGCATGCCTGATTCGATAGAGCACTGGGTCGCGTAAGTTGATATTGGCTGACGCCATGTCGATCTTGGCTCGGAGGACATGGGTTCCGTCGGCGAATTCCCCGGCTCGCATGTCTCGAAAGAGATCAAGATTGTTCTCGATGGAACGCTCACGAGAAGGGCTATTCTTTCCCGGCTGAGTCAGTGTGCCGCGATAGGCACGCATCTCTTCGGCCGTTAGGTTATCGACGTAGGCTTTGCCCTTGCGTATCAGCCGGACAGCAACGTCGTATAACTGTTCGAAGTAATCCGAGGCAAAAAACATCTGCTCATGCCAGTCGAACCCCAGCCATCGGACGTCGTCCTGAATAGCCTGGACATATTCAGGATCTTCGGCGGTCGGATTGGTGTCGTCGAATCGTAGGTGGCAGACGCCGCCCGGGGTGTCGTTCGCTATACCGAAATTCAAACAGATAGATTTCGCGTGACCGATATGGAGATAGCCGTTTGGCTCGGGTGGAAAACGCGTAACAACTCGGCCGCCATGCTTGCCCGCTGCGCGATCGGCGGCCACGATGTCGCGGATAAAGTTTGAAGCGCCAGTCGGTTCAGACACGATGGAACGATGACTCCTTTACGGACGAGAAATGTATGAGCCGGGTCGTCGCGGGCTGTTCTATCACAAGAATGGTATACGGGAAAAGAGCGTAGCCGGAGAAAGGGAGGGTCGTCGCGATCCGAAATTACGCGGTTTGGTGAGTCGGCATCTGCATCACGCTGAAGTCTTTCTGTGCGATCAGATGCCCTTCCATACGGAGGCGAAACTCATAGCGTCCCGGAGCGGGGAAGACCAGCGAAGGGATATTGATCCCAAAATCGGAAATTTGAAGGCGGTCGCCGATGGCAATATTCGGAAGGGTGGCTCGGCAAACAAGCTGTTCGCTGTTGAGGTAGATCAAATCGATGTCGAAATGATACGTCCCTTCGGCATCGGTGAGACAGAAATACAGCCCCATTTGTGAATGTTGAAAGGGAAAGCTCACGGCCTGCAGGTGGGTGAAGAGGCCGATGAGGCATTTCTTCTTGGTGACGCTGTCCTCAATGACCTGGTCGCAGACCAGGAAGGCCTGCACGCTGGGCTTCACGACGTCCGACATACTGCCATTGTACGGGAGTCTTGTGCCTTGTCAAAAAGGATGTGATTTTCAACAAAGAGCCAGGGTGCAGCGGGTTGCCGCTCTCTCGATTGTAGGGAACGGACGCACGTGAATTGAGGGTGGGGTCTATCGGGATCCGATTGCCGCCGCGCTGCCGCGGCTTTCCGCTACATCACCGAACAGGGTGAGACCGGTGCCGATGCGGCAATAGTGTGGGCTGACCGTGACTAAATCGCCTTTATGAGTGTAGAAGTGGCCTACGGTTATGCGAATTTTTCTTTTCTGCATGAGACAGGCTTCGAATACCGTGTGTCCGGTGCGTCGGTCTGCTACGGTGACTGAAGGAGAGTCGTCCGGGGCTGCCTCGCCGCTGGCCTTTGCGTTGATGGTGAAGCGGCCTGCGCTATGGGCCGAGAGCGCATTTCGTCGGATATGGCCGATGCGGGTTCCCTGCTCATCGTACAGATCCATCGTCAGGAGCAACGCCGGTGGCTCGAGTTGCGTTTCCAATACCAACTGCTCCTTGCCTTGAAGTTTGACGACGCCGTTCGTGTTTCGAAACACATTTGATCCGACGTGTAACTCGAGGCCCTGTTCGGGTTTCTCGATGTCGATCAGTTCCGGAGAATCTGTGATGCCGATAGTTTTGATTTGGAGCGGGTTGTTCATGTTCCACCATGAGTTTGCCGACGAGAAAAGGGGCCGATGACCGGAGAATCCCTTCTCCCATGGCTCGCTGCACGTGTTTGTCGCAAGGTAGGCTATACCACCGTCTCTGTCAAGTCGTGAGTGAACCGGCGGTGCAGAGGCCTGAATGCTGCTTAGAATCGTAGGAATTGAAAAGTGAAAAGATCCTATGCTACTGTTCCAGGTCGATTCCTCACCATCGATATCTGGTCCCATCGTCTAGCCTGGCCTAGGACGGAGCCCTCTCAAGGCTTAAACACGGGTTCAAATCCCGTTGGGACCACCAAACATTTCCTCTATCTTTCGGAGAGTTCGAAACCTTTCGCTGTTGTGTCGTCTCCTCGGTCGATCGTCCATAGGACAATCCATAGGACAAAAGTGCGGTGTGGAGGAGGAGATCGTCGGGATCATCGAGACTGTCAAGACCATCATTCTCAACTGGGCCCTGAAGCTTGAAGAAGATGGCATCCTCGGCCAAGGAATGACGTTTTCATCAAAAGAACAAGAGAAGGCAACCAGTAGCCCCGCCTCTCACGTGACCAATTTCTACGGACCGGTCGGCCAATCACAGATTCAACACGCCACCCTCTGAATGAGAGACTGGGTGAGGCTGGCGGTCTTGGCTTCCCCCTCGTGACCGGGCCTGCGTGGGTCCGGTCAGGTGGGAGAGCCTGCTCCCATCTCCACAGGAGTCACGGGTGTGCCCTGTCCGAAGTGCGGCGGGACGGCGAGGCGTCTCGACCTCGTGACGGTAGAAGGCCGCCTCATGGTGAACAGTTGTATCAATTGCGGACGGGTGTTCGGTGACGCGGTGATCGACTATCACCGGGGCCTCACGCATCCCCCTGAGCCCTACCCGCCGGTGCCTCACGCCGTCTGGTATCCCAAGAACACGCGATGAGTCTTCTCGTTGGCATGTTGAGCAATCCCTGTCTGAAACGGGTGGGGATCCAGCATACGCGGCTAAATGTGCTGTTTGACGCCGTGGAGGACTGCTTGCATCGACAAGTGGGCAAGCGCATGTCGGTTCGTCGCGAAAGGCTCATCAGGAATATGCGGTATGGCGATTTGTTAGCTTGGGACAGGCGTGGGAGTGTGACGGGATGTGATTGGTTTTGAGAAGGAGGGTACGGACGGTGGGATTAGCGAGAGACAGGGCTTCTTCGCCCTGTCCAGGAGATGCACATTTAACCAGCGCGATGCCCTTGAACCAAAGGTCTTGAAGCCTTATGGAGGACAGCTGTTCAGAGCCTTACTCCTGTGCAAGGGCTTTGATTATGGCGCAGTTTTTTGTTAGCAACCCTGCGCCGCATTGCTGAACTAGCCTAGCCAGAGCCGCCCGCATTGCTATGAGTACCGTCAATTTCTGATCGATCAAGGTCATTCTGCGGACGGCCAGACTGCGAGTCTTGGCACACGTGCCAACTTCCTCTGATCGCAAGAGTACAGCCACCTCATTCAGAGTGAACCCCAGCGCTTGAGCCCGCTTGATAAAGCGAATGTGTCTTACGGTGTCTGCCGGATATCGCCGATAGCCCATGTGCGGCTTATTCGGCTCGGCGATAAGCCCCCGCCGCTGGTAATAACGGATCGTCTCGAGGTGAACCCCGGCCAGCTTGGCCACCGTTCCTATCCTCAATTCCTCAGCCATATAAATTTCTCCTTGATTCCGTACCTGAGTACACGATTTAGAGTAGACGCATGGGGGGAACATTTCACGTCTCAGCCTCACCCCACCCATTATCGTTTCGATTGTCGGCCGCAATTCAGTTTGCACATTTCTGCATCCCAGGCCAACTGGCCATATGGCCAGTTGAACTGCTGATATCTGCTCAACTGCGATAAACACACTCGCGCTGGCTCGCCCTAGCGTGATAGCCGCCTACCAGGAAGAGGACCGATGAGACGTATGATGCTGCGAAAAGGGATCAACTGGGGAGTGTTCGTCGTAGGGCTGTTAGGCGTCTGGACGATAACGGAAAGCTGGCTCGCGCTCTTCTGGGCCTTGATTGCGTCGGTGCATTTCTCGGAGCCGAAGCCGCAGAGTAGCGAGTATGCGGAAGAAGAAAGATGGGAATGATGGGCGACAATATCGAAGAAGGTTAATCTCTTTCGTTCATCAGCCAGGTATCGACACGACCACGCCATCCGGCCAATCTAGTCATGTAGGAAAACGAAAAGTAATTGCAGCCTTACGAAGACGATTCAAGTGACAACCGAACGCTCATTCGATCCTATCTCAAACATTCCGGCTATCAGCTTGACATGGCCGAAACTGGAAGTGTCGCATTTGAGATGTGCCAAACTCGTAAATATAACCTAGTACTGATGGACGTGCAGATGCCCATGGTGGACGGACATGCAGCCACTAGAATGATAAGAGATTGGGAAAAGCAGTCTAACATAAGCCCGGTTCCCATTATTGCGCTGACGGCTCATGCGTTTCAGGAAGAAATGCAAAAGAGTTTAGCCGCTGGCTGCTCTGACCATCTGACTAAGCCCATCAGAAAGGATACGCTGTTGCATGCAATGCAGAAATGGCTTAATGAGGGTCCAAGGCAGCCTCACCAGCAGATGAGAAACACGAAATGTAGGTCAGAGGCAGCTTGAGGAACAGGAGCTTGAAGTAGGAGTATGGTAATAAGGAGGGTCGTCTCATGGAGAAGCGAAAGTGCCCACGGGTTCCCGTCATGCTACCTGCCGTATTCCTCGGCGAACGAGCGGGAGGTGGAATGGTGGTCGATGTGTCCTCGGAAGGGTGTCGAATCCGGAGTGCGATACCAATGCGTCAAGGAGACTATGTCCGGATCCGTATCGACCTCATCGGAGAAACCTTGACTGGAGACCTGGCAGTGGTCCACTGGTCAAGCAAGGAAGAGTTCGGTGTGGAATTGATTCGCATGGCGCCTGATCAACAAGGTCGACTGCGTAGATTCCTCCAGCTGTTCAACGCTACCTCTCTAGGTGACTCCACCACATCTTCCCCTGATGCTCAGTGAGCACCCAACGCCGAACGGTAGGGCCACCAATTACGTCTGGCACGACCGAAAATGAGACGAGAGACAGTGGATCGTGTCAGGAAGGCTGTGGCGGAGAACCGGCGAGCGTATGTGCTGGTTAACAACCGCTCCGAGGGGACTGCGCCGTGGCTTCTAACGCTAGACAATATTGCTGGAGCCAGGTTACAGCAGATGATCCGCCCAGTGTTCTTCGGACACAATTACGATCGGATGATTTTGCCCCGGCAATTCCACAGCATGCTCGATCTTGCGGCCGTGCGTGGAATGAAGCCAATCCCTGCTGCCGATCGTGGCTACTACCAAGAAGTGCGTTTGTTGAGTGACATTGGGCTGTGTGCGACCGCCGCGTGATTTAATCTCTGTCTCACAAACGGCACGTGGGCCCCAGGCAAAGCGGCCGGTTAGGCAGAACTGGTGATCAGTAAAAAAGATGGGCGGCGCCGCAGAACCTATCTCTACCGGCTTGGGTTTTTGAGATTCTCGGCGCTACTGTAATCCCTTGCTCGCGACTTTATACACGACTACCTCCTTGACTCAGTCTCCCTCACTTCCCCTTCGGCAGTTGTCCCTTCTTCGCTTGGTAGTTCTTCAACAGATCGCGGAGGGCTTCATCAATGCTACCTGGTGAAATGGAGTGCAACCAGGACCACGAGGAGCAGGAGCCCGTAGCTCAGAATGCTCACAAGAATGCTTCGCCATCGCTCACTCACTCTTAGTTATTTCCCCTTCGGCAGGAGGCCTTTCTTTTCTAGGTCTTGCAGGTGGTCATCCAGGGCGTGTAGCACGAGCCCTTTAATCGAAGCCCCTGGGCTGGGATGATCGAGCTGTGGAGCATGTCAGAGAGTAGCGCCGGGAAACACTGAACTTGAGAGCCTGGAGAAGGATGCGCGGGGCGCGAAGAAAGGCCTGTGGGTTGATCCACACCCGGTGCCGCCGTGGGAATGGCGGAAGGGAACCCGTTGAGGCCGCCTCACACGTTGCAAGCTAGCGTCCACGCGCTTCCTGTAGCTTTTCGAATAGTGCGCGGGTGCGGGGCCCGATCCCGCCGTCGACCGGACCGGGAAGGCGATAGACCACATTAGATCGGCTCGCCTGACCCTCTGTGATTCCCGTCTTCTCCGCTTGCGTTCCAGATTGCTTTCGTCGCCCGTCGCTTTACTGCTCCAGACCGAATCAACGCACGCCCATCTTGAAGACCCGTTACGTACCTCACGAACTCACAGGACGGACCCTGCTGATACAGGCTTGTGCGATCTCGATGGAGGAGAGCATCCTCGAGCCCCTCCGCTTCAGCACGCCATTCTGCAATTTCCAGTGGCGCACACGCCTGCGTGCTCTGCCGCCGACACCAGTCAATGCGCGCTGTGAGGGATCTGGTCACGTAGGCCATCGTAGTCCTCCTTTGCTAGACCGTACCAATGCTGCGGCCGTCAGGCTCATGTGGCGGTCACAGGAGGTGTACCTGTCACGTTCAGACTAAAACGCAAGGAGGATGCCAAAGGATCAACCCACGGTTCCAGTGCCAGGTGTCCCAGGTGTTCCAAGGAGTTGCAGGGCTTCGATGGCGCGTCCCTGAGACGACGTTCGGATTCGTGAGGAAAGCAGGATGGAGAACCTGCAGGATTAAGCATCCGCCCAAGACAACGGCCCTGCTCGATCAGCTGGTCACAAAGCGTGAGTAGGGCGGTAAGGCTTGTGGGCCACCGATCCGCAGGCGGTGCCGCTGTGGAAGTGGCGGCAGCTGACCCCCTTCCGTTAGAGCACATCCCGCCTCACCCGCCATATATTCTGCTGGCCTCAAAGGTCCGGCTTGCGGTCGCCCCACACCTTCAGAATCACGCCCGCCGATTTCTAACTACAGGTGGCTTACTTCCGAGGTACCTCTCTTGGGTCTGTCGCGGGCCAGGGCGTGCGCTATCGTTTGTCTATGAGTGACGAGTGCCACAGCCTGCACCAAGGAGGGGGATTATGAACTGTTCACGCTGCCGCGGTCTCATGATAGAAGACCAATTCCTCGACATGCAGAGCCAATATGGGCAGATGTGGGCGCGCAGCCTGCGTTGTGTGAATTGCGGGTATGTTCACGACCCCACGATCGAACAGCATCGTCTGGCCCGACCGGAGAAGGTCGCAGAGCTCCCCGGTGGTGAGCCGGATTATCAGGATGACGAAGTTCATCTTGGGGCCGAGTCCATCATCGGACGAGCGACTTGACATACCCTGGCCGTGCGAGCCCTTGATGTGCCAATCTGGAAAACGGCTGGCGCGGCCCGATTCCTCCATCAACTGGACCTGGAACAAGTAGACAACCCCATCGCCCTTGTGCCGTCGTTCGTCTCCCTCCTTGGGAGGCCTCCATGTCCTTCTCGATTCGTCCCCACTATCGCTTCCACTGAACGCGCTGAAATTTTATTGGACCTTGTTGATCGACAGCACGCTTTCCGCGTTCCAGTGAGAGACAGGAATACCCCTTTCCCATATCCAAGAGAATTTTTGACGGAGAGCAGAAGCCGCGCGACCACCAGAGGCACTTTGAGTAGAAAAATAGTTGCGTGCAAGATATGAGGTCTTGTTCGTGAGGACAGAGTGTCCCTCGGGGGACATCATGTTCGCTTTACTCCGCCCTTTCCGCTTTTGAGATTCCCTGTAACGTCCTGACACTATTGCAAATATTCGTGAGGGGGTCTTCATCTAGATCTGTGGCAGGTGATTTGCGGTTTATGCACGCTGCTAGCTTCCATGACCCATTTTTTACATGTGTATGGAGGAGGATTATCGCATGCTACGTATACGATACATCACAATTGAAGCCTTGGGAAGCAGGACACCCAGGGTGAGAGAGGTGTGTATGTTCCCACGCTACCTTACTATCTCAATCGTCCTCGTATGCGCATTGCTCTCAGCGGCGTGTGCCCATCAGGCGGTTTCCATGGACTCCCAACCGCCGTCGATGGTAACACGGGCCGTTGATCGTCATGTCCTGGCGGGGGAATGGGAATATATCGACAGCACGGGCGCTGTTGTCCCATTAACACTCGATGAGCAGGGGAACGGTCACTATGAATGGAAAGAGGGGCGTTTCGAAACACACAGGCTCATTGGTCATACCTGGAGCGGTATGTGGTTTCAGGAGGAGAATGACCGAGAAGGTGGATTTTTGGTGGAGTTCTCGCCAGATTTTTCAGTAGGCAAGGGACAATGGTGGTACAGCCGCATCGGCACCGATAAAGCCCCTATCCTCAACGGAGGAACGTTTCATCTTCGATCGCCTACGAGTTCAGGCTGAAGTGTGACTGAAATCGGCGCGGAGTATGGCGAATGCCATGTAGTGCGAGTGTAATCAATGGCCTGCTTATAGAGATCATCCAGTTGCTCATTGCGTTTCTGTCGCAGACCCAGTCGGATCCCGGACATCACGGATTTGCTTATCGATGGAGCGCCCCTCTCGAATCCTGTTCCTGCTCCCTCGGAGACCCGACCTCCTTGGTTAAATGTTGCGTGAATTGCTGTGTATTGCTGACTTGTCGACTCCGAAATCATGACCCACCGTGTCCTGTTCAACTAATCGCTCACATCATTTTCTTCGCGGCCAGGAGCTCCGCTTTGCGCTGCTCGAAATATTCCTTGATCTCATGTTTTCTCAGGAGGTCGAAGGCCATCTGCATGGCGCTGCGCTCGCTGTACCTCCCAATGGCTAGGGTAGTGGAAGGCGACCTCAAGCGATTCAAGGACTATATCGAAACGCGAGATGCTTAAACCGGTGCCTGGCGACGCATGCTGAAGGGGTGACGGATTTGCGGCGGCGCACCCGCCTGAATATTTATGTGCTGCCCCGCTTAAAATGTGGACAGGCAGCTAAGTCAGTCGGGTGCAGGATAGCCACTGAATTTCTTCAAGACCCATCGCCGCAGAAGACAGGCGAAGATCTCTCACCAGAGCAATGGGCGAGTGCACCCGGCTGTCCCTTGAGCAGTAGAGCCAC
>Ga0157380_10002071_pt1 | contig 13441 bp, 18 predicted proteins | sample S35metaG_FD_119757 | JGI IMG/M metagenome (GOLD analysis project Ga0157380, IMG submission 119757) | Switchgrass rhizosphere microbial communities from Kellogg Biological Station, Michigan, USA - S3-5 metaG | ecosystem: Host-associated > Plants > Roots > Rhizosphere > Soil | place: USA...
CGGAACCATGTGGAGGATGTGGTGCTTCTCCGTGCGGAGATCCTGGAGGTCTGGACCGAACAGGCGCGGCAGTACGTGACGGCAGGGCTTCGCTGGAGTGCCCGTGACTACAACCTGTCTCTGACAAAGAAGCGCGGAGAACCAGGCTATCTCGTAGAAGGCAGCGAAGAGATACCGACCGAATCCGGCGAAGCCTGGACCTTCATGCGAATCCAAGAAGGGAAGTGGCGGCTCTCGGCGATCCAATAATGGGAGAGAGGGAGGAGAGTCAGGTCTTACAATCCAGCACTGCGCGGCGCGTGGCGGAATCTGGTTCGTTTGGTTTATCGGGTTTGTCTGGTTTATTTGATTCGACGAACGAGAGAGACAAGACCGACCCGCGCGTCAAAGTCCTTAAAGAGGATCAGCGCCGGAGGGTAGATTAAAGCGATTCTGTTTCGCATTGTTACAGAGAGCATCATTGCCGCAGCAACACCGATTCCGACCGCATCCGTCACCAGATCGTCGACGCTAGCTCCCCTGCCTTGAACCGACCCTTGGAACACTTCGGTCCAGAGACCGAAAACTAAGGCCGCTGCTGCTGCGACTGGAAGCGCATACGCCAGAGGCCATGCACGACGCTGCAGCCCGAGCGTAAACAGTACAGCCAAGACTCCATAGCCCGGTGCATGGGCCCATTCCAAAAGACTGACGGGTACCTGCACCATCAGGTGGCCGGAAAGACCAACCCCCGGCACGATTGTCGCGCCGAAGTAGAGGAGCCCTACATAGCCCATCACAGCAATTCCAAGCCCCACCATCACCTCCCAGACCATGCACGTGCTGGGAAGATACAAGAATCCAAGGAAGGTAAACTATTAGGCGTTAGTAGGGGGAGAAGGAACGGGCGGAAATCGTCCACCCCTAGGTTCGCAAACACGCGTAAAGATAGAAAACAGGCTGGGCTGTCTGTCTGGTTTATTTGGTCTGTCTTGTTGCCGGATCGGCAAACCCACCAACCGGATCTAAAGAATGGTCTTCCGATTCTCTATACCCCTCTTTGAAGGAGTGGCCAAGGTTGCCCTTTACTGCACGCATCGAGCGCCCACCGCTTTCATCGTGGGGGCTCTGCGAGCAAGAAGGGCACCTGGTCGCTCCTTCCTTACGCTTACATTTTGTCCTTATGAATGTCGATGACCTCTCCCATGTCATTCACTTCGATCGTGACCTGAGTGCCGACAGGGATATCCCTGAACATGCGACTCTCGGGTCTGAGCTTAAAATCCTTCTCCCCTCCTGACGTCGACAGCGTCATCTTGGACTTCCCATTGTCAATCGATGCGAGCGTACCGGTGATGAAATGAGGATCCTTGCCAGGTTGCCCTTTCGGACGTGCATCCATGACCATGTTGCCTTCGTTGACCCAGAGCGTCATTTCATCACCGACTTTCGGGACGGCCTTTCCGGTGCGAGCGGCCGTATTCTCGGTCAGAGTGAGCGAGGCTCCGGTCGATGACTTGACGATAATGAGACCGGACTTCAGCTCAGTCACCACCCCCTCCACCTTTTTATGCCCGGCTTTCATATGAGCGACTTCTTCCGGATCCGCCGGGTCCGCTTGGGCGGCCAGCGGGACCATCAGCATGGCGGCGGGTATGATGAAGAGCGAGCAGATCGAAAATATTTTATGAAACATGGTATCCCCTCCATTTTGTTCAACTGGCTTCTGGATCGCCAATTTTACTGTAATCATCATGTCGAGAATGTATAAAAGGGAACAGACCTTCCCCTCTCTTCTATCCGAACACCCGGCTCAGCGCAGCAAGGATATCCCCTAACGATTCCCGGATACTCCCTTTCGGAATCGAATGTGTTCGATCTTAGCTCTGGGGGAGAATTCTTCAGGTCCGTCTTTGGAGGAATATGACCGCACGAGGGAATAGCTTACTTATACCCCTCCCCACTGGTGCCGCCGCCGAACCCTCCGAAGTTCCCCCCGAAGCCCCCCTGCCCTGTTCCCCAATACTCGCCTTTTTGAATACGTCTGTAGGGATGCCGGAGGTCTGGGCGGGTAATCCACCAGAAGAACGAGAAGGCCGCGATACTGCAAAAAACGGCGAGCCAGAAACCCACGCCTTTGAAGTGTTTTTTCGAAATCCCGTCGACACGCACTTCCTGCGCGGGAGAAGCCAGCGCCACCACCGTGAGATAAAGGCCTTCTCCGAAATGTCCCAGCTCGATGGACGGCTGCAAACTGTCGTGGCCAACTTGATTGATCACTGCGGGAGTAATCACCGGTAACATCTGCCGGCCCAACGTGATCGCGGCTTGCCGTTCCTGCACGGCAACCAGCACGAGCATGCCGTGTTCCTGTTGAGTCGATCCGATACCCCATTTTTCATAGAGAGCCGTCGCATACTCGTTGGCTGACCCGAATGGTTTGATGGTCGGAATAGTCACCACAACCATCTCCACACCTGTCTTCCGCTCAAGATCCTGACAAACGGACCGGATGCGCTCTTTCCAATCCCCATCGATCGCCTGCGCATGGTCGCTCACATAGCCTTGAGGGCCCGGCAATTGGATCTTTGGCCGCTCGTAGGAAACCGCCTGGGCAATACCCGCATAGAAAACAAGGCAGAGCACCATTGCCAGCCCACATAATTCATGACGGTTCGTGGCGAACTGCCGCAGCGGCACGCGACAAGCGCTAAGAGCGAGCCTCGCGTGACGTGTGAGTTCTGTCCCTGCTAGTCGCGCCCGTCTCGCTTGGATTTTTGTCATCGCTGCTCCGACTGCGACACGTGCTCGACGGCGCGAGTGAGGAGCGTCGCGGCTTGCAGATACCGGTCAAAGAGACGAGGCACTTCGTGGGGGCCGGGAGAAATCTGTCCGCGCTTGATCGACCACACATCGAGCAATCCCTGCAAATCAAGCTTTAACTGCTCGGCGATGTCCGTGATCACTGCATCGGAGTGAGACAGGGCCGGCCGCCCAAGGACACGTTGTACTCCTCGCAGCAATGGCAGGATCGCCGTGATCGAGAGCGACAACAAAATCGTCGTGGCGTCGTTGCCTCCGCCTCCTTCGACATACCGTTGACGCAGGCGTAACAACTGGCTCGTAAGGCCCTGAACCACAGCTTCTCTCAGCCGATCGGTCTTCACGTGAAATCCAATAAAGGGATCGCGCCCGCTCAGGACGCGATGGTGCTCCTGGATTTCCAGAAACTCGAGCGGAAAGACCCCTGCCGACATGCGCAGCTCCTCTTCCGTGAGAAAGAGGGGAACCACGATCTGCTCCTTGCTCCATCGACGGTGCAACGCACTGTACCGTTTGAGGACGGCACTGTCGTATGACGACACCAATAGGAGGATATTCAGGTTGGATCGGCCAGGAATAAATTCTCCCCGAACAGCACTGCCGTAGAGCAGCATGCCTTCCAGCTGCTCCCCGAAGACGCCTGTGACCTCCTTCACATAGGTCCGCAGCAGCTTGTGTGTGTTGTCAGGCAATCCCTCAATCACGCGCTCAGCCATCCCCATTTTCCTCACGAAGACATCGGATGTGGAGATTTCTCATTCGCACGTAGATCGGGGAGAAGCCCGGCGGCAATCTTAGCACGGATCGCGTGGCATCGGCCGGCAACGATGGCAATACACCCCAGCGATCGAGTACTTGTTGCCCGTTCGGTTGGAGAATTTCCCCCCGCAAGCCCTTGGGTGGACCAGCGGCCTGATCCAACACCACGGTGCTGACCCCTTGCTTCGCCAGCGCCAAGGCTAAGACGGCTCCGCCGCCCCCTGCCCCCACCACCGCGACGTCGGTCTCCTCGATCGAGTCTGCCATGTCGCTCAGCGCGTCTCCCACGACCGGTATCGAGTGTGATCGTTCCACATTGCCAGGAACTTCTCCCGGGCCTTAACGGTGATCGCGTAATCGGTAATGACATCGAGCCGCTCATCGTTATAGCGATTGCCGCTCGTCGTGTGGTTCATCGAGCCGGTGGTGTTCACTTCATCGTCTATCACAACCTGTTTCAGATGCATGAGCCCATCATGCGCGTTGACGAGAATAGGAATGCCGGCCAAATGCAGCGTGCGGAGTGCAGTGCGTTGCTTGTTGTCCTCAGTGCGCTGCGCATCGGTGATCAGACGCACATCGACTCCCCGCTTTTTCGCCGCGATCATCGCCTCCACCGCGCGAGGAGAGGTCAACCCATAGGCCGCCACATAGAGGTAGCGAGTCGCATGCCGATAGAGCATCGTCAGGCGATCGAGCGGCGCGTCGTCCGGTCCGTAGTAGACCTCCACCGTCGCGCTCCATCCGGCCCCGGCTGGAACCGCGAGCATCAACAGGGCGAGACAGAACGACCGCACAATGGAGTGGGCGAAAGCTGCGCGCATTGCTATTCGAGTTCAAACAACATCTTGAAATGATCGTCCGTAGCCTCCCACGCCTGGGGAGCCGAGGTGGCGAGCCACTGCTGGAGAAACTGTTTTTGGCCCGGGGTGAGCAGTTGTTTGATCTGGTGAGAGCGGCCTTGGAGAGGCTGCAGAAACCCGACCCGCTTTTGAAAATCCAATGTCGCCGTGCGGACATACATGTTCGTGAAGGCTGTCGGTGTGTCTCCCTCTCCATCGCCTTGAATCCAAATCGATAAAAACTTCTCTAACTGGAGTCCGGTGCTATCCATGGCAGGATCGGTATCGTGAAACAGCTCGTTTTCAGACTCTTCGAGCGGAGTAGCCTCAGCGGACCTGAACATGAAGTTGCGGTTCCACATATCGTCGCTCATCCAAAAAATGGCATAGTGGCGGCGGATCACGGACAAAGTCAAGCGATGAGCCGGCGGGTTTCGTTACCTTGACAATGGCGAAGTGGCTTTGATAACGTGTTGAAATTGTTTAATCTCTAGGCCATCTTAGGAGTCTTCATGCAGGTCAAAATCAATGGAAAGGCAGAAGAGATTTCCGGGGGAACAGTCCTCGATCTTCTCCAGGCCAAAAAGATTGAACCACAAATGGTTGCGGTTGAAGTCAACGACACCGTGCTGGACCGAAATCATCTCGCCACCACCAACCTAGCCGACGGCGACCGGGTTGAGTTCTTGTTTTATATGGGAGGTGGCCGGTGACGATGTCCGCGCACAAAGACATTACCGAACTTATCGGACGGACTCCCCTCGTCCGCCTGAACCGGTTGTCCCCTGTAGGCGGGGCAACGATCTATGGAAAGGTCGAATTCTTTAATCCAGGTGGAAGCGTCAAAGACCGGATTTGCCTCAATATGATCAATGAGGCGGAACGACTGGGCGCATTGAAGCCCGGCGGCACAATCGTTGAGGCAACCAGCGGAAACACCGGGATTGGACTGGCATTAGTCGCCGCGGTCCGTGGGTATAAGCTGATCCTCGTGATGCCGGAGAGCATGAGCATGGAACGGGCGAGCCTCTTGTCGTCCTATGGGGCGCAACTCGTCTTGACGCCGGCCTGGGAAGGGATGAAGGGCTCGATCCGCGAGGTGGAAAGCATCATCGCGCAGAATCCGTCCTACTTTATGCCGGATCAGTTTTCCAACCCGGCCAACCCGGCCATGCATAAAAGGACCACGGCGGTCGAGATTCTCGAAGCGCTCGACGGAAAGATCGATGCATTTGTGGCGGCAGTGGGTACGGGCGGGACCATTACCGGATGCGGCGAACTGTTTAAGGAACAGAACCCCAACGTGAACGTGATCGCCGTTGAACCGGCCGGGTCCCCGGTCCTATCTGGTGGAGACCCAGGGCCCCACAAGATTCAAGGTATCGGCGCAGGGTTCATCCCGAAAGTATTGAACCGGGCCATTCTCGATCGCGTGATGACTGTGACCGACGACGAGGCCTATCAAACGGCCAAGCAGATTTCGAAAAAAGAAGGGCTCTTGGTGGGAATTTCCGCCGGAGCCAACGTGTTCGCCGCGCAGAAGGTGGCTCAGGAACTTGGACCAGGCAAGAACGTGGTCACCATTCTGTGCGACACAGGCGAGCGGTATATCAGTATCGAGAAGTATTTTAACATCTAGCGTGAGACGTGAAAAATAAGACGTAAAAGGTTCGGAGCATCTTCGAGAAGAACGCATAACTTCTCACTTTTTGCCTTTCACGTTTAACGGGGCCTGTATGGAATTCACTGAAGACCAAATATCCCGCTATAGCCGGCATATTCTTTTGCCTGAAGTCGGTGGTAAGGGGCAAAAGAAGATTGCTAAGGCCAAGATTCTGCTGGTCGGCGCGGGAGGTCTTGGTTCACCGGCCGCGCTCTATCTGGCCGCAGCCGGTATCGGCACCATCGGCCTCATCGATAGCGATGTGGTGGACCTCACCAATCTTCACCGGCAGATTCTTCACCATACGTCGGACGTAGGCCGTCCCAAAGTCCTATCGGGCAAAGAGAAGATTCAGGCGTTGAACCCCGACGTTCGGGTCTCGATGTACGAAGAGCGACTGACCGCCGGTAATGCGTTGAAGATCGTCAGCGATTACGATATCGTCATCGACGGGGTCGACAACTTTACGGCCAAGTTCCTCATCAACGACGCCTGTTTCTTTGCCGGAAAACCGTTTGTCCACGGCGGCATCCTCCGCTTCGATGGGCGCGTGACGACCATCGTGCCGAAACAGTCCGCCTGCTACCGTTGTGTTTTCAAGACTCCGCCGCCGGCCGGGCTGGTCGCCTCCTGCCAGGAGGCGGGCGTGATCGGCGTGTTAGCCGGTATCATTGGAACGATCCAAGCGACTGAGGCCTTGAAGCTCATTCTGGGAATCGGTCATCCTCTCACGAATCGATTCCTGGATTTCGATGCGCGCAAGACGCAGTTCAGAGAAATCAAAGTGAAACGCAATCCTGATTGCGCGCTCTGTGGAGCGCACCCGACGATTACCGAACTGTTCGATGACGGCGATCCGTTTGCCGGCTGTGCCGTCCGGCCCTAATTATTATTGACGTAGCAAGGTGGAGTCGCCATGGGCACAATGAAAGCGCTGGTCTGTCGCGAGTGTGGAAAGGAATATCCGACGAAGGCGATCCACGTCTGCGAGATGTGCTTTGGCCCCCTCGAAGTGAAATACAACTACGAGGAGATCAAGAAAAATATTTCCCGGAAGAAGATCCAGGACGGGCCACATAGTATCTGGCGCTATGCCGATCTCCTGCCGGTGGAAGGGCCGACTTTTCTCGGCCCGCATGCCGGGATGACCCCGCTGGTACGCGCCAAGAATCTCGGCGCCTACCTTGGACTGGACGAACTCTACATTAAGAACGACACGGTGAATCATCCCACGCTGTCGTTCAAAGATCGAGTCGTGGCCGTGGCCATCACGAGAGCTCGCGAATTGGGCTTTGAAACCATTGCCTGCGCCTCGACCGGTAATCTGGCCAATTCCGTCGCCGCCCATGCCTCTGCCGCAGGAATGCGCGCCTATGTCTTCATTCCCGGCGATTTGGAAGCCGCGAAAGTCCTCGGGAATTTGATCTATAAACCGAACGTGGTCGAGGTCGAAGGCAACTATGACGACGTCAATCGCCTCTGCAGCGAGATTGCCGGCGAACATGCCTGGGCCTTTGTGAACATCAACATTCGCCCCTACTATGCGGAAGGCTCAAAGACGCTGGCATTCGAAACCGTGGAGCAACTCGGCTGGCGCACGCCGGACCAAGTGGTTATCCCGATGGCGTCCGGCTCGCTCCTGACCAAGATCTGGAAGGGCCTCCATGAAATGAAGGCCTTGGGTCTCGTCGACGCCGTACGAACAAAGATCAATGGGGCACAAGCCGAAGGCTGTTCCCCTATTTCCACAGCCTATAAGTCAGGGCGAGACTTCTTCAAACCGGTGAAGCCCAACACGATCGCCAAGTCGCTGGCCATCGGTAATCCCGCCGACGGGTACTACGCCCTCAAAGCGACCGCCGAGAGCAAGGGCGCCATGGACATGGTCTCAGACGACGAAGTGGTGGAAGGGATCAAGTTATTGGCCCAAACAGAAGGAATCTTTGCCGAAACAGCCGGCGGCGTGACGATCGGCGTGCTCCAGAAGCTGGTCAAACAAGGCACGATCAAAAAAGGCGACGTGACGGTTGCCTATATTACCGGCAATGGCTTGAAGACGCAGGAAGCGGTAATCGATGCGGTCGGCAGACCCCACCGTATTCAACCGAGTCTGGTCAGTTTTGAGCAAACATTTAAGGTAGGGAAACACGGGGGTGGTGACGCATGATTAAGGTTCGCATTCCGACCCCTCTCCGTCCTCTGACGAAGGGACAGGGAGAGGTCGACACACAGGCCGGCACGATCGTCGAAATGATCGACACCTTGAACGTCTCCCACCCCGGGATCAAGGATCGCCTCTGTGACGATACAGGTGAGCTTCGCCGATTCGTGAATATCTACGTCAACGAGGAAGATATTCGGTTCCTCAAGGGCAAAGAGACCTCGCTGAAAGACGGCGATGAAGTCTCGATCGTGCCCGCCATTGCGGGAGGCACATCATGCCACATGTGAAAGTGCACATTCAGTTTCCGGAAAACAAGATCAAAGAACCGGTCATCTATCAGATCGGTCACGAATATAAAGTGGTCACCAACGTCCGACGAGCCGACGTTCGCGAAACCACCGGCTGGATGGATGTCGAGCTGACCGGGGACAGCACGGAAATCGAACGGGCGATCGCAGGCCTTCGCAAGAAGGGCGTCGTCGTCGATCCGATCGAATTGAATGTCGTGGAATGACAGACCGTGAAACGTAAGGTGTGAAAAGTAAAATGAAACAACTCGACAAGATTTTTTACCTTTCACGTTTCACTTTTCACATTTAACGGGACTTATGGAACTCACTGAACCACAGATTCAACGATACAGCCGACAGATTATTCTGAGCGACGTCGGGGGAAAGGGCCAGCTGAAGCTGAGTAAGGCGAAGGTCTTGCTCATCGGCGCCGGGGGGCTCGGCTCGCCTGCCGGACTCTATCTCGCTGCCGCCGGTGTCGGCACTATCGGTCTGGTCGATGGCGATGTCGTCGATCTCTCGAACTTGCAGCGGCAAATCCTGCACTCCACGGCCACGGTGGGCCTACCGAAAGTAGAATCAGGCCGCAAAACCCTGTCGGCGATCAACCCGGAGATCACGATCAAGACGTATCACCAGAACGTCGACGCCGACAATATTCTTCCACTCCTGTCCCAGTTCGACATGGTGCTCGACGGATCCGACAACTTTGCGACGCGGTTTCTCGTGAACGATGCCTGCTTCTTCGCCAAGAAGACGCTCATTTCCGCCAGCATGTTCCGCTTCGAGGGCCAACTCACGACCATCAAGCCCCATGCAGGCTATCCCTGCTACCGCTGCCTCTACCCGGAGCCACCGCCGGCCGGACTCGTTCCAAATTGCCAAGAAGCCGGCGTCTTAGGAGCTCTCGCTGGAACCATGGGCATTCTTCAAGCATCGGAAGCCATCAAGGAAATTCTCGGCATCGGCGAAACCCTGGCTGATCGCCTGCTGATCTATGATGCCCTGGAGATGAAATTCAGAAAGGTCAGCCGTCCCAAAGACCCGGCCTGCCGCCTCTGCGGGCCAACACCGTCGATCACCAACCTACAGAGTGACTATACTGTCACCTGCACGATCTAGCCGTGGCTGATCTCGTTATCCCTCAATCCATTCTCGACGACATGGTGGCTCATGCCAGGGAACTCGATCCTTATGAGTGTTGCGGGCTCCTGGCGGGAACCAACGGGGCCGTCAGCCATGTCTATCGGATCAAGAATATCGTGGCAACCGAAGGAGCCGAGAAACTGTCTTCATTTGACCCGGCAAAGGCTGCGCATTTGGAACGTTTGTCGCCGGACGAACGAGCCGAGATTGCCTTTGTGATGGACATGCAGGACTTTTCAGTTGCAAAGAAGGATATTCGAAGCAAAGGGCTTGATCTGCAAGTGGTCTATCACTCCCATCCCCACGATCCGGCACGCCCCTCCATCACCGACATCAAAATTGCCACCGACTACGAAGATATCTGGCCAAAGATCAACTTGCCCATCCCCGCGTATCTGCTGATCTCGCTGATGGAGAAGTCGAAGCCGGATATTCGCGGATACTGGATCAAGGGCGGGATAGTCACGCAGGCCCACATCACAACCATGGCCTAAGGCCATGGCGCGTGAAGCGCGAGACGGGCGAGAAAAGCGCGACGTGGACAGATTGGAATCCACCTCGTCTCGCCAGTCTCGCTCGTCCCGCTTCTCTCGCGTACCATCCTCACTCGACAATTTCTAATTTGTTTCCTCGTGGCCTCGGTGCGATAATGATTTTCTGATTGGGCTCTTAAGCAGGAGTGCTTGTCATGCCATACGTGCGCACAACTCTTTTCGCCATCTTCTTCAATCTCATTCTTTTCGGTTGGATCGCGTCCCCTAGTTTTGCCGAGGACAAGAGCTTCTATAGTCCCGTCATTCAGATCGATAAAGAAAGCCACCGCATCTTAATTTCCACCCTTGGGTCCGTGTTCTGGATCGATGTTCCTGATGCGGCCAAGCCGCACATCGAGAAACTCCCGGTATCAGGCCTCGTGGATTTCGTCGTCGAGATGAGAGAGAACGGGCAAGCGCCCATCCTGAAGACCTGGAAAGTGAAATCGGGGGAGACCAGCTGCACCTACTTCGATGGGAAAACCTGCAAATAAAGAATGTTCCTTCCTGATCAGTTCGCCACGATTTCTTTCTCACGTAGGTGTTTGTCCAACATGAATGTTCCAAACGGAATAACAGACGCAACAAATGCGTACAGTGAAAACATGAAAGGCCATCGATACCGAAAATGTATCGCGGTCAACAAGCCAACATAAAGCAAAAATAACCCTCCGTGTATTGATCCCACCACCCTCACAACCTCTGGCATCCCCATGAAGTATTTCATCGGCATCGCTATGAATAACAAAATTAGAAACGAAACCCCTTCGGCTAACGCGATCATTCGAAACACTCTAATCTGGCTCATAGTTTACTTTTTTCCTTCTTTCCCAGCAAAAATTCGTGAGCGGTTATGGTGTCAGATCAATCTGTTTTGTTACATGGCAACCTGCCACTGTAGCCCTTCTGGCAGGTTACGGGGACCGAACACAAAGTGAAGCACGAGTAGGGGCGACGGACTCTTAGCCTTCGAGGACGCGTGCAGTAGAAGTGGCCGCATGACCAATGCCCCGCCTCGTGGAACCGGGACGGTGATTTCGCCGCTGACATCACGAGCCCGAAGCGCCTCCTCTGGGCTCATTTGGCCGAATGTATGGGAATCGGGGACAACTCTGAGCGCGCCATTCTCCGCCTTGCATTCGTCGACATGGAAACGCACTGCCACCATTGTTTGTAGTACCGAAAGCGGCGGCTGGACGAAAATGTCACCCTCCTTCTCAGACCAGCCAGAACATTCCAGGCTCGGAACCCGAAATGCCACTGGAATGCTTAAGTCCTGATGCAGTGCCACAAGCCAATTCTTCTCCATCGACTTTGTGAAGAGGGTGCACTGCACCGCCACAGCTTCTTCAGGCAACAGCGAACGAATTTGCAGCCTTTCGCGGAGCTCGCAAGCGAGATCAACACACCAGGGTAGATTAAGAAGCTTGCGTGTGCCTGCGCCTGAATTGCCAAATTCGTTGAGCCTCGCAGCATAACTCGCAGTCTGCGCACCATCCAAAACCGTTGGCACCACAACATAACCGTGAGCGGCGAAATGTTCGCGGTATAGCCTCCATAGGCAGATAACCAGAATTCGACGTCCCAATCATTGCTGCAACTCAAATATAGACTGCGCAGAAGCCTTAGCGAGCTTGAAGTATTCGTCATACGCGCATGTGCACCGACAAGTGCAACGCAGGCTATATATTTTGAGGATGTTCAAAAAGCCCGTCCAGCAAGGCCGCAGCCGAAGAAAGCACCGGAGGCGTAGCCTCCCGGCTACGTTGAGGATGCTTTCGAGGGGAGAACGCTGCTGGCGGGGTTTTTCAACATCCTCATTATTCGCCACTACCGGCCATGTCGTCGATGAGCGGCCGATTAATATCGGTGCACCCGACGCAGATGGTATCGAAGAGAGCATCGGCATTCGCGACAAAGTTCTTTTCGTCGGTAAGTTTATCGGCAATGACCTGGGCGTAGCAGGTTTCGCACAGCATCATCAGCCCACGCGATACGCCTACGGTTTTTCTTCCTGTGCTCCCAGCCATGATGTCCTACACTGATCCTTTCTGTCTCGCCAGCCAAAAATCTTCAGCTTCAAGATCAATCCCGCACACAGCACATTCGTAGACCTTCGCGTCAGTCGGAAGTTGGATTTCCGTCCGATCGATGCGTCCGCGGCAGACATGATAGAACCGCCCACGCGCATCCTCGTTATCTAACGGATCACTTTCATAGATCAACACCATCAGTCGCTTCTCCTCAAAAAGTGGACTCAGTATACTGGCGGTCAAGATCCATCCGCAACGCCCGCTTACTTGGCACTTGTAGACTCCCTCGACTCCCTTGAGATTTTAAGCTCTCGCGTTTGGCACCCTGGCCACATCGAAGCAGGATGCTCAAAAAGTCGACTTTCTCACCCTCCCAACCCTGACGCGCCGAGACGCGCCTTATCCCAAGCAAGGCCGCAGCCGAAGAAAGCACCGGAGGCGTAGCCTCTTGGCTACGTTGAGGATGCTTTCGAGGTGAGAACGACGCTGGCGGGCTTTTTCAGCATCCTGCTAAACCTGAAATTGAGCATCATATAATCGTGCATACACCCCTTCATGCCCGATCAATGTCTCATGTGTCCCGTCTTCGACAACATGGCCGTGGTCCACGACAATGATTCGATCGACGCCATGGATCGTGGAAAGTCGATGCGCAATGATGATCGTTGTCCGCCCTTTGGTGAGATCCTCCAGCGCTTCCCGAATCTTCACCTCGGTCTCCGTGTCGATATTGGACGTCGCCTCATCGAACATGACAATGGGAGGGTCTTTCAGAATCACACGGGCGATCGATACACGCTGCCGCTGTCCGACAGAGAGCTTGACGCCTCGCTCCCCGATCCAGGTATCGTATCCGTTCGGAAGTGCCATGATGAAGTCGTGCGCGCGGGCCACCTTGGCCGCCGCCTCAACCTCGCCCTGTTCGGCCATGAGGTCACCGTATAGAATATTCTCTCTCACCGTGCCATTGAACAAGAAGGGTTCTTGTTGCACCAACCCAATTTGGCTTCGGAGAAAGGCCAAGGGCAAATCACGGATATCGTACCCATCGATGGTGATGGCTCCCTGCGTCACATCGTAAAACCGCATCAGTAATTTGAGCGTCGTGCTCTTTCCCGCTCCGCTCGGGCCGACAAGCGCGACCCGCTCTCCTGCGCGGACAGCGATCGCAACGTTGCTCAAGATCGGCGTATCGGCTCGATAATGAAA
>Ga0157380_10002073_pt1 | contig 13436 bp, 12 predicted proteins | sample S35metaG_FD_119757 | JGI IMG/M metagenome (GOLD analysis project Ga0157380, IMG submission 119757) | Switchgrass rhizosphere microbial communities from Kellogg Biological Station, Michigan, USA - S3-5 metaG | ecosystem: Host-associated > Plants > Roots > Rhizosphere > Soil | place: USA...
CCATACCCCGTTTTGGCGATTGACATCTGTTTATTCTTTTTTCATATTGCAGTACCAAAACTGTTGTATGAAAAAAACAACCTTCCTCATCGCTTTCTTTAGCATTACTTTCAACTCTTTTTCCCAGAACGTAGGTATCGGATTAACTACGCCAGCCGCAAAACTGCAAATCAATTCCACCAGTACGGCATCGAGACCATTATTAATACTATCCGATTCGATCGGTGGCTCATCGAATACGATTGAATTCACCAAGCAAGGCATAAGTAATAAATGGTCGGTTTCTTCTATAGCGCAAAACCTCGGTGATGATTCATACTTACGCTTCGGGTTTACTGGAGGAGTCACTCCCTTTACGCTTACAGGAAATGGCAGAGTTGGTATTAACAGCACCAATCCGGCAACTTCGCTAGAGGTAAATAGCCCTTTATCGAACATGGCAATTTTTAATGGAGGCGACAGAATGTATATCACCCTGGCCGAACAAGGTAATTTAAGAGGATATATTGGATCATATGGGGGCAACCCGGAAGATGTTGATTTTGGGGCTCACGGAGCTAATCCCACAGGCAAAGTTCATCTTGTTACGACCGGTATTCCACGGCTTTCGGTTACTCCTAATGGAAATGTCGGGGTCGGCACGCAAACGCCGGTTGAAAAATTAGATGTGAATGGAAGTATCAATGTATCACAAACGATAAAAGCCAATGGAGTGGCAGGACAACCCGGGCAGGTGTTATCATTGAACAGCAATGGAAATATTGCCTGGCAGGATTTCAATGAATTCAAAAATCATCGCACATTCAATTATGTACCGGGTACAGTTACATGGACAGTGCCAGTTGGAGTAACACGGATAATGGTTGAAGGCTGGGGCGGTGGTGGTGGCGGGTCCATTTTAGGAGGGGGAGGTGGAGGTGGTTATGTATGTGTATGGTTCACCGTAACAACGGGAGATGTCGTAACATTCCAGATTGGTAACCGTGGGTTTGGGGGAGACAATACAAACCCAGGGACTAATGGAGGAACTACGTCAATTAGCACGTTAACCGGAAGCGTTCAGGCTCTTGGAGGCAGTGCTGGGATTTATTATACCGGTGGGGGTGATCTTGGTAGAGGTGGATCTTATGTAATAACGACAAATTCTATCGGAATGCCTGGTGAAGAAGGGAAACCAAATCGTTATGAATACTATCAATCCAATGCCACTACATACCTGGAAGCTGCGACCGGAGGTAAAGGTGGAGATGCCGGGAATTCTTTCCACACCGGCTCCGCGGGAGGATATCGACTTTACAATCTTACTACTTCTACCGTAATAAAGCAAGCTTACCAGGTTGAACCGCAGATTCCTGGTGGTGGTGGGGCCGGTCATTATAATGCAAATCCTCTACTGTGCGGCGGAGCTCCTGGAATGGTAGTTATTCATTATTAAACTCGTTATCATTTCTCGATAAAATCAGCTATTCATATTATAAATAGAGAATTAAGAATGAAAAATGAATACTGAAGAGGAGATTTAGTATTCGAAAACCCTTTTAATTTTTCACCTGCTTGCCGGTAGGCAGGTTCTTCATTTTTTAATTTCAACGTCCTTCCTTATCATACCCCGTTTTGGCGATTGCCAACTGATTATTCTTTCTTCATATTGCAGTACCAAAACTGTTGTATGAAAAAAATCACTCTACTCATCGCTTGCATTAACCTTGCTATCAATTCTTTTACTCAGAATGTAGGCATTGGGCTAAATACACCAACTGCAAAACTGCAAATAAATTCCACCAGCACCGCTTCAAGACCATTATTATTACTATCCGATTCAATTGCGGGTACATCAAATACGATCGAGTTCGCCAAACAAAGTATCAGTAATAAATGGTCGCTTTCTTCTGTACTGCAAAGCGCTAATAATGCTTCATTCTTACGGTTTGGATTTAGCAGCGGAGCCACTCCCCTTTTATTAACAGGAGATGGCAGAGTTGGTATTAACAACCAAACTCCGGCAACATCCCTGGATGTAATTAGTTCTATTGGGCATACTGCAGTGTTTAATGGAGGCTCCTCGATGTTTATCAGCCTGGCCGAACAAGGTCTTTTCCGTGGATATATTGGATCCTATGCAGGCAACCCCGAAGATGTTGATTTTGGAACCTACACAAATAATTCTACTGGTAAAGTTCATCTAACGGCGGGTGGTAATGTACCCCGACTTACGGTTACACCTAATGGAAATACTGGGATTGGTACACAATCGCCCACTGAAAAATTAGATGTGAATGGGAGTATTAATATTTCACAAACTATTAAAGCCAATGGAGTATCGGGACAACCCGGACAGGTGTTATCATTGAACAGCAATGGAAATATTGCCTGGTCCGATTTTACCGAATTTAAAAATCATCAAACATTCCAATACCAGGTTGATGCAATAGCATGGTATGTACCGGCTGGAGTAACACGGATAATGGTTGAAGCATGGGCTGGTGGTGGTGGTGGGTCTATAGTGGCGGGTGGTGGTGGTGGTGGTTATGTATGCGCATCGTATCCTGTAACTGAAGGAGAACTGGTAGCGTTTCAGATCGGCAAGTACGGAGCCGGAGGAATTGGTATAAACGCTGGAGCTCCTGGAGGGAACACGATAATTATTGCGCCAACCGCCAATACTGATAATATGGTAGCTTATGGTGGTGGTGGAGCAGGTGCCTTTCCCAACGGTTTATTAGGCAAAGCGGGATCCTTCGCAGTCGGTTTGAGGGGTATCGGAAAATCAGGTGAAGATGGTCAGACAAACCGTTTAGACTATCATCAACTCAATACCAACACTTTCCTGGAAGCCACCGTCGGCGGCAAAGGAGGAGATGCAGGCAATGTGATCAATTCGGGTTCCGCTGGCGGGTACCGACTCTACAACCTTTCCACTAGCTCACAAATCAGAGAGACATATCCAGGTGCAGCCCGGCATCCCGGTGGGGGAGGCGCCGGACACTTTATCGGATATGAAATAAATTGTGCCGGGGCGTCTGGAATGGTAATAATCCATTATTAAACCCTCAGTTAATAGCGGTAATTCTTTGACTGATCGTTTCTATTTTTGGGAAAATAAAAACGATGAACAAAGAACTTCAATCCATCATCCGCAACATAGAAAACGTAAACAATGGTGAGCCCTGGTTTGGCAGGCCAGTATTTGCATTGCTTGAGGAAGTAGATGAGTCCATTGCTTTTATAAAACCTAATGACAATTCCCACTCTTGTATTGAATTGTTATATCACATGATTACCTGGGCAGAGTTTACGCTGAAAAGAATTGAGAAAGACGATATCAATGATATGGCGGTTTTTGAAAAATTAGATTGGCGCGAAATTGATCCGAAGATCCATGGATGGCAGGAAGGTTTAAAACAATTTAAAGTGATTCATTCATCAATAATCAAATTGCTAAAAGAGAAAGGGGATGATGATAAATTCCTGGAGGAGATTGTTGACTACCGCAATTACAAATTCCGTTTTATGTTAAACGGGCTGATACAACATAATATTTATCATGTAGGACAGATAGCTTATGTAGCAAAGATGGTGAAGTAGTTTGTGGTTTTTGTGTTGTCGCTGAGTAAATTCAAAATTCTTTTGCCAATGACGGCTTCTCAAATTTGATTTTGGTGTACACCCAAACTATAAACGAAAAACGAAAAACCGTAATTAAACTTCTGCTATTCCATTCCTTATTGCATACAACGCCATACCAATCCTGCTATGCACATTCAGTTTTGCAAACAGGTTCTGACGGTAGTCATCGATGGTGCGGGGACTCAGGTTCATTTTTTCGGCAATATCTTTATAGGCCAGTTCTGAACATACCCAACGCAAGAATTCTTTTTCGCGGTCATTGAGAGTAATGGCGTCTTCGTCGCGGTCCGCATCGCGGTGCAAACCACTGATTAGTTTGCCGGAAATAAGATCGGGCAGATATACATCTTTGTTAAGAACCGAATCAAGTGCTTCTTTTAACTCCTCCGGATCTGCATTCTTCAACAAATATCCTTTGGCACCCAGTCGCATCATACGAATGATGGTTCGCTCATCACTCAGCATTGAAAGCACCAATATTTTGATTTGCGGGTAATTTGAATGCAGCCATTTGGTAGTTTCAAAGCCATCCATTTCAGGCATGTTCACATCTACCAATACGATATCCGGTATACCATGTTGCTGTATTAGTGGGCGGATTTCTTTACCATTATTAGCTTCAAATAAAACGCCGTAATCCCCAAAGGAAGAGATCAGTTTCGCCAACGCGTTGCGTAACAGCGAATGATCGTCTGCAATGGCTACCATCGTTTTTTTACCTGCTTTCGCCATAATTAATTTTTTTCCGGAGCGGGTAGTTCAATACATACCCTGGTTCCCTTCCCCGGTTCACTATTCATACTCAAATTTGCACCCAATAGTTTGGCCCGGTTAAATAAACTTTTCAGCCCTACCCCACTCGAAGAGGAAACAGCATTGCGTTTTTCATCTACATCAAAGCCCACACCATTGTCATCGATGGTCAATACAAAATTATCATCTCCCGGGGAATCCAGCGTTATCGTAACTAAACTCGCTTGAGAGTGTTTTAGAATATTATTCAGGATTTCCTGGAACATGCGGAAAAGGAATATCTTTTTTTGTTCATCAAAATGCAGTTCTTTACCGCTGACTTTATATTGTATATCCAGGATTCCGGATTTCTTAACCGAATCTACTTCAAAACCGATTGATTCAGCCAAACCGATACTTGTAATCCGGTCAGTATGCAAACTTTTCGTAAGATTGGAGAGATCGAGGATCGCTTTATTAAGAATTTGCCGGGAGTTTTGAATAGGTTCATATGCTTCATGCAGTTTTTCTACCGGTAAAACGGCCAATGATATTTTAACTACGGAAAGCATCTGGCCAATATTGTCGTGCAGTTCCTGGCTGATGGTTTTAAGTGTGTTTTCCTGAATTTCTAATTGGGATTTCAAGGCTTCTTGTTCATATTGATCCTTCATGACAGCCAGTTCCTGCTGTTGCTGATGTCGCCGACGCTGGTATAGGAAAGCGATGGTTACGATAAATCCGACCAGCATTACTGCCAGCACCATTCCTATGATTATGATAATATAGATTTCCTGACCCTGATTCGGCATATGAATGCAATAGTAAATAAAGAATACAACAAAATATTTAATATTGAGATGATCATAGAGAAATTATTCATAATGAATGGGGCCGCATCATATAATAATCCTGTAAATGCAAAATATGGGAAGGAACAGCAGTAGAAGAACAGCAATCCGGACACTATCCAAAAGGAAGGCTCGCGCATGAGGCTGATTAATTTTGGCAGGCGAAATAATTCATAAAAATAGTATATCGAGGGGGCTATGATTAACACGCATCCGAGCGAATAAGTGACCGTATGGAAATTATCGAGACCCTGCACAAAAAAAATATTTATCAAATCTAATGGCACAAAAACGCAAGCAATTATAAAAATTATTCTTTTTACCCGGCGGCTTCTTATGATGTGATAAAGTATAAAGAAGTAAAAAATAAACTCTGCACTTGAAAAAAAATTATAAAGCCTAGTATTATCAATGTTTAAAGATGACAAATAGTTACCATAAGTTTCTACAACAACCGATAACACCAAAAAAAAGGGAAACCACTTGAGGTAGGTTTTATCTTTGTTCCGGTTGAAAAAGAGCCAACCAATAAGAGAGCTAAGGGCAATAAAATATATATACAATGTTTCGGTCATATCACCGAAAAGTTAACGCTTTAATTAAAAAAAAAGACCTTCTTTTTAAAGAGAAGGTCTTTTTACAATTTCTGTGAACTATAAGGAAGTAAAATATAACATATTAAACGATCACCATTCCTTCCTGCCGCTCGATTATAGTAATACCCAATCCATCATCTGCGTTTTCTCCAGGTCGGGTACACATAGGCGGACATAATTTTCCTACATTATACGCCAGTATGCTGGTACCGTTTTCCGTAGAAATGTAAACATCCTTATCAACAAGCCCTTTTTCTGTTTCTTTGCCCTGTGTTGCAACCATTACGATTGTTTGACGGCCTGCATATAAAGGTTGTTCAGCAAAATCATTTGAATAGGCGGCAAAATAAAAACGTACTCCATCTCCTCCCTGATCCTTTGCCTTTGCTAAGAATTCTTCAATTTCATCAATGCTAAACCAAACACTCAACGAGTCCTCTTTGCCGATATGTTTCGAATTGTTCGCCCATCGTTCTTGTTTATAATTCCGGATTATCGTATCTACATGACCGGTATTTACTAATCTTCCCGCTTTACGGGTTTTTGCCTTAACTGTAACCATGGTTGCTGAGTTTATAGAGTTGATAATAATGTATCCACAGTAAAATTATTCCGTTCCTAACAGGAATGCACACGCAAAAAAATGTAACTCAATCAATTATAAATTACTATTATTCGTAACGCAAAGAAACTCAAACGACAGTAATAAAAAACGCTAATTAAAACGGGAAGAACAAGGTAAAAAAACGGGGAAAATAACTTCGTTGACCCGGGGAAAATATACATCCATTTTGACCGTAAAAACCTACACCAAAATACAGTATAAAGTTTTGACCTTCTGTATTTAAGAGTACAAAAAATTATCTGAAATTGCTAACAGATTTTACCATCGCCGCTTTTAAAGTCCAATATTCCTATGATCGCCAAAACTTCAAAAGCGCTACGGGTTTCGACTTCCCTGAATACATTACTCCTCTAAAAAACGGTTTACCTCAGCAACTGAGTTTTGTCAACGTTTAATATCTCTGCTTCTCGTTTTTACCTCATTGATGTGTTGATATTTTGTAAATATTCTTTATTCAAACTTGATTAAAGTGTAATTCAGGTTATGCAGGGATTCCGGTCTATTCCATTATGGAAAGAAGCACCCTTTCTACGTTTGTTCATTCCTTTTGCAATAGGAATTTTATTGGAATGGAGCTTTTCTCCTGTTATTACCTGGATAGCATTTGCGTTGGTCTTATTCGTTACAATCTTACTACTACAGTCTTTTAGTTCCCTCACATTTCGTTTCCGTCATGCTTTACTAACCGGTCTCTTGCTGAATGGGATTTTATTAATGGTCGGTATAATGATTACTCATTTTAATTATTTACCAAACCAACCCAACTGGATAGGTCACCATTATAATGATAGTAGGGTAGTGATTGCCCGACTAGAAGAACCTTTATCGGAAAAAGCGAGATCCTATAAAGCGATTGCATCAGTAAAAATCATTCTCAAAAACAACCAATCCATTCCAGTAAACGGGCGGGTAATTCTTTATTTTCAAAAAGACAGTATTACTGTATCCGATGATCGCAATGGAAACAGTATACTTCAACTTCAATACGGTAGTGAATTAGTTTTTTCCCGGTCGCTCCAGCCTATTATTAATACAGGTAACCCGGGCGCATTTGATTACAAACAATATTCATCTTTCCAGGATATATATTACCAGGTATACCTAACACCCAATCAATGGATCGCATTACCAACTAATTATGCTAACCCATTTAAGAAATTCCTTTTCTCCACCCGTGAAAAAATGGTGGCGCTATTACAAAAATATATAGAAGGCAATGAGGAAAGTGGTTTGGCCGAAGCGTTGCTAATCGGTTACAAAGACGATCTGGACAAACAACTGGTGCAGGCTTATTCCAATACCGGTGTGGTACATGTAATTGCCATCTCCGGCTTGCACCTCGGACTTATTTACTGGTTGCTGAATTTGCTATTGAATCCATTTTCGAAAAGAAAAAAAACAAAATGGATCAAACCGGTGTTGATCATCGCTATTCTTTGGTTATTCAGTTTGCTGGCTGGTGGTTCTCCTTCTGTATTAAGGTCGGCTGTAATGTTTACCTGCATCGTATTAGGAGAGAGCCGGGATAGAAAAATATCCGTTTATAACTCATTGGCGGCTTCTGCTTTTCTGCTGCTTTGCTACAATCCTTTCTGGCTATGGGATGTGGGCTTTCAATTATCCTATATTGCCGTACTCAGTATCGTTGTTTTCAGTAAACCTGTTTATGATTTATTGTATATACCTAATAAGCTGCTGGATCATGGCTGGAAATTAATTTCTGTAACGATCGCCGCGCAAATCCTGACTACGCCAATCAGTATTTATTATTTTCACCAGTTTCCTATTGTTTTCCTGGTTACGAACCTGGTTGCAATTCCATTATCCAGCATCATATTGTTGGGAGAAATAATGCTCTGCGCTTTTTCATTTCTTCCCGATATGGAAACGGGTATCGGTTGGATCGTTTACCAGCTTATCCGACTACTGAATCAATTTATTGAGTATATGGATAAACTGCCCTTTGCCGTCTGGAGTAATTTATCCATCAGCAGTTTTCAGACACTCTTTTTTTATGGAACCATTATCGCCATCAGTTGCTGGCTTTTGCAAAAAAATAACCGGGCAGTGATATGGGCGCTTTCAAGTCTGATTTGTTTTGTGTTTTTAAGAACCGTCTCTTTTAGCCGTGCAATCGAACAACGAAAAATAATTATCTATAATCTCCCGCGTCACCGGGCCATTGATTTTATTAATGGCCGCAATTATTATTTTGAGGGCGATAGCGTTATAATGAACGATGATTTCTTACAGAATTTTCACCTGAAACCTTCCCGCGTGCTTCATCGTATTAACAGATCGGATAGTCTGACCGGTTTACTAGGCAATCATCAATTTTTTATTTATGGAAATACCCGGATTTTATTGGTGGATGGAGGTTTACACATATCTCCCGCCACTCAAAAACTAAGAATCGATCTCATTATAGTTACCGGCAATCCCCGACTGTATATAAAAGATTTATTAGCCATTACTGAATGCAAACAAGTAGTAATTGATGGCTCCAACCCAGTGTGGAAAGTAAATCAATGGAAAAAGGATTGCGAAGCAGCAGGAATAGCCTGTCATAGTGTTAGCATCAACGGCGCTTTTGTGATGAACCTGCCATAACTTACCTTTGCGCCTCATCAAAAAAAGCAGCTGTCTTATTTTCACAAAAATAGAAACCGGCAGCTCTGCAACCCACTCAATATGAATAAGAAAATTCAATCTGCATTAATCTCTGTTTTTTATAAAGATGGGCTGGAGCCGATTGTCCGCCAACTAAATGAGTTGGGAATTACTATTTATTCAACCGGGGGAACACAACAGTTTATTGAAAAATTATCTATTCCGGTTGTTCCGGTCGAAAACCTCACCACTTATCCCTCGATTTTGGGGGGCCGGGTGAAAACATTGCATCCCTCTGTTTTTGGAGGTATTTTAGGTAGAAGAGATAACGCTACCGATGTACAGGAAATGAAGCAATACCAGATTCCTGAGATCGACCTCGTGATCGTAGACTTATACCCTTTTGAAGAAACTGTTGCTACTACTTCAGATGAAAAATCGATCATAGAAAAAATAGATATTGGGGGACCTTCCATGATACGGGGGGCCGCGAAAAATTTTAAAGATGTGCTGGTAGTCGCCGCTAAAAAGGATTATTCTGCGTTGGAACAATTACTGAAAGAACAAAAAGGCGAAACTTCTATTGAACAACGCAAAAGCTTTGCCGCGAAAGCTTTTGAAATTGTAGCGCATTATGATGTGGCCATTGCAAAATATTTCAACCCCGAAAACGCTTTATATTTTCTTGAATCGATTCCTCATCCAAAGGCCATGAGATACGGCGAAAATCCACATCAGTCGGGTATATTCTATGGAAACCCGGATGAATTATTCAACCAATTGCACGGAAAAGAATTGTCGTATAATAACCTTGTAGATGTAGACGCAGCCGTTCAGTTAATCAGTGAGTTTACGAAAGATTCTTCGACAAGTGGAGATCCGGATAGTACTTCTGTATTCGCTATCATCAAACACACTAATGTATGCGGCATCGGAGCAAGACCAACCGTTAAGGAAAGCTGGGATACAGCACTCGCCGGAGATCCTGAAAGCGCTTTCGGTGGCGTATTGGTTTGTAACAAACCAATTGATATGGCAACTGCTTCCGCTATCAATGAATTGTTTTTTGAAGTGTTGATCGCCCCTTCTTTTGAAGAATCAGCACTGGAAATCTTAAAAACAAAAAAGAACCGCATCTTGCTTCAACAGAAAAAAACACTGTATAATAAAGAACAATTTAAATCGGTATTAAATGGTGTCTTGATTCAAGCCACCGATGAAGGCAACTATAGCAAATGGGAAGAAGCAGGGGGCCGTCCATCAACAGAAAATGAAAAAGCTGATCTTGCTTTCGCGAATATCATATGCAAACATCTCAAATCAAACGCGATCGCGTTGGTGAAAAATAAACAATTGATTGGAAAAGGATGCGGACAGACCAGCCGTATTGATGCATTACGTCATGCTTTGGAAAAAGCAAAGCAATTTAATTTCGATTTGAAGGGCGCGGTAATGGCCAGTGATGCGTTTTTTCCATTCAATGATTGTGTACAATTAGGTCATGCCGCCGGTATCAGCGCTTTTATTCAACCAGGCGGTTCGGTACGCGATAAAGATTCTATTGAATATTGTCAGCAAAATAACCTGGCAATGGTGATGACGGGCGTGCGTCATTTTAAACATTGATGTAGATATTCTACTATTTTATGCATGAGACTTAAACAAACTCACTAGATTTTTGTTAAAGTCGCTTTAACAAATTGGGCTTGCCCAATTCAGCGTTTATATTTGCAACCTGATAATGACAATGCATTCAATTTTTAAACATAGTGTGATCAATAAATTTTTTGCCGTGGTGATGATGTCATTATTGATAATGCTCACCAGTATGAATTTTTTTGTCTTTCCCAGGGAAGATTCGGGCAAACAACTCACCTCAATAGAAACCACCGGTTGCAATACTGAAAGTTTTCCCGACGATAACAAGCCTTCTCCCACCGGACCTGATGAAAAAGCACCCGGTAACCCGGTTTCAATTTCTGAAGAATACCTGCACGATCAACACGAAACCGATGCTCCGTTTTCCGATAATTTAATTCACCAGCTTTTATTGGTATGTAGCAAAGTTCGCCCTCCGCATACAGAACTTATCACCCCACCTCCCGATCTTTTTAGTTAATAGCCTTCTTATTTATTGTCTCTTTCAACGATTGACTCCTTGCCATTTGGATAGGAATTCAATTCTATTAACTATTTCAAAAGATTATATGAATACAAAAGTTTCGGCTTATTTAAAAGCTTTGCGTCATGACATTCCCTCTTCTATCGTCGTGTTTCTCGTTGCGCTCCCGCTTTGCCTGGGAGTTGCATTAGCCTCCAATGCTCCTCCATTCAGTGGAATTATTTCTGGTATAGTGGGTGCTATCGTAGTTGGATTTGCGAGTAAGTCGCATTTAAGTGTAAGCGGACCTGCAGCCGGACTCACTACAATTGTTGCAGCCGCTATCATTAGCATTCAATCCTACGAAGCTTTCCTTGTTGCAGTAGTCATTTGCGGAATTCTACAAATCATTATGGGATTCCTGAAGGCGGGTATCGTTGGCGATTATATCCCTAATGCTGTTATTAAAGGAATGCTGGCAGCAATTGGTATTATTCTTATACTGAATCAATTCCCACACCTGATCGGAGATGATTCGCAGTTTGAAACGGATGAAATGGTGCCACAGTATAAAGGGAATATCTTTTCAAACTTTATAAATGCCTTTGCCCATATTACTCCTGCGGCATTGTTGATTGGAGCAATTTGCCTGATCTTTTATTTTTTTTGGGAAATGATCGTAGCAAAAAGGAATGGGTTTCTAAAATCAATTCCTGCTCCACTCCTGGTTGTATTTCTCGCTGTTGGCATTAATTATTTTTTTCAAAACAGTTCTGGCAATTGGGAATTGAAAGAATCACATCTAATACAAATTGCCACTGCGTCATCAGCAAGCGAGTTTTTTTCATTTTTTTCAATGCCTGATTGGAGCCAGCTATTGAATTCAACCGTGTTGGTTACCGGAATAACGCTTGCATTGGTAGCAAGCCTGGAAACGTTGGTAAGTATTGAAGCGATAGATGACCTGGATCCTTATCAACGGGTAACTCCCACCAATCGGGAGTTAAAAGCACAGGGGCTGGGGAATATTGTTTCCGGGCTGATCGGTGGCCTGCCAATTACCAGTGTGATTGTCCGTTCCTCTGCGAATGTAACCGCAGGCGCTAAAACAAAACAGTCTACGATAATTCATGGGTTATTACTATTATTAACAGTAGCATTTATCCCAGCTATACTAAACCTCATCCCCAAAGCCGCACTGGCAGCAATTCTCATATATACCGGCTACAAATTAGCCCGGCCATCTCTGTTCATTTCATTCTATAAAAAAGGCTGGGTGCAATTTCTTCCCTTTGTAATTACGATATTCGCTATACTTTTTACGGATCTCTTAAAAGGAATCGTAATTGGTATTGCAGTAGGATTGTTTTTTGTGATCCGGAGTAATTTTAAAACGGCAGTATTTGTGATAAATGATGGGAACAAATATTTATTCCGTCTTCGCAAAGACGTATCTTTTCTTAATAAACCTATTTTAAAAAATCAATTGGAAAATATTCCGGCCAATGCTGCGGTTTTGATCGATGCTTCGCGTGCTGATTTTATCGATAAAGATGTGATCGAAACAATTGAAGATTTTATGTTACACGCGCATTTAAAAAATATTTATGTAGAATTGAAAAGGAATACCACCCGGCATCAGGGATTTTCCAGCGAAATTACATCCTTGCGAAACAAAACTATAATACCAGCCGGCATTCCGGTAAAAAGAACAACGCAATCAGAAACTATTTAATCTTCTAATTCAAAAAACAATATCATGTTTTCATACGAAAAATTATTACTCGAAAACAAAGCATGGGCAGCGGAAAAAGTAGAAGCTGATCCGCAATTCTTCGATAGGCTGTCTCATTTACAAACCCCTGAGTTTCTGTGGATCGGATGCAGTGATAGTCGCGTGCCCGCCAATGAAATTACCGGAACGCAACCCGGAGAAATATTTGTACATCGCAATGTGGCCAACCTGGTTGTGAATACGGATGTTAATTTATTAAGTGTTCTGGACTATGCTGTCAATCATCTAAAAGTAAAGCATGTGATTGTATGCGGTCATTATGGTTGTGGTGGAGTAAAAGCTTCTCTCACCAATCATGATTTCAAAGCCTTACTGAACATGTGGCTGCGAAATATAAAAGATGTTATTCGTTTGCATCGCGAAGAACTGGAAGCCATAACTGATGAAAATTTAAAAACCAACCGGCTGGTTGAACTGAATGTAGAAGAGCAGGTATTTAATCTCGCGAAAACTTCCATTATTCAACGGGCCTGGAAAAATGAACACCGTCCGGACCTCC
>Ga0157380_10002074_pt1 | contig 13435 bp, 8 predicted proteins | sample S35metaG_FD_119757 | JGI IMG/M metagenome (GOLD analysis project Ga0157380, IMG submission 119757) | Switchgrass rhizosphere microbial communities from Kellogg Biological Station, Michigan, USA - S3-5 metaG | ecosystem: Host-associated > Plants > Roots > Rhizosphere > Soil | place: USA: Michigan...
CTTGATGGTCACCGGCGGATTGTTGATGCCGAGGACGCACGAGCCTTCGCACGGAGCGGGGCAGACGCGCCCGGTGAACTCCGGAAAGTTGTTGGTCATGTGCAGGCGGTCGAGCGCTTCGTGCCACAGGCCGCGATACACCAGGTCGTTCCATTCCGGAATGACGTTGTTGACGGGACAACCGGAGGCCATGCCGCTGATGAGTTTGCCGGTGTGACAGAACGGCACGCCGCAATCCATACAGCGCGCTGCCTGGTGGCGCAGGCGTTTCTCTTCCATGTGGTGATGGAATTCTTTCCAGTCGCGCACGCGCTCCTGCGGCGTCCGGTCGACGGGCAGTTCACGCAGATACTCAATAAATCCGGTCGGCTTTCCCATGATGCTCTTTTGTCAGCTGGCTAAGGCAATCGCGCTGGTGGTCGGGTTGAGTCAGTTACCACCGACGCGCGACAGGTCGCGGGCGTTTTCCTCGAAGGCTTCCATGATGGCGTCGTCGCCGGTGAGTCCCTGCTCATGTGCACGCGAGATACAAGCAAGCATGCGCTTATAATCGCGAGGCATGACGCGGACGAACTTGGGCACGAAGCTCTCCCATGCATCGAGCACCTGGCGAGCCCTGGCGCTGCGCGTGTAGTTGAAGTGCCGTTCGACCATCGCGCGCACCGCGGCGATCTCCTCCGGTTCTTCGAGCGGACCGGTGTCGACCATTTCGCTATTGATCTGGCTCTTGAACTCGCCGGTTTCGTCGAGCACATAGGCAACGCCGCCCGACATGCCGGCGCCGAAGTTGCGGCCCGTGCCGCCGAGCACGATCACTCGTCCGCCGGTCATATATTCGCAGCCGTGATCGCCGACCGCTTCGACGACCGCATGCACGCCGCTGTTACGTACGCAGAAGCGTTCGCCGGCCATGCCGCTGATATACACCTCGCCGCTGGTCGCGCCGTACAGGGCGACGTTGCCGACGATGATGTTCTTCGCCGGCGTGAACGTGGAGCCCGCTGGCGGGTACAGGATCAGCTTGCCGCCCGACAGGCCCTTGCCCACGTAGTCGTTCGCGTCGCCTTCGATTCGCATCGTCATGCCGCGTGGTACGAAAGCGCCGAAGCTTTGTCCGGCCGAGCCCTTGAACAGCAGGTCGATCGTGTCTTCCGGCAGTCCGGCAGCGCCGTACTTGCGAGTGATCTCGCTGCCGGTGATCGTGCCGACGACGCGATTGACGTTGCGGATCGGCACTTCCGCCTTCACCTTCTCGCCCCGGGCAATCGCCGGCTCGCAGATTTCGAGCAGGCGCGTGATGTCGAGCGACTTGTCGAGGCCGTGATCCTGCGGGATCTGGCAGAAGCGACCCACTTCCGCACCGGCATCCGGTGCGTACAACAGATTGCTGAAGTCGAGGCCGCGAGCCTTCCAATGAGTCACTGCCTTGCGCGGTTCGAGCCGATCGACGCGGCCGATCATCTCTTCGATGGTGCGGAAGCCGAGCTGCGCCATCAGTTCACGCATTTCAGTCGCGATGAAGCGCATGAAGTTCACGACGTGCTCGGGCTTGCCGGCGAACTTCTCGCGCAATCGAGGATCCTGCGTCGCGATGCCTGCTGGGCAGGTGTTCAGATGGCACACGCGCATCATGATGCAGCCAGTGGCCACGAGCGGTGCCGTCGCGAAGCCGAACTCTTCGGCGCCCAGCAAGGCAGCGACGATGACGTCGCGGCCGGTCTTCAACTGACCGTCCGTTTCCACGGCGATACGGCTGCGCAGGTTGTTCATCACCAGCGTCTGGTGAGTCTCGGCCAGCCCGAGTTCCCATGGCAGACCGGCGTGCGTGATGGACGTCTGCGGCGATGCGCCGGTGCCGCCGTCGTAACCGCTGATGAGCACCACGTCGGCATGCGCCTTCGCCACGCCGGCTGCGATCGTGCCGACGCCTACTTCAGCCACCAACTTCACGCTGATGCGCGCACGACGGTTGGCATTCTTCAGGTCGTGGATCAGTTCGGCCAGGTCTTCGATGGAATAGATATCGTGATGTGGCGGTGGTGAAATCAATCCCACGCCCGCCGTCGTATGACGCGTCTTTGCAATCGGCGGATAGACTTTGCCGCCGGGCAACTGGCCGCCTTCGCCGGGCTTCGCGCCCTGCGCCATCTTGATCTGGATTTCATTGGCGCTGACGAGATACTCGCTGGTGACGCCGAAGCGGCCCGAAGCGACCTGCTTGATCGCCGAGTTCTTGGAATCGCCGTTCGGCAGGCGCTCGAAGCGTTCCGGATCCTCGCCGCCTTCGCCGGTGTTGCTCTTGCCGCCGATGCGATTCATGGCGATGGCCAGCGTTTCGTGCGCTTCCTTGCTGATGGAACCGTACGACATTGCGCCGGTCTTGAAGCGCTTCATGATCGCTTCGATCGACTCGACTTCATGCAGCGGCACCGCATCGCCGGCCTTGAATTCGAGCAGCCCGCGCAAGGTGCACAGGTTCGTCGCCTGTTCGTTCACCAGCCGCGCGTACTCCTTGAAATGATCGTAGCTGCCGGTGCGGACCGACTTCTGCAGGCGATGGATCGATTCCGGGTTGAACAGGTGGAACTCGCCTTCCGAGCGCCACTGGTACAGCCCGCCGGCTGGCAGCGTGTGAATATCGACGCGGCGTTCGGGGAACGCAGCCTTGTGACGCACGAGCACTTCCTGCGCGATGATGTCCATGCCGATGCCGCCGACACGCGAAGACGTCCACGTGAAGTATTCGTCGATCACATCCTGGCGCAGGCCCACGGCTTCGAACACCTGGGCGCCGCGATAGCTCTGGATCGCGGAGATGCCCATCTTCGCCATCACCTTGATGATGCCCTTGGTCGCGGCCTTCACCAGGTTCTTGCACGCCGACTTGTGGTCGATGTGGGTCAGGCGATCGTCGCGGATCAGGCCGTCGATGGTCTCGAAGGCGAGATACGGGTTGATCGCGCTGACGCCATAACCGATCAGCAGTGCGAAATGATGCACTTCGCGCGCTTCGCCGGTTTCGAGCACCAAGCTCACGCGCGTACGCAATCCTTCGCGGATCAGGTAGTGATGCAGGCCGGCGACGGCAAGCAATGCCGGGATCGGCGCGAACTCGCGATTCACGCCGCGATCGCTGAGGATGAGGATGTTCACTTCCTCTTCTTCGATCATGCGCCGCGCCATCAGGCGAATCTCTTCCATCGACTTGACGAGGCCTTTCTCACCGCGAGTCACGCGGAACAGGCTCGGCAGCACGCCGACCTTCAGACTCGGCAGTTCCATGCGGCGCACCTTCGCGAACTCTTCGTTCGTGAGAATGGGCCACTTCACTTCGAGGCGGCGGCAGTCGGCGGGCTGCGGATTGAGCAGGTTGCCTTCCGAGCCGAGACGCGTTTCCGCGGAAGTGATGATCTCTTCGCGAATGCTGTCGATCGGAGGATTGGTGACCTGCGCGAACAGCTGCTTGAAATAGTCGTAGAGCAGCCGCGGCTTGTTCGACAGCACCGCGAGCGGCGTATCGTTGCCCATCGAGCCCACGGCTTCGACGCCGCTGCTCGCCATCGGCGTCAGGATCAGGCGCTCGTCTTCGAACGTGTAGCCGAAGGCGATCTGACGCTGCAGCAGGGTATCGTGATCGGGCGGCGGCACTTCGGGCGCGGCCGGCAGGTCATTGAGATGTATCTGGTGATCCTCGAGCCACTGGCGATAGGGGCGTTCGTTGACGATGGCCTTCTTGATCTCCGCATCATCGACGATGCGTCCCTGCTCGGTATCGACCAGGAACATCTTGCCCGGCTGGATGCGGCCTTTGGCGACGATATCGGCGGCGGGAATGTCATCGAGCACACCGGCTTCGGAAGCCATGACCACGAGGTCGTCCTTGGTCACGTAGTAACGCGAAGGACGCAAACCGTTGCGGTCGAGGATCGCGCCGATCTGCTTGCCGTCGGTGAACGCGATGGCGGCAGGACCGTCCCAGGGCTCCATCAGCGACGAGTGATACTGGTAGAACGCGCGCTTGGCGTCATCCATGGTCGGATGGTTCGACCACGGTTCCGGAATCATCATCATCACGGCATGCGGCAGCGAGCGCCCGGCGAGCACCAGCAGTTCGAGCGTGTTGTCGAACATGGCCGAGTCGCTGCCGTTCGGGTTGATGATGGGCAGGATCTTCTGGATGTCTTCGAACGCCTCGGAGGCGAACAAGGCTTCGCGGGCACGCATCCAGTTCGCGTTGCCGCGAACCGTATTGATTTCGCCGTTGTGGGCGACATAGCGATACGGATGCGCACGATCCCAGCTGGGAAACGTGTTGGTGCTGAAGCGTGAATGCACCAGTGCAATCGCGGTTTCCATGAGCGGATCGGAGAGATCCTGGAAATACTGCCCCAGTTGCGCAGTCAACAGCATGCCCTTGTAGACCAGCGTCTTCACCGACAGGCTGGCCACGTACCAGGACGATGCACCTTCGAGCGTGGAAGCGCGGATTTCGCTATAGGCACGCTTGCGGATCACGTACAGCTTACGCTCGAACGCGAGTTCGTCCAGCGGCTCGCTGCCGCGGCCGACGAATACCTGCCGCATCATCGGCTCGCACGACTTCGCCGTTTCGCCCAGCATGGAATTGTCTGTGGGCACCGTGCGCCAGCCGAGCAGCGTCAGTTCTTCCGACTGCACGATCTGTGCGAACTTCTCTTCGATGCGACGGCGCAGGGTGGCATTGCGAGGCAGGAAGACGATGCCGCAGCCGTACTCGCCGACATTCGGCAACTCGATGCGCGCCTTCTTCGCAGCCACGACCAGGAACTTGTGGGGCATCTGCATGAGCACGCCGGCGCCGTCGCCGGTATTGGTCTCGGCTCCGCAGGCGCCGCGATGATCGAGATTGGTGAGTACCTGCAGGCCCTGTTGCAGGATGCGGTGCGATTTGCGGCCCTTGATGTCCACGACGAAGCCGACGCCGCAGGCGTCGTGCTCGAAAGCCGGATCGTAGAGACCCTGCTTGACTGGGCGCTCCGTGCGATAGCGGGGCGCTGGCATGTTCCCAGGTGTGTTGGTCGTGCTCATGATGGTTAACTCACGTTGACATCGTTCTTCAGACATTCGCGCGGGACCCGGAAGCCTGCCTGTGTGCGCCAACGCAGACAACCGCGATGTGCGCCAGATTCCGGCCGTTCGCCGCCAGCAATCCTTATGCGCCTCCCATGCCGGGGGCCAGGCCTGAGCCTCAAACCGGGAGTTGTGGCCGCATTCTGCGCAACGTCGCCCTCGACATTGCATTCATCCCGCCACTCCGAGCGCAATCTCGCGGGGACCAGCCGCGTGCCGCAGGGGTGGGCGGTGGCGCAGCGAAAATCCCTAAGTCACTGATTCTGATGGGTTGAATCGCGCAGGTGGCCGTGGCGTCTGGGGCCGGCGATGGCCGCGACGCTGCGTGCTCGTTAAATACAACCCGAAGGAATGACATCCATATTACAGAGGAGAGAGGTTGCGTCAATGCGGTGCAAGAGGAGCCCCGCACGGCGCCGCCCAAAGGCAAGTGCCCGGAGAGGCAATTGCTGCATTCCGGCCCTTGCCAAATCCTACCGCTGCCCTTGACCCACCGGGGGCGAAATGCTCAGATCGCGCGGATTGCTGAAGCAAAGCAGTTTTGGCTTGTTTATGAGCCAGTTGCGCCCCCCGCCGATCGCTGCGGCCACGATTAGAAAACGAGTCTATCCGGGAGAGTCCGATCATGAATTCCAAGATTGCGCTGCGCGCGAGTATCGCTGCTGCCGTGTCGTTGCTGGTCGTACAGGCCGCGCAAGCGCAAGGTCCGTTATCGATGAAGAAAGGACAGGGCGGCACCGAGGTGCAGGGCTCCGCCGGACCTTCCGGCTCGCAAGGCGACAACGGCCTGCAGCACTGCGACAAGCCCATGGGCGCGCTTGCAGTCGTCGAGCCCCAGGACTATGTATCGCAGTCGCTCTCACGTTACGGACTGCAGTCGCCCACCGGCCTGATCCGCATGATGGTGCAGCAGTCGAATTGCTTCATCGTCGTCGAACGCGGCATCGGTATGCAGAACATGATGCAGGAACGCGCGCTCAACGAATCCGGTGAGCTGCGCCAGAATTCCAACATGGGCGGCGGACAGATGATGAGCGCCGATTTCGTTCTCACGCCAGCAGTAGTGTTCTCGGAAGACGATGCCGGTGGCGTCGGCGGTGCACTCGGCGGCTTGCTGGGCGGCACCAAGGGCCGCGTGCTCGCCGGTGTGGCTGGCGGCGTGAAATTCAAGGAAGCGCAAACCAGCATGCTCGTCGCCGATGCGCGATCGGGTGTGCAGGTCGCCGCGGCTGAAGGCAGCGCGAAGAAGGCAGACCTCAAGCTCGGTGTCGGCTTGCTCGGCAGCAGCGCTGCGGGCGCGGTCGGCGGCTACGGCAAGACCAACGAAGGCAAGCTGATCGCGGCCAGCCTCATGGACAACTACAACAACATCGTCCTGTCGGTTCGCGGTAATCCGAGCCTGCAGCGCGAAGTCGGTTCGCTGGCCGACGAAACGGGCCGCAAGATCAAGGGCGGCGCCGTCTTCAACGAAGGCGACACCATCGTGCCGAAGATCGGCAACCTGAAGGTCTTCTCCACGCCGGCGGACGGCGGCAAGGTCACCACCACCCTGAGCAAGGGCGACGAGATGATCTACATGGGCGAAGAAACCAACGGCTTCCTCAAGATCGAATCCGGCACCGGCTCGGGCTGGGTGAAGAAAGTACTCGTGTCCAAGTAACGCTGTTCGGGGATGACCAACGGGAATGGTCGGGACCACACTCGTCGCGGCCGCGACGAGTGGCCGCACTCTTCATCCGCGATCCGACCCTTTTTGGTCCGATGCATTTCAAGTCCGCCGCCTATTCCAGCGGCGATGACTCTTATTCAGCCACCCCTCTAATTCGAACTCACCGCTGCGCGTAGCATCCTTCCATCATCCATGGGAGGTGCACATGCTCACCGTACGCAAAGCTTCCGAGCGCGGCGCCAGCAATCTCGGCTGGCTCGAGAGCTATCACACGTTCAGTTTTTCCGATTACTACGATCCGCGCTGGATGGGATTCCGCGCGCTGCGCGTCATCAACGACGATACGGTGGCCGCAGGCGGTGGGTTTGGTACCCATGCGCATCGCGATATGGAGATCATCACCTATGTGCTCGACGGTGCGCTCGAACACAAGGACAGCATCGGCACCGGTTCGATCATTCGCCCAGGTGATGTGCAGAAGATGAGCGCCGGTTCGGGCATTCGCCACAGCGAGTTCAATGCGTCCGACAAGGAGGCAGTGCACTTCCTGCAGATCTGGGTGATACCGGATCGAGAGGGAATCCAGCCTGCCTATGAGCAGCTGAATTTTCCCCGCGAAGCGAAGCTGGGCAAGCTGCTGCTGGTGGGCTCGAACTCGGGCGCAGCAGGCGTGATCCGATTGCAGCAGGACGCGAAGATGTACGTCACCGTGCTGGATTCGGCGGAGCAGAAAGTCGAGCACACCCTGGCGAGTGGCCGTCACGCGTGGGTGCAGGTTGCTACGGGCTCGGCGACGGTGAATGGGAAGAAGCTCGAGCGTGGCGACGGCGCCGCGATCGTGTCGGAGTCGAAGATCGAGATCAGCGGCGCACCGGAAGCGGAAGTGATCTTGTTCGATCTTGGGTGAGGCTTCGCTGCTTCGGACACCCCCACCCTGGCCCCCGCCGGCGACCGGGGGAGGGAAAGTAGACAGACGTCTCAACCTGGATTCCCTCCCCCGGGTCGCCGGGGGAGGGCAGGGTGGGAGCCTTTCTAAGCCGCCAACCCGTGTTGCCTCAGCAACGGCTCGATCTGCGGTTTCCGCCCGCGAAATTCCACGAACGCATCCATCGCGTCCTTGCTGCCACCCTGTTCGAGGATGGACTCGAGGAATCGCTGCGAGACGTTCGCGTTGAAAATGCCTTCTTCCTCGAACGCGCTGAAGGCATCCGCGGCGAGTACTTCCGCCCACTTGTAGCTGTAGTAGCCTGCTGCGTAGCCGCCTGAAAAAATGTGCTGGAAGCTGTGCGGGAAACGATTGAACTCGGGTGGCTGGATCACGGCAACATGATCGCGAACCTGGCGCAGGATGCTCATCAGCTTCTCGCTGTCCACTGTCTGGGTTTCGCTATGGATGCGCAAGTCGAACAGCGCAAATTCCAGCTGGCGCACGGTCTGCATGCCCGCCTGGAACGTTCGCAATCCCAACAGGCGTTCGAGTTCGGCTTGCGGCAGCGGCTCGCCGGTCTCCACGTGGCCTGAGATCAGCGGCAACACTTCAGGCCTCCACGCGAAGTTCTCCATGAACTGGCTCGGCAGTTCGACTGCGTCCCAGGCCACGCCGTTGATGCCGGCGATGCTCGGGTAATCGATGCGCGTCAGCATGTGATGCAGGCCATGGCCGAACTCGTGGAACATGGTCACGACTTCGGAATGAGTCAGCAACGCCGGCTTGGTGGCCGACGGCGGCATGAAATTGCAGACGAGATATGCAACGGGCTGAGCGGATGCCGAGCCCAATCGCTTGCGGCCGACACATTCGTCCATCCATGCGCCGCCGCGTTTTTTCGGGCGTGCGTAGAGATCCACGAAGAAACTGCCACGGCGTGAACCATCCGCATTGAGGATGTCGTAGAACTTCGCATCGGGATGATAGACATCGACACCGGTGCGCTCGCGAATAGTCACGCCGTACAAGCGCTCGGCAACGCCGAACATTCCTGAGAGAACGCGCGGCAGTGGGAAATAAGGCCGCAGCGCTTCTTCGGACAGGCTGAAGCGGTCGCGCTTCAGCCGCTCGGCATGGAAGCTCACGTCCCACGAATTCAGTTTCTTGCCGGCCAACGCACTCAGTTCGTCGAATTCGCGCTGTGCAACCGGCTTGCTGCGATCGGCGAGTCTTTCGAGGAATTCACGGACTTCGCCGACGGACGACGCCATCTTGGTGGCGAGCGAATAATCCGCGTAGCTCTCGAAGCCGACAAGCTTTGCGACAGCAGCTCGGACACCGAGGATCTGCGTCATCAACGCTGAGTTGTCCCAACGCTCGGGCTGCAAGCCCTTGTCGGACGCACGCGTGACCCAGCCTTCATAGAATTCGCGTCGCAAGGGTTCGTGTTCGGCATGCATAAGCACCGCCGTGTAGTTCGGCGCGTCGAGCGTGAACAGCCAGCCTTCCTGATCTTTCGCCTGGGCGGAGGCGCGGGCGCGATCGATGATGGGTTGCGGCAGGCCGGCCAGTTCGCGCTCGTCAGTGATGTGTTTCGACCAGGCGTTGGCCGCATCGAGCACGTTCTCGTCGAACTTCGATGTCAGGGTCGAAAGCTGTTCCATCAGCTGCTTGAAGCGATCCTTGTCTTGCTGGTTGAGGGCTACGCCGGCGAGCCGGAAATCACGCAGCGCATTCTCCAGCAACTTGCGCTGGCCGGCGCTCAGCTGCGAGCCTTCTTTCTCGAGCACGGCCTTGTAAGCGCGGTACAGCTGGTCGTTCTGGCCGAGGTCGGTATTCCAGGCTGTGAGCAACGGCAAGCAGGCGTTATAGGCGGCGCGCAATTCGTCGTTGTTCAAGACACCATTCATGTGGCCCACTGGCGACCAGGTGCGCGACAGGCGATGCTGCATTTCTTCGAGCGGCACCACCAGCGTGTCCCAGGTGTCGGCTCCCGAGTCGAGCAACTGCTGCAAGCGGGCGCGGTTTTCGTCCAGCAGCTGCCGGATGGCAGGCTCGACGTGTTCGGGGCGGATCGCGGAAAACGGCGGGAGCTCGTGTGTCTGCAGCAGGGGATTGGCGGTCATGTGCGGCTCGGTCATCGGGAAGGGGGGGCTCGTGAAGACAATGCTGGAAGAATGCTGCCCCGACTGCGCCGATTCAAGGCAAAGGCTGGCTTCTTGACAACATTGGCCCATCGGACAACGCTGCCGGCCTGTCGATTCCGTTAATCTCACCTTCGCCAGCCAGTTCCCACACACACCCATGCCCATTTCTGCGTATCGCGGCGTTCGCCCGCAATTCGGCGACCGCGTGTATGTCGACCCGTCCGCGGTCGTGATAGGTCGAGTCACGGTAGGTGACGATTCCTCCATCTGGCCGACGGCGGTGGTGCGCGGCGACGTACACGAAATCCAGATCGGCGCACGCACCAGCATCCAGGATGGATCTGTCCTGCACGTCACGCATGACGGACCTTACGCGCCCGGCGGACGCTCGTTGATCGTCGGCTCGGACGTAACTATCGGCCATCGCGTGGTCCTGCACGCATGCACGATCGGCAATGCCTGCCTCGTCGGCATGGGCACACTAGTGCTGGACAACGTCGTCACCGAGGACCTGGTCATGATAGGTGCGGGCGCCGTCGTCACGCCGGGCAAGCGCCTGGAGTCGCGTGGACTCTACGTAGGCAGCCCAGCGCGCCGCGTGCGTGAACTCACCGAAAAGGAAATCGCCTTCCTGACTTACTCACCCGCGCACTACGTGAAGGTGAAGGACGAGTATTTAAAGGCTGGCTCCTAGGCCTTCTGCGATTTCACCGCGTCGAGAACCGGCCGGGTCTCGGGCTTCACGCCGCGCCATAGGAAAAATGCTTCGGCAGCCTGTTCCACGAGCATGCCCCATCCGGTTTCTGCTCGGCCTGCTCCGGCTTCGCGCGCCCAGCGTGTGAAGATCGTGTCGCCCGCACCGTAAGCCATGTCGTAGCACAGGGTCGTCGGGCCGATGGCCTGAGGAGGGATCGGCGGCAGCTTTTCCTGCAGGCTGGCAGAGGTCGCGTTGATGATGAGATCGAAATGACGCTGGTCGATGCCGTCGAAGCCACAGCCGTGCACGTCGCCGAGCGTGTTGAATTCTTTCGCCAAGGCGGTGGCGCGCCCCCCGTCGCGATTGGCGATCTGCAGATATTCGGGGCTCGCTCCGAGCAGCGGTCCGAGCACGCCACGCGCCGCGCCGCCAGCTCCGAGCAGGAGAATGCGAACGTTGTCCAGCGCCATTCCCAGGTTGACGGTGAGATCGGTGACCAGTCCGCCGCCGTCGGTGTTATCGCCAAGCAAGCCATCGGGCTGCGCGGCGATGGTATTCACCGCGCCAGCGATCTCCGCTCGCGGAGTGCGGTAACGGGTGAGCAGGCAGACGGCTTGTTTGTGCGGGACAGTGACATTGAGGCCGCGTCCGCCGCCATCAAAGAAGCTCGCCAGCTCGTCCGCGAGTTTTTCCGGCTTGATTTCGATGCGCGTATAGGTCAGCGACTGACCGGTCTGCCGCGCGAACATACCGTGGATGAACGGCGACCAGCTGTGACTCACCGGAGAGCCGATGACGGCATAGCGATCTGCTGTGGAGGATGAACTCATTGCGGCTGGCCTCGCGGGTAATGCGGCAGTTCGCCCGCTCCCCAGCGATGATTACTTTTTATCCCTGAGCCATGCAGCGGCGCGCTTCGCAAAATAAGTAAGAATGCCGTCGGCGCCGGCGCGCCGCATCGACATCAGCGACTCCATGATGACGGTGCGTTCGTCGAGCCAGCCATTCTGGATCGCCGCGGTCAGCATCGCGTACTCGCCGCTCACCTGGTAGACGAAGGTCGGTACGCCGAAAGTGTCTTTCACGCGGCGCACGATATCGAGATATGGCATGCCCGGTTTGACCATGACCATGTCGGCGCCTTCCTGGAGATCGAGCGCGACTTCGCGCAACGCTTCATCCGAGTTCGCCGGATCCATCTGGTAACTGTTCTTGTTGCTCTTACCGAGATTGCCGGCGGAGCCGACGGCGTCGCGGAACGGTCCGTAGAAGCCCGATGCGTATTTCGCTGCGTACGCCAGGATGCGCGTATGCGAATGGCCGGCGATTTCCAACGCTTCGCGAATGGCGCCGATGCGACCGTCCATCATGTCGCTGGGAGCGACGACGTCGGCGCCGGCTTCGGCGAACGATAGGGACTGCTTCACGAGCGCTTCGACCGTGACATCGTTCAGCACATAGCCGCTCTCGTCGATGATGCCGTCCTGCCCATGCGTGGTGAACGGATCGAGAGCCACGTCCATTACCAGTCCCAGGTCGGGAACCGCTTTCTTCAATGCCCGCACGGCGCGTTGCGCGAGCCCGTCAGGATTCCAGGCCTCACTGCCGTCCAGGCTTTTCGCTTCGGGAGGTGTTACCGGAAACAGGGCGAGCGCCGGAATGCCCAGTTCCACCAGCTCCCGGGCTTCGACGACGAGCCGATCGATGGTGACGCGCTCCACGCCCGGCATGCTCGCGACCGGCTCGCGGCGGGACGTGCCCTCGATCACGAACATCGGATAGATGAGATTGTCGGTGGTGAGCGTGTTCTCGCGCATCAGGCGGCGGGAGAACTCGTCGCGGCGCATGCGGCGCATGCGCGTCTGGGGAAATTCACCGGTTTCGTGTGGTTTCATGGCCTTTCCGTCAGTAGGCGGCGCGGCTGCCGGCTCAGGCAGGGCGGCGGCGTCCTTGTGCAGGAAGGGGCTTTATACAGGATTCGGCCAGGCATCGAAAACGACCGGGCGGACTATCCGGAAGGCGGCCGTTTTGGGGGAGCGCCCGCTTCACGTCGGATCGCTTAAGCTGCGGGGAGGGAACAAGCGTCGAGGAAACCCATTCCATGGCAGAGAAAAAGATCGTCCGTTGTCCCTGGTCCACCGGCGGCAACGAGTTGTACATCGAGTATCACGACAAGGAATGGGGCGTGCCGGCACGCGACGATCGCACCCAGTTCGAATTCCTGATTCTCGAAGGCGCCCAGGCCGGCTTGTCCTGGTCCACTATTCTCAACAAGCGCGAAGGCTATCGCGAAGCGTTTGCCGGCTTCGATCCCGAACGCATCGCCCGCTTCGGCAAGAAGGATGTCGCGCGGCTGATGAACAATCCGGGCATCGTGCGGAACCGGCTCAAGATCGAATCCGCAATCGGCAATGCGCGGGCCTTCCTCGAGTTCAAGGCGCCGCAGGGCTTTGCCGAGTACCTGTGGAGCTTCGTCGGCGGCAAGCCGATCCAGAACAAGATCAAGGAGCATGGCCAGGTGCCCGCGACCAGCAAGGAATCGGATGCACTCAGCAAGGATCTGAAGAAGCGCGGCTTTCGGTTCGTCGGCAGCACCATCATCTATGCGCACATGCAGGCGACCGGCATGGTCAACGACCATCTGACGAGCTGCTTCAGGTTCAAGGAGTGCGTGGCGCTGGGGCTGCCCCCTGCCCGACCCTAGCCCTCCCCCGCAGTGCGGGGAGGGAACTAAGAAGGGAAGAAATTAGGAAGAGAAAGAGTAGGAAGAGAAGGAACGGGAGGGAAGTCGCCCGTGTCTACAGCCCTCCCCCGCACTGCGGGGGAGGGCTAGGGTGGGGCAGGGGGCAGCAGCTACTCGCCGACCAGCCAATGCACCTTCGCGC
>Ga0157380_10002076_pt1 | contig 13432 bp, 7 predicted proteins | sample S35metaG_FD_119757 | JGI IMG/M metagenome (GOLD analysis project Ga0157380, IMG submission 119757) | Switchgrass rhizosphere microbial communities from Kellogg Biological Station, Michigan, USA - S3-5 metaG | ecosystem: Host-associated > Plants > Roots > Rhizosphere > Soil | place: USA: Michigan...
ACCACCACCTTTCTTGGTTCTATCTACGATAGCTTCCAATTTGGCAGCATCGATCATTTCTGTAACTGGGATACCTGATACAGTCGTATATCTTGGAAGCGGCACCATAGTGTCTCCGTGTCCGCCAAGCAACATTGCCTGGATATCACGAGGAGAGATATCTAATGCTTCAGCCAAAAAGGCTCTGTAACGAGCAGTATCCAGAACACCTGCCATACCAATAACCTTGCTAGTCGGATGGCCTGAAACCACATGTGCGGCATAAGTCATGACATCAAGTGGATTGGAAACAATGATCAGGATAGCATTTGGGCTGTGAGCCAATATCGATTTGGTAACCGAAGAGACGATTTTGGCATTGGTCGAGATCAGGTCATCCCTGCTCATCCCTGGCTTCCGGGGAACACCAGCCGTGATAACCGCGATATCAGAACCGGCGGTCATGGCATAGTCGCCTGTGCCTATAACTCTTGAAGAATAATCGTCGATTGGAGCTTGCTGCCACATATCGAGGGCTTTTCCTTTGGCCATGTCGGCCATGAGGTCCAGCAGCACTATTTCATTCACAATGTTTTGATGTGCAAGGACATTGGCCACGGTGGCTCCAACGTTTCCTGAACCAACTACGGTAACTTTTGACATATTCAGCGATTAGATGATCTATAAAATGTTAATATGTCGGCAAAACTAAGAAGATTTCCATATCCGTTGGAATCCCAAGCAGCAATTGATTGTTATCTTTGCAGCCTTCAAAAAAAATACCTTATGATTAAATCTTTTCTGACGTTTGTTAGTGTTTTTATGGCCACAGCGCTTTCGGCGCAATGGTGTGGCACTCCACAGGAACCAGTGCTAGAGCGGACAGATGCCAATAAGTTGGCTATGGTACCGACTCAGCGTGGTGCTATCAAGTACATCCCAGTTACTTTCCACATGGTAGCCTCCACTGCCGGAGCAGGGAGGATCAGTGTAGAAAGCATCCTGATGCAGGTTGCAAATATCAATGCCACGTATGCAGACCAGGAAGCCATTTTCTACATTGACAGACTCAATTCCTTTAATAATGACGCGGTATACAACAGCCCCGGATCTCCTGCCGGATTTACCCAAATGGACCTCAGGGAAGACAACAATTCCCTCAATGTATTTACAGTAAACAATATCGAAGCTATCGGCCCGGGTCAAACACTAGCTTATTATGATCCTCAGGGAGACTGGATTGTGAGCCGGAAGGGAGAAATCAATGGTGCATCTTCTACACTATCCCATGAAGTAGGCCATTTCTTTAGCCTGGCACATCCTTTCAGTGGATGGGACTGTGTTCCTTATAACCTGGATGATTATACGAATCCTGTGAATGTGGATTTTACGCTGCCTTGCGAAGGCGGTGGCGGATCTTCTCTTATTGAGTTGCACAACCGTTCAAATTGCAATTCAGCAGGTGACCATATTTGTGATACACCAGAGGATTACAACCTGGGTTTGTTTTACCAGAATGATTGTGATCCTAATACAAGCATCAAGGATAAAAATGGTGAAATCATCACCCCGATGACTAATAACTTTATGAGTTATTACACCAACTGTTCTGCATATGCTTTTACGCAAACTCAGAAGAACCTGGTCAACACAGATTTCAATTCCATTCAACGTTCGTACATCCGTACTGGTAATGTGCCAAATACAACTCCTGTAAATCAACCTGTGCAGTATATCACTCCGATCAATGGAGAAGAAACAAACAGCACAAGCAATATTTTATTGGATTGGGAAAATGTACCTGGTGCAAATAAATACTTGTTGAAATACGATCGTTTTTCTTCATTCACCTTTGCTCCTGTTGATACAATTGTCAGTTCATCACAATTCATTATCCAGGGACCTCTTTCAGAAAATGTAACTTATTTCTGGAAGGTATGGCCTTACAATGAATCACAGACTGGCGCAGGTTATAGCGCCACTCAGAGCTTTAGGGCTGCATTCGGTACTGGAGTTAATGAAATCACTGATGTTACGGATTATACATTAAGCCCTAACCCAGTGGCTGATCATGTTCCAGCTACACTGACACTTTCTTCAGGAAAAGCATTCGAAGCTGTTCTTGAAGTGACAGATGCATCAGGACATGCCATGACATCAGAGAAAGTCATGATTCCTTCAGGAATCTCTCAGCATTCCCTTCAGACAGAAGATCTGCCTGCGGGCATTTACTTCGTTGTGTTGCATTCTGCAAGTGGACGATTGGTGGAGAGGATGTTGATTATGGAATAAGATAATACCGGATTCATTCGGGAAAGAATATTTAAATCCCCATCATGGCTTTCATGATGGGGATTTTTTTACCCCCATTGCCCCCTGAAAGGGGGTGCCAATACGAGTGATTTTCTTTTTCAATTGTGGTTCCATAGTTTGTGAAGGGCTCAATGTGTATTTACAGATCCGGTCCCTGAGCTTGCCGAAGGTTATAGAAGTGTATTCAATGTGTCGGCTCACTTGTTTGTCTCAGTGTGATGCCAAGGGATTGAAAATGAAGTAACAAGACCTTATTTTTATTTCACCTTTTCCAAAAACACTATCAGATAGCATCCTTAAGATGCCAAGGGAAGTTGTTGATTTCCATGAATTTGAAATTATGTTAAAATGGCCTTGGAGCCACTGATAATCAACAATTTAAATCAGTGTGGCACACCTAGGTGTGCCACACTGATTTTTTAGACCAAATTGGTTCCATAAAAAGCTTCAAAAAGCTAAGGGACCAGCCAAAGTGATTTCCATACATCTCTTATATTGGCATTCAATTACGAATACGGACTATGCTTAAAACTGCCTTGCTGCTTATCGTCACCTTTATCCTGGTGCCTGTTGTTTCCTATTATTTTGATGATCCTCTGACCTCAGAACAATCCCGAATCCTGTGGAATTGCATATACATCTGCGGTGGGATTGCCTTGGCTTGTTTTATCGTCAGTGAGGTATCAGGGAATTATAGCCAGGTGGATAAAATATGGAGTATCACCCCGATCATCTATGCATGGTATATCGCTAATGCAGGAGGTATGAATGAACGATTAGTACTGATGGCGATACTGATCACGATATGGGGAATAAGATTGACTTATAATTTTTCAAGACGAGGTGCTTACTCATGGAAATTCTGGACAGGAGAAGAAGATTATCGCTGGGCGGTGTTGAGAGCAAAGCCCGAGTTCCAGGGCTTCAGATGGCATCTGTTTAATTTCTTCTTTATTTCCTTCTATCAGCATGGGTTGCTTTTATTGATTACACTTCCTGTTCTGGTGGCTTTGAAAGGAAATGATAATCCTTTGGGTTGTGCAGACTACTTGCTTGCAGTATTATTCCTTGCTTTCCTGGTAATTGAAACAACAGCAGATCAACAACAATGGAAATACCAGCAGGAAAAACATCGAAGAATCAAGACAGGTGAATCTTTGAAAGGAATATATGCAGTAGGCTTTACACACACCGGATTGTGGAGCTGGATGCGTCATCCGAATTATATGGCAGAGCAAGCGATGTGGGTTGTGATCTATTTGTTTAGTGTAGCAGCAACAGGTTCATGGTTTAATTGGTCGATCACAGGATGTTTATTACTGATGTTGCTCTTTCAAGGGAGCTCAGATTTCAGTGAATCTATTTCTGAAGGAAAGTATCCGGAGTATAAAGCGTATCAGGAGAAGACGGGGAGGTTTGTGCCTAAATTTTAAGTTACTTATACTCCACCACTGGCTCCTGCTCATCACCAGTCTGAATGACCACCTTCGCATCTTCTTGAGAACGCTTCACTTCTCCCATGATCATGGCCTGAACACCGAAAGCAGATGCCAGGTCAAGGATAGCTGGAGCTGACTTCTTGTCAACAAAAAGCAACATGCGGATACCCATGTTAAATACCTTGTACATTTCAGCAAGAGATGTCTTGGAAGACTCACGGATAAGATCGAAGAGAACTGGTATCGGTGGAACCTTGTCAATATGAACAGCAAGGTTTGGAGCTATAAACTTGAGTACTTTGCTGTAAGCACCACCAGTACAATGGATGATCCCTTGGATATCATTACGGTACTCACGGATCAAAGGCATGAGGATCGGTAGGTAGGTTCTCGTTGGAGATAGTAACAATTTACCAATCGGAATTTCCTGATCGCCAATCTTCACTTTATCGGTTAGGTCCCATGGACCGTTATAGACGAATTTTTTATTTGTCTCAGGACTATAACTTTCAGGATACTTCGAAGCATACTTGTGATGCAACATATCATGCCTGGCTGAGGTCAGCCCATTACTACCAATGCCGCTATTGTATTCATCTTCGTAATCCGCCTTTCCATCAGAAGCAAGTCCGATAATGACTGCTCCCGGACGGATCTGGTTGACGATTAACTCCTTCCTTGGCATCCTGGCAAATGCAGTAATACCGAAATCAATCGTACGTACAATGTCCCCGGTATCCGCTGTCTCGCCTCCTGAATGTTTGATTGAAATACCACGAGAGCCCATTGACTGGATGAAGGAAACTGTGCCTTCAATCAATTCTTCAATAACCTCTCCTGGGATGACGTGTTTGTTCCTGGCAATCGTATTAGAGATCAGGATGTCGTCAAGGCAGCCGCAGCAAGCCATATCGTCGAGATTCATGACCAGGGCGTCCTGGGCGATACCGCGCCAGGCAGAAATATCGCCTGTTTCTTTCCAGTATAAATAAGCCAGGCTGGTTTTGGTACCCGCCGTATCGGAGTGCATGATATTGCAATAATCCGCGTGGCCACCGGCTACGTCTGGGAGGATTTTGCAGAAAGCGTTAGGATACAGTCCTTTATCCAGATTGCGGATTGCATGGTGCACTTCCTCTTTGGAGGCAGAAGCGCCACGGAGGTTATATTTTTCTACTTCAGGGGCCATTGTTGAAGCAAAGATGCATTAAATTCAGGCAACTGAAAATCCCTCTTTTTGTTTTTTGGTATGTTAATTGCTTAAGTAGCAGAAATCGCCATTGCGATCTGTTAAAACCAATCTGAGGCCACCTCGATCTATTTGATGGGGGTGGTTTTTTTCGTTTTGGCCTGCGGCCATACACGATAATAGGCCTGCAGCCTATCCTGACATATATCAGGCTTTCAGCCCTAGTGAATTTCCAGTTTTATAATACTGCTAGTTCAAGTCTCCTGACTTGAACTTGATATCGGCTCGTCTCCTGACGAGCGCTTTTCTGTGATCACAGTGTTTCAAGCCACAGGCTTGAAAACAATGATTAAAATGATGATCAAATATTTCGCTGCGCTCATATTTGTTTGCTCGTCAGGAGACGAGCGAAATATTGGATTCAAGTCGGGAGACTTGAACCAGCGTGGGCCTTCGGCCACACGATAATTAAGCCTCAAGCCAGAAGGTATCGCTGAAGATTAGCGATATCCTTTGATATCCTGGTTTTATGAAGGGCGTCGCCCGAAATTTCTGCTTTCCAGTCTTCCGGATAAAAGCCTAGGGCTTTTGTGATCACATCTCCAAACTTTCCGGGGTGTGCGGTGGAGACGCAGATGCCGCCTTCAAAATGATTTTTCAGGACATGCCAGGCTGTGGCGGTGTGTGGATCTAACAAATAATGATGCTGATGCCAAACTTCATGAATGGTCGAGAGAATGTCATCATCTGAAACTGAAACAGCATCAAACTTAGGTTGGGGATATTCTGGAAAATGATCCATGAGGTATTGAAGACGGACGAAGTTGCTTGGATCACTTATGTCCATGGCATTCGCAAATGTCTCAATGGTTTGTTTTGGGGAGTAGAAGTTTTCTTTTAGAAATCTCGGGATGGTATCATTGGCATTGTGTGCTGCGATGATGTGATCGAAGGTGCATCCCATAATATTTGCGAGCCAAGCCGCTGAAATATTTCCATAATTGCCGCTCGGTACACAAACAACGGATGGAAAATTAAATTTCTGTTTGTAAGTCCATGCGTAAGCATAAAAAACTGATTGAGGAATCCACCTGGCTAAGTTGATCGAATTAGCACTAGCTAGTTTTATCTTTTTCCTTCGTACGGTATTTGCAAAAACGGCTTTCACCATTCGCTGGCAATCATCGAAAGTGCCATCAACCGCGAGGGCAACTACATTACCGCCAAGTCCTGCGATCTGCATTTCCTGAATTGGTGAAATTTTCCCATCAGGATATAGAATGACTACTCTGAAACCTGGCATATCAGAAAAAGCATGTGCAACAGCTCCACCAGTATCTCCTGATGTTGCGACAAGGATTGTTGTTTCCTCTCCTTCCTCTTGCCATGCCTCTAGACATCCCGCCATAAATGCAGCCCCGATGTCTTTGAAGGCTGCTGTCGGTCCGTGAAATAATTCAAGCAAATGAATACTTGAATCTTTGAATGGTCTAATTGGAAAATGAAAAGTAAATGTCTCCTTGACGATTTTAAACAAGGCTTCTAAACTCAAATCCTCATCCACAAAAGGCTGCAAGCAATACGTAGCCATCTCATGCATACTGCTATCTTCATTGAGTAGCACCTCATCAACATACTGCCTGTCGAAAGCTTCGGGCACAAACAATCCTCCATCTAGTGGCAAATTGAGTTGAACAGCTTCTTTAAAACTGTATGACTTCGACGTATCCTTTGTGCTGACGAATCTCATCTATCAGACATTAGCGATGGAAATGACATCAGCGAGGACTCCAGAGGCGGTTACATCTGGTCCAGCACCCGCACCGGCAATCACCAACGGCCTTTGAGCATAGCGATCTGTCCAAAGCAGAATAATGTTGTCGGTTCCTTTTAAATGATAAGCAGGATGAGTGCTGTCGATGATTTCAAGACCAGTGGCTACTTTTCCCTCATCAAGGGTAGCCATGTAGCGCCATCTTTTATTTTGAGTCGCTAATTGTATTCTTTCTTCCTCAAATCGATTATCCAACTGCTGAAGGTTTGGAAGCAATTCATTCCAATGCTCAGGCTCAAGGGTTGTTGAAGGCATAAAAGGTTTATTGGTGATGTCATCCATCTCCAATGGTAAGCCAGCTTCACGGGATAAGATCAATATTTTACGCATTACATCCTTACCACTAAGATCTAACGCAGGGTTTGGTTCTGTATATCCTTTTTCTCTTGCTTCGGTAACGGCTACAGAAAAAATACAACCATCGCTCCCTACCCTGTCGAATATATAATTTAAACTACCTGACAATACCGCTTCAATGCGATGAATTCGATCTCCTGTAAGAATAAGATCACGTATTGTTTTAATCACCGGAAGCCCAGCACCTACATTAGTTTCATTCAAAAACTTCACATTATGCGTAAGCGCAAGTCCTTTGAGTTTTTTATAACGCACAAATGGTGATGAAGCAGCTATTTTGTTAGCCGTCACAACGTGTACGCTTGAAGCCAACATATCCTCATAGATCTCACTGACATGTTCAGATGCTGTGACATCAATGACGATACTGTTTTGTAAATTGAATCGCTTGATCGTCTCCTTCCATTCCTCCAGGTTTACGACTTTCCCCTTCTCTTGCAGCGTAGTCAACCATCCATTGAGGTCAAGGCCATTGGCATCAAGTAGCATCTGGCGACTGTTGGCCATTCCGCAAACTTTGATGTTTAGGTTGCCTGCTTCTAAGAATGTTTTCTGAGCAGTAGCGATTTGCTTAATGAGCGTCGAACCAACATTTCCAGCTCCCAACAAGAAGAGATGGATGGTTTTATATTTTGAGAGGAAGAATCCTTCATGAAGGGCATTGAGCGCTTTGCTGACGTTGTTCTGATTGATGACAAATGATACATTCCTTTCTGTTGCCCCTTGGGCTATAGCGCGGATGTTGATCCCGTTTTCGCCAAGTACACTGAAGATTTTACCTGCAACACCTGCCCGTTCTCTCATGCCATCACCTACAACAGCTACAAGCCCGAGATCTGACTCAACTTCTACCGGATCAATTCTGGAAGATGCAAGTTCATATTCGTAGACATGTTCGATAGCCTGACGTGCCTTTAGGGCATCTGCTTTTGTTACAGCAAAACAAATACTGTGCTCCGAGGAGGATTGTGTGATGAATAAAATATTGATGCTGGATTGAGCCAGGGCGTGAAACATTCTTTCTGCAATCCCAGGAACGCCTATCATCCCTGTTCCGGAAATTGTCAACAAAGCAATATCCTGGATCGATGTAAGTCCTTTTACAAAATAAGGCCCATGATCAGGTATACCTGAAATGATCGTGCCTGGATGATCAGATTGAAAAGAGTTTTTAATGGCAATCGGAATCTGCTTTGCCATAGCTGGCTGTATGGTCGGAGGATAGATCACCTTCGCTCCGAAATAACTGAGCTCCATTGCTTCTGCATAACTCATCTCCGGAATGGTGATGGTATCGCGCACCAATCTTGGATCTGCAGACATCATACCATTGACATCCGTCCAGATTTCAAGTGCCTCTGCATTCAATGCACCAGCAAAAATAGCGGCTGTATAATCTGAACCACCACGACCAAGTGTTGTAGGTTCCCCAATGTGACTTCTGGCAATATAACCTGGAGCTACGTATAGATTTGAATCGCTAGTGATACTTTCCGCTATCCGTTTATTAGTTTCTTCAAAATCGACCTGCGCTGCTAAATATTGGGAATCAGTGACAATGACTTTGCGGCTATCAATCCAAACAGGAGATAGACCTTGATGCTCCATGGCAGCAGCAACGATCCGTGAAGAAAGCAGCTCACCATAACTCATGATGTGCGCTTTCGTTTTGGCTGTGAGATCGCCAACAAGGAAAAGTCCTTTACATATCTCGCCAAGCCTTTGCAAAGGCTCCCTAACCTGGATAATCAATTTAGAGGAGGTAGCAGGAGAAAATGGAATTGAACCTATACATTCATCATGCCGGCGCGCTATAGCCTCAACCACGGCCTTAAAAGATTCATCTTGGGCAGCGGCTTTCTGGCAAGCTTCTTCAAGCAAGTTGGTCACCCCTGACAAAGCAGAGACGACCACCACAACAGGTGTCTGCTCTGATTGCTGGCGTACTATATTGATCAATTGGAGGATGCGCTCGGCTGAACCGACAGACGTACCCCCAAATTTCATGACTATCATACCTTGATCTTTGTTCGTCTCAAAAAGCTGCAAAAATAGACCTTCGCATGGTTGAAGGTACGTCCCAAACCGTTATACAAATCTTAAAGGCTTACCTTTGGCCTTTGTTAAGTTACTCATGATCCTTTGAATCTTTCCTTCAAAATCATCATCCTCTTGTCCACCCTCCTGGCGCTGGACAGTTGTCAATCAAAACCAAAAATGGACCATCCATATACCAATAAGCTTATTCATGAAAGCAGTCCTTACCTGCTGCAGCACGCTCACAACCCGGTCGATTGGTATCCCTGGGGAGATGAAGCATTGGCACTGGCTAAAAAAGAAAATAAGCTCCTGCTGATCAGTATTGGTTACTCCTCTTGCCATTGGTGTCATGTCATGGAGCATGAATCCTTTGAGGATACAGCTGTCGCGGCCTTTATGAATGAACATTTCATCAACATCAAAGTGGATCGTGAAGAACGCCCCGATATTGATGATGTCTATATGACTGCTTGTCAATTATCCTCTGGTGGGAATTGTGGTTGGCCTCTGAATTCCTTTGCTCTTCCTGATGGAAGGCCAGTTTGGGCAGGCACATACTTTCCAAAAGCAAAGTGGTTGGAAGTATTGGATTATTTCCGTGGACAATGGGCCGATGACAAAGCCAAAATGGAAGACTATGCTGATAGGCTAGTTGAAGGAGTAAAGGACAATGGTCTGGATAGTGCGCTTACAAGCGAACCACAACCTTTCACTGTTGAGGATGTGCATTTACTTGCAAAGCAATTTAAGGAAAGAGTGGATCCTCAGATGGGTGGTCGAAGAGGCGCGCCTAAATTTCCTATGCCTAATAACTGGCAATACATAATGCATTATGCGTACAGGTATGATGATCTGAAAGCGAAGGATCTTTTACTTGTTACACTTGATCGGATGATGATGGGTGGGATATATGATCAGCTGGAAGGTGGATTTGCGCGCTATTCAACTGACTCCTCATGGTTGGTACCGCATTTTGAGAAAATGCTTTATGACAATGGGCAGTTGGTCTCTGTGTATGCTCAGGCATATGCGTGGACTGGTAAAAAAGAGTATCTCGATGTAGTCAATCAAACACTTGGTTTTGTAAAGGAATACTGGACTGATCCCTCAGGTGGATTTTATAGTTCATATGATGCGGACAGTGAAGGAGAAGAAGGGAAATATTACGTCTGGACCAAAGAGGAACTTGAGGCCCTTATTCCAGAAGGTGTAGATCGTGATTTGTTTTTCACCTTAAATGATATCCGTGCTGAAGGAAACTGGGAACATAAGCAGAACATCCTTCAACGACACAGACGAGGTGCAGATATCGCTAAGCAATACAATGTAACACAAGAGGTTTTTGATGAAAGCATCCGGAAGACCAACAATATTCTAATTCAAAAAAGAAAAACAAGAATTACCCCCGGGCTTGATGATAAGATCCTCACTTCCTGGAATGGTTTGATGTTGCAGGGCTATGTGGATGCTTATCGAGTGACAGGAGATGCAGCATATCTCGAAACAGCTTTGAAGAATGCATCCTTTATTGCGGGAACAATGATCAAGGATGATTATAGGCTTGACAGAAATTTCAAAAACGGCAAATCAACCATCAACGGATTTCTGGATGACTATGCATCAGTGATTCAAGCCTTCATTTCTCTTTACCAAGCCACCTTTGATCAAAAATGGCTGGATCATGCAGATGGATTGACACAACATGTGCTGAAGCATTTTGGAGGTGACCCATCTGGTTATTTTTACTTTACCTCAGATCTTGATGCACCTCTGGTTGCCAGGCGAATTGATATCGGAGACAATGTCATTCCTTCAGCCAACAGTATGATGGCGCGGAACCTGCTGGTTTTGGGTGAAATGCTCTATAAAGAAGAGTATGTAGCCCAGGCGAATGAGATGTTTAATAATATCTGGCCCAGGTTGAAAAAGGATGCACAGCCTTCCTTCTACAGCAATTGGTGCCAGTTGATGCTGTCACTAGTCAAACCTCCATATGAAATCGCTATTGTTGGGGAAAACTATGCTGTGACCCAGCGTGATTTTCTTAAAACATACCAACCAGATGCCTTGTTTATGGGAGGTAAAAGCGAAGGAACGCTTCCTTTGTTGGAGCATAAGTTGGTTGATGGTGAGACCTTTATCTACGTTTGTCAGAATAAAACTTGTAAGCGTCCTGTCCACACCTACCAGGAAGCTTTAACCTTAATGGCCGATTAAGATGTAAGGCTGAATTTATTTAGTTTCGCACCGAATCTTAACAGAACAAACTTTCATGAATCTACACGAATACCAGGGAAAGGAATTATTGAGCCGCTATGGTGTCAAAATCCAAAAAGGCATCGTCGCACGCAATGTAGATGAGGCTATTGCAGCTTATCAAAAGATCACAGCTGAATCAGGAAGTCCTGTGGCTATAGTGAAAGCTCAACTCCATGCAGGAGGAAGAGGTAAAGGAGGAGGCGTCAAGTTGGCTAAAAACCTGGATGACCTGAAACTTCATGCCGGTAATATCATCGGTATGATGCTCAAGACACCACAAACTCCTGGTGGAATGGAAGGACCTGGAAAATTGGTCAACCAGGTATTGATAGCTGAAGATTCATACGTTCCTGAATTCGATAAATGCAAGGAGCTCTATATGTCGATCTTAACTGATCGTGCAAGGCAATGCAATGTTATCATCTACTCTACAGAAGGCGGGATGGACATTGAAGCTGTAGCTGAGAAGACACCACACCTGGTTCATAAAGAATATGTTGATCCTGTGCAGGGATTACAAGCATTTGAATGCCGCAAGATCGCATTCAATCTTGGCCTGAGCGGAGACGCTTTAAAGAATATGACCAAGTTTGTGGCGAATGTCTACAAAGCTTTTGTAGAAACTGATGCTACCCTGCTTGAGATCAACCCGGTTTTGATAAATGGCTATGGAGAAATCATTGCTGTGGATTGCAAAGCTTCCATGGATGAAAATGCACTCTTCCGTCACAAAGACATCGAAGCAATGCATGATCCTACTGAAGACGATCCGACTGAACTCGAAGCAAAAGAATTTGGTCTCAACTATGTTAACCTTGATGGTAATGTAGGCTGTATGGTTAATGGTGCGGGTCTTGCTATGGCGACCATGGACATTATCAAGTTGTCCGGTGGTTCTCCAGCTAACTTCCTTGATGTCGGCGGTACAGCAGATGCCAAGCGTGTGGAGAATGCTTTCCGCATCATTCTGAAAGATCCTAATGTCGAAGCTATCCTAATTAATATCTTCGGTGGTATCGTGCGTTGCGATCGCGTTGCGCAAGGTGTAGTGGATGCATATAACAACATTGGAAATATCCAGGTGCCAATCATCGTGAGACTACAGGGAACAAATGCTGATCTCGCTAAAAAGATCATTGATGAAAGTGGCTTGAAAGTAAAATCTGCTATCCTGCTACAGGAAGCTGCTGAACTGGTCAGTGAAGTCCTTAAAGGCAAAGGCTGAGTATGATGCAGCATGTCTAAAGAGTCTACATATTCACTACTTGAGCTCAATCAATATATCCGGCGAGTTATCTCGCTTAATTTTGATGAGCCATTATGGATAGAATGTGAGATTGGACAAGCATCGTTATCGAGGGGTCATTGGTATGTTGATCTCATCCAGAAAGAAGGAAACAATATTGTCGCTCAATGCCAGGCGGCGATGTGGGCCAATGTGTATTACTTTCTCAAACGCAAATCCCCTATTCCTCCCGAGGATATCCTAAAGCAAGGTGTTGCTGTAAAACTGAAAGTCAATGTTGACTATCATGAGCGCTATGGGCTTAAGCTCATCATCGAGGATATCGACAGCAGCTTTACGATTGGGCAATTGGAAATGCAGCGCCAGGCTATTCTTAAAGAAATTAAAGAGCGAGGCCTGATCCGAAAAAATGCTGAGACTCATCTTCCTGTTGTGCTCCAGCGATTGGCTGTGATTAGTTCTGGTAGAGCTGCGGGTTATTTGGATTTCATCAAGCATATGCAAGACAATGTTTATGGCTATGATTTGAAGATTGATTTGTATGAAGCAGCCATGCAAGGCCAGCAAGTGGAGAGTGAAATATTAGCTTGTCTTGAATCCATAGAGAACATGGTAGGTCAATATGATGCTGTGGCAATCATTCGTGGTGGTGGAGGTCGTACAGACTTAGCCGCATTTGACAATCTGACCCTTGCCGTTAAAGTAGCCAACTACCCTATTCCTGTTCTCATAGGTATCGGGCACGAAATCGATCAGTCTGTTTTGGACATAGTGGC
>Ga0157380_10002077_pt1 | contig 13429 bp, 12 predicted proteins | sample S35metaG_FD_119757 | JGI IMG/M metagenome (GOLD analysis project Ga0157380, IMG submission 119757) | Switchgrass rhizosphere microbial communities from Kellogg Biological Station, Michigan, USA - S3-5 metaG | ecosystem: Host-associated > Plants > Roots > Rhizosphere > Soil | place: USA...
GCCTGATCGGCGTGCTGCGCGGGGCCGAATTCAGCGAACGCTTCTTCCGCGATCCCGAAGGCGCGATCCGTCCGGCCGGGCCGGTGAGGACGGTCTATCCGGGCGAGGTCGAGGCGGTGTCGCCACGGCTGGGCGACATCCACCGGGTCGCCAATGCCTATGACGACCGCGTGTCGATCAGCATCCATGTCTATGGGGCCGACATCGGCAAGGTCGAGCGCGCGACCTATGACCGAAGCGGCCAGGAAAAGCCGTTCGTCTCCGGCTATTATCCGCTGCCGGTGCTGATCCCATGACCGGCATCACCCCCGCAGAGGTGCGCACGGCGCTGCTGACGCGATCCGAAATCGCCCTGATCGACTTGCGCGACGAAGCGGCGTTCGCGACCGGACATCCGCTGTTCGCGGCGCAGCTGCCGCTGGATCGAATCGAGATCGAGGCGGCACAGCGCATCACGCGCCATGCGACGCCGGTCATCCTTTACGACGGCGGCACCGGCATCGTGGAGACGGCGGCAGGACGGTTCGCGGCGCTGGGCTATTGGGATGTCCGGCGGCTCGAAGGCGATCTCGCCGGGTGGCGAAATGTGGGTTTCGAATTGTTCGAGGACGTCAACAGCTACTCCAAGGCGTTCGGCGAACTTGTCGAACATCGCCGGGGCACGCCGTCGCTAGCCGCGCCCGAGGTCAAGGCGCTGATCGACGGACAGGCGGATATCGCGATCCTGGACGCGCGCCGTTTCGACGAATTCAACACGATGAGCCTGCCGGGCGGAATCAGCGTGCCGGGGGCCGAGCTGGTGTTGCGGGCGGCCACGATCGCCCCCGATCCGGACACCACCATCATCGTCAATTGCGCGGGCCGGACCCGTAGCATCATCGGCGCGCAGTCGCTGATCAATGCCGGCATTCCCAATCCGGTGCGCGCCTTGCGTAACGGCACGATCGGCTGGACGCTGGCGGGCCAGGTGCTGGATCAGGGCCGGGAGGACCGCGCGCCGGAGATCGCGCCAGATCAGGCAGCGCAAGCGCGCCATCGTGCCCGCAATGTCGCCTATCGGGCGGGCGTGAAGCAGATCGATAGCGAGACGCTGATTGCGATCGCTAGTGATACGCGCCGCACCCTCTATCGTTTCGACGTGCGCACGCCGGAGGAGTATGCGCGTGGCCATCTGCCGGGTTTCCTGTCGGCGCCGGGCGGGCAGCTCGTGCAGGAGACCGATCATTTCGCGCCGGTGCGCGGCGCACGGATCGTGCTGGCCGATGATCTCGGCGCGCGCGCCGACATGACCGCCTCCTGGCTCGCCCAGATGGGGTGGGAGGTCTATGTGCTGACCGGGTCGTTCGATGCCACCGAGACCGGCAATCCCCATGCCCTGCCGCCGCGCCCCGCCGCCGGGCGCTACCGCCGGCCCTATGAGGGCACTGACAACCCCACCGCCGCGATGCAGGCCTATCTCGACTGGGAATATGGCCTGGTCGACCAGCTCGCGCGCGACGGCACGCACGGCTTCTTCGTCATCTGAATTCTCAACTGGAGGACTAACCATGCCCGTCAAATTCATTGGCTATATCGGCTTCAACAATGAGAGCGAGATTCATGGCTTGCGCCAGCTCCGCGCACTCGATCGCGACTATGTCGAGGCGGCGGCAAAGGCGCAGGAGGAGACCGGGTTCGATCGCGTGCTGATCCCGTTTGGATCCAATTCTCCGGAGAGCCAGATCGTCGCCGCACATGCCGCCGCGATCACCACCAAGCTCGGCTTCCTGATCGCGCATCGTCCCGGCTTCACCCAGCCGACGGTTGCAGCGCGGCAGCTCGCGACGCTCGACCAGCTGTCGGGCGGGCGAATCGCTGTTCACATCATCACCGGCGGCGCCGACGACGAAATGGCGAAGGACGGCGATGTCTCGACCAAGACCGAGCGCTACGCCCGCACCGACGAATATCTGAAGGTGGTGCGTCAGGAGTGGACGGCGGAAAAGCCGTTCGACCATGACGGTGATTTCTACCGCATCCGTGGCGGCTTCGCGGCGGTAAAGCCCCAGAGTCTGCCGGTGTTCTTCGGCGGCTCGTCGCCCGAGGCGATCGAAGTGGCCGGGCGCCATGCCGATGTCTATGCGTTGTGGGGCGAGACGCAGGAACAGGTGCGCGAGGCGGTGGCCACTGTCAGCGCGGCGGCGCGGCGCAATGGCCGTCCGGCTCCGGGCTTCTCGCTCTCACTGCGCCCGGTGATCGCCGATACGGAAGAAGCCGCGTGGAAGCGGGCGGATGAGATCGTCGAGATCGTGCGCGACATCCGCGAGAAGGCGGGTCTCGACACCAGCGATCACGCCCCGCCTAACGCCGGATCGCAGCGGCTCCTGCAGACCACGCAGGCTGGCTACCGCGCCGACAAGCGCCTGTGGACCGGACTTGCCGCCGTAGCCGGCGCGCAGGGTAATTCAACCGGGCTGGTCGGCACTCCCGAGCAGGTCGCAGACGCGCTGATCGATTATTATGCGCTCGGCATCGATCATTTCCTGATCCGCGGCTTCGATCCGTTGGGCGATGCCTTCCAATATGGCCGCGAGCTGCTGCCGTTGGTGCGCGAACGCGTCGCGCGCTTCGATGAAGAGCGCGAGAACGAGAAGGCCGTCGCGTGAAACGACTACTGGCCGGGCTCACCAGCCTGCTCCTGTTGGCAGGCTGCGGGGGTGGAGCGAGCGCGGATACCGACACGCTTCACGTCGGCAGCCAGCGTGGCGGGACCAAGGCGCTGATGATTGCCAGCGGCGTGCTCGAAGGGGCGCCCTACGAGATCGAATGGTCGGAATTCCCGGCCGCACAGCATCTGCTTGAGGCGATCGGGGGAGGCGCGGTGGACGTCGGACTCACGGGCGATGCGCCGTTCATCTTCGCCTATCAAAGCGGCAGCCGCATTCAGGCGATCGGCGCGGAGATGGTGAAGGAGCGTCCGCTCGGCGCGCTGGCACTTATCGTCCCGGCGCGCTCGACTGTGCGGACGCTTCAGGATCTAAAGGGCAAAGCCGTGGCAACGACGCGCGGATCGGTTGGCCATTATCTGGTCATCCGCGCGCTGGCGGATGCCAAATTGCCGCCGGATTGGGTGAAGCTGACCTTCCTCTCGCCGGGTGACGCCAAGGCCGCCTTCGATTCGGGATCGATCGATGCATGGTCGACCTGGGCGCCCTATCTGCTTCCTGCGTTCAAGGCCAAGGCGCGAACCATCGTCGATGGGAATACGCTGGTCAGCGGCTACGGCTTCCTGGTCGCCAATGACGACGCGATCACTGGCAAGCCTGCATTGCTGGCCGACTTTCTCAAGCGCGAAGCGAAAGCGCTGGAATGGCAGAAGACGCACAAGGAGGATTTCGCGCGGGTCTTGTCGAAGGAGACTGGCCTGCCGATCGATATCGCCCGCGATTATGCAAACAAGAATGCACGTTCTTCTGTACCAATCGATGACGCCGTGATTGCCGACCAGAGGCAGGTGCTCGCCGATTTCAAGGTTGCCGGCGCGGTCGAAGGCAAGCGTGATCTGGCTGCCGCCTTCGAACGAACCCTATCCAAAACCGAGGTCGCTGCCGCGCAGTAGCTGACCCGCTTCCACAGACCATCGCCGCAAACGCCGAACCCCGTGGTTCGCGCGGAGGGAGAGTTGCGGCCCAACGCCATCAGAAATGGGGACCATCATGAAGACCATATTGCTTTCGAGCGCCGCCGCCTCGGCCATACTCTTTGCCCAAGGCAACGCCATCGCGCAGGAAACGCCGATCGACGGCGTCCAGCTTGCCGCAAATGCGGCGGCGGCCGATGACGACGGTGTGATCATCGTCACGGGCGTACGCGGCACCAGCGCGCGCACCGTTGCCGACAGCCCGGTTCCGATCGACGTGATCGGCGCGAGCGAACTCAAGGCCACGGGGCGCACCGGCCTGAAGGAAGTGCTTGGCAACATCGTGCCCTCGCTCACCATGCCCGCGCTTGGCGGGGGCGGCACCTCGGCCAGCGTTCGCCCCATCTCGATCCGGGGCCTGTCCGGTGATTATCTACTCGTGCTCGTCAACGGCAAGCGGCGGCACACGACATCGCTGATCAACAATCTTTCGCGCATCTCTGGCGGCTCCACCCCGGTCGATATCGATCTGATCCCGACCAACGCAGTCGGCCGGATCGAGGTGCTGCGCGATGGCGCTGCCGCCCAATATGGATCGGACGCGATCTCGGGCGTGATCAACATCATTCTCGATGACTCCCGGAGCGGCGGCGAATTCAACGCCACAGCGGGCCAGCTCTACGAAAAGGGGGCGCAACTGCTCCAGGAATCGCTGAGCTACGGTACCCATCTCGGCGACGGCTTCGTGCGCTTCTCGGTCGAGGGCAAATATCGCGATCGCGCCGACTCCTCAGCTGAGGCACTGCCACGGGTATTTCCTCTGGTGAGCGGACAGCCCGACCCCCGCGAAGCCAATGTCGATCATGTCATCGCGGGCGGCTATGGCCGGTCGAACCGCGACAAGATTGTCAACAGCGCGCTCAATGCCGAGCTGCCGCTCAACGATGCGCTCGACCTCTACAGCTTCTCGACACTCAGCTACCGTGACATCAAGGACGCACGTGGAGCCTTTGTCCCCTCGCCTACCGGCTATGGCGGACAGACAAACCCGCAGGGCCTGACCTCGCTGCCGCAAATCTATCCGGCCGGTTTCCAGGCCTATCGCCGCATCTGGGAATGGGACTATCAGACGACGCTGGGCCTGAAGGGCGATCTCGGCCAGTGGGGTTTCGATCTTTCGTCCAGCTATGGGCGAGATCATGTGAAGCTTGGCGCGGTCAATACGCTCAATCCCTCGCTTGGGCCGGCAAGCCCGACCAGCTTCTTCATGGGCAAGCAGATTCAGGATCTGTGGGTCAACAATCTCGATTTCAGCCACGATTTCGACATCGGGTTCGATAAGCCCCTCGCGGTCGCCTTCGGCATCGAGCATCGGTGGGAGAAGTTCCAGAATATCGCGGGCGAGCCCGACAGCTATCGGGACGGCGGCTATGTCATCCCCAATGACGGGACGCCGTTCGGCATCCTTTATGGCGGCCGGTCGCCGTCGCCCGGCCTCGTCTCGTTCACCGGCACGTCACCGGCCGATGCAAGTTCGCTCAGCCGCAACAACCTCGCCGCCTATGTCGATCTTTCGACCAACGTCACGCCGGAATGGTTCGTCGGAGTCGCCGGTCGGTTCGAACATTATGACGATAGCGCGGGCAACACGGTCAGCGGCAAATTCTCGACACGCTACGAATTCGCGCCAGGCCTCGCGATCCGGGGCGGTGTCAATACCGGGTTCCGCGCGCCCTCGCTGGCGCAGACCGGCTTTTCAACCACGCAGAACACCGTGACGGTGATCGGCGCGGACCGCGTATCGACGACGTCCAAGTTCCTGCCGGTGGATAGCGTTGCGGCGCTCGCACTCGGTGCTAAACCGCTGAAGCCTGAGAAATCGCTCAACTATACGCTGGGTTTCACTTTTGAACGCGGGCCGGCCCGGCTGACGGTGGACGCCTACCAAATCCGGGTTAATGATCGCATCGTGAAGACCGAGTTCCTCGGCACCGCTTCCAACGGCGGCACAGCGATCCGCAACATCCTGATCGCCAATGGCGTAACCGGGGTGGACAGCGCGCAATTCTTCACCAACGCCATCGACACGCGAACGCGCGGCATCGACGTTGTCGGTGAATATACGCTGCGCAGCGACAATATTGGCACATTCAAGCTGAACGCCGCCTACAGCTACAACAAGACCAAGATCCTGAATGTGATCGACAATCCGTCGCAGCTGAGTTCACTCAATGTGGTCCTGTTCGGGCGGCAGGCACAGCGCGATCTCGTCGCGGCCACGCCGCACAGCAAGATTGTCCTGTCCAACGACTGGAGCCTCGGCAAATTGCACGCGCTTGGCCGCCTGACCCGGTACGGCAGCTATGTCGAATCCAGCAATGTCGCAAGCGGTGATCGCCGGTTCGGCGCGAAATGGGTGACCGACCTTGAGATCGGTTATGATCTCAGCGCCAATATCACCTTGGCGGCTGGCGCGAACAACCTGTTCGACGTCTATCCGGACCGCAACGGCATCATCGCCTATGATGGTTCCGGCGCCTACGGCAATTTCGCGCCGTTCGGGCTAAGCGGCGGATTTTATTACGGGCGAGTGTCGCTGCGGTTTTGAGGGATCAGGTTGCGGTTTCGCACGAGGCCGCGACCTTGCGTGCCTTTGCCAAAAGCGTCGATGGGTTCGGTTCTCTGGAGTCGACCGGTTCGAGTGAGGCATTTTCTGAGAGCGTAGCGCTTGCGATCCCCAGTAGCTTTGGACACTATTTGTTCCAGCCGGTTTTAGGGAGAAAACTGTCACTTTTGCTCCCCGATGCTCCCCCGGCCCGGAGGCAGGGTTTGAAGCGCGGGTTAAAGAAGGCGTTCACCGAAGAAGGCGTGGCCAGGATGAGCCCACCCCGTAACGGGCGCATCGAGGTGGCCGACGCCATCCAGCGAGGATTACTGCTTCGGGTCAGCGATACCGGCGTCAAATCGTGGTCGGTCATCTACAAGGTGCCGGGCGAGCGTGGGATGAACCTCTCCGGGCGCCTCCTGAAGGGCAGTCAGAAGCGCATAACCATCGGGCAATATCCCATCATTGGCGTTGCCGCAGCCCGCGTCGAGGCCGGGAAGATCATCGCGGAATCTCTCTCGGGCCAAGACCCCCGTGCGGACATGCGCGATGCTCGTCTCTTCAAGCACACCAACACAGTCGAGGCCGTGTCGATGCGAATGATCGAACTGGCCAAGAAACAGATTCAGACCTGGCCGCGCATGGAGCAGGTGTTCCGGGACCATATATGGCCCGTGCTCGGTACCCGCCCGGTCGCTGACATTGCCCAGGCGGATGTGCATGCGCTGCTGGACGACTTCATTTCGCAGGACAAGCAGGGCACGGCACGCGAAGTCCGCAAAATGATGTCTCGGCTGCTTAATTATGCCGCAGAGAAGTCGCTTATCCCGGCGTCTCCCATGGCCGGCATGAAGCGGCGTGACCTGGCATCAGAGCCCAGAGAGAGGTCGCTTTCGGATGAGGAAATCGTCGCCGTGTGGCGGGCGACCGGCAAGATGGGCTATCCGGTGGGGCATATGGTGCGGATGCTGCTGCTGACCGGGCAGCGAAAGTGTGAATGGGCCAATGCCCGCTGGACCGAGATCGACCCTAAGGAGCCCTGCCTCAGCGTCCCGAAGGAACGATTCAAGAGTCGCCGTGGCCATATCGTGCCGCTGACGGGTCTGGCATGGGATGTGGTTCAGGGTTTGCCGCGATGGAATGCGCCTGATGCATTTCTGTTCTCCACAACCGGTGGCGAAAAGGCCTCGGTTTTAGGCGATAAGCAGATGGTCCCGCTGCGCGAACATACCCTTGCGGCGTTGCGCGAAATGCGAAACGACCCGGGCGCCACGCTTGAGCATTTCACCGCGCACGATCTGCGGCGTACCTGCGAGACCCGTCTTGCCAAGCTAGGCTTTCCTCAGGAAGTGCGCGACGCTGTGCTGGGGCATGCCCAATCAGGCTTGCAACGCACCTATAACAAGCATGATTACCTGCCCGAAAAGAGGGCGGCGCTGGCCACCTATACTGAGCACATTATGGGGCTGGTGAAGTGATGGACGACAAGTTTGCGGGAGAGGAACAACGCGAATCACCGCGCTACGACTGGCATGGATTTGTCGATGATGCGGATTGGCTTATTCATGCGCTGAAAACGCCGCGCGAGATACACAGCGCGACAACGTCGCATGGGCGTGGCCTCGACCTGTCCAAAAATCGCGACGATCTGGCGATGTTGATCGCAGAAGCCCATGAAGTTTACGATGTCGCGCTTGAGGATTGGCAAACGCGCCGCGAAAATTCCTATCCCCATTCTGGAAGCCAATTACAATCCGGCGGAGGAAATGCCGCCGTACGACTGGTCGGATTATGAGTCATACAGGTCTACGCAGGCGGACTGGGACGAAATATATGAACGCCATTACCAAAGGAAGCGCGGGCCGTCAGGTAAGAGCAAAACGAAAAAGCAGCGCGATGGCACCGATCTGCCGACGATACCGCTGAGGAACGTATATATCGTGATCCGGGGGTGGTGGTGGCGACACGTCGGCAACCACTTTAATCCCGACTTCAACTTCCGCAAAGACACACGCGGCACCGATGACCGCACCCGACTTAATCGGTTTAATCCAGCGGCGCGGCTGTTCCTGCTGATCGCACAGGACATTAACACCAACTACACGCCGATACACTGCCACTGGATACACGAGCGCCTGCGAAAGAAGATCGTTCGGGACAAATAGCCCCCAAGCACGGTTCCGGCACATCGCCCACAATCTCTACCAGTTCCAACAACTGGAGGCCCGGCGATGACCGAGCGATTTATGACAATGTCGGAGGTCCGGCAGCGCGTGGCGCTTTCCAAGACCGAGATTTATCGGAAAATAAAGGCAGGTGGGTTTCCGCGCCCCGTTCCGCTGGGCACCCAGAAGGTTGCCTTCCTAGAAAGCGAGGTGGCGGAATGGATGGAAGCCCGGTTGCGCGCCCGCGAGGAGCGTGAGGGCGCTGACCGTCGCGCCGAGCAGGGACGCCGCGCCGTCGCTGCCCGCGACAAACATCTGGCTACATAACAAGCGGCCCGCGCCGATGGAAAAGCGCGGGCCGATGGATTCCTACATCCAGTACACAACCCGAATGGAGATGACGGACCATGCAAGACGATTCATGCTCCCCGGACGAGCTGCCGGCAATCAGCAATGGCGCAGCGCCGTCGCTGCTCAAGGTGACCGACACGCTGAGCGTGGTCGCACCCGATTATATCAACGCCATGCCCTGGATACAGCGCGAGCGGATGTAGTCCGCGCACTGCTGGTGCAACACATTGTAGGCGGCAGCGCGGTCGCCCTTCTGTACCTTCCATGTGTCATCCGCGATGATCACAATCGGGCCATCATCATCGGGGACCTCAACGTCCACGTAAGTCACGCCTTCCTTTGAGGCGCTCAGCCCCAGCCATCGCTTCGTCATTCGGAACACCCTGTTGTTGGCGTGGACTGATACAACGAAGGCAACGAATGGTGAAGGGAAGGAGAACACAGCGTGGTGGCGAGCGCACAATCGGCTCCCCCGGCTGCTCCCCTGAGGGTAACTTGAGTCGAAAATCACCGCTAAGTCATTGAAAATCTGGAGCGGGCGAAGGGATTCGAACCCTCGACCCCAACCTTGGCAAGCGTGAGTGATGGCTGAACATATTGACCATAGTGACGTATTTCCAAGCTTTTTTGTGAACATGCGGTACATAATGTTGCAGGCTATCACCTGATTTGCTACCTAGATTGCTACCTGAAATGCCTCTAGGTAACAACCATGTCGCGACTGACAGATACCCGCGTTTCCGCCATTGCCCCGCCTCCGACCGGACAGGTGGAACACCCCGATGATTTGGTGCGTGGCCTGCGCCTCCGGGTAGGGGCTGGCGGTCGCAAAGCGTGGATCGTGCGGACACGGGCCGGGAAGAAGCAGATCAACAAGACGCTTGGACCCTATCCGCTCATCTCGCTGGCGACAGCTCGCGACCAGGCGAGGGATTTTCTCATTACCCTCGCCAAGGAGGGGAATGTCCGGACTAAGCGCACCTTTGGTGAATTGGCCGATCATTGGATCGAGCAGGTTGCCAGGGCAAAGAACAAGAGCTGGCACAACCAGAAGCGCCGCCTCGAACTCTATGTTCTGCCGAAGTGGCGCGACACCGATCTGGCCAGCATTCGACGCGCCGATGTGCGTGACCTGATCGATGGGATCGACGGCATTGTCGCGCCAGGACGGGCGCTGGCAATTATTCGGACACTGTTTCGCTACGCGATGGCACGCGATTGGGTGGATAGCTCCCCGGCTGAGGCAATCCCCAACCCAAGCAGCGACACCCCCCGCGACCGCTTTCTCGAAATGGGCGAGGTCAACCGTGTGTTCCGTGCCGCCGATCTGCTTGGCTATCCCTTTATCGGCTTAATTAAACTGATGATCCTGACGGGCCAGCGTCGTACTGAGGTCGCCGCCATGCGGTGGGCAGACATTGATCTCGACGCGGGGACGTGGATCCTCTCAAGCGACGATACCAAGTCGGCCCGAGCTCATCTTGTACCGCTACCGCCCCAGGCCATCGACATTCTGAAGGCAACCCCGCACTTTGGCGCGTACGTCTGGTCAAGCGACGGCGAGACGCACATCAAAGGCTACAGCAAGGCGAAGAAGAAACTCGATGCTCTATTGGCTTCGAGCGGAGCAGAGTTGAAAGCGTGGCGGTTGCACGACCTGCGGCGGACCGCCGCGACCCACATGGTGCGGCTCGGCGTATCAGAGACTGTTGTCGGTCGCGTTCTGAATCATGCCCCACAGGGCGTGACGGCTAGAACCTATGCCCTGCATAGCTATGAGCCAGAAAAGCGACATGCCCTTACCACCTGGGCCAACGAAATTGACCGGGTCATGGCCGCGAACGAATGAAGCGAAAAACACAACTCCTTACCCGCTGAGTAAACCGGCGAAAGGACGCGACAAGGTCGTAGCCGGCGTCCGCCAGTAGATATCCACCAGACTTCCCACGACCGTAAAGTTCAGCCTATCGCAAAGCGATCGTGCGGGTTTCGGGTTGGATCAGCCGCCCGTTGGTTTTCAGAAAGCGCACATGCGTCAGATAGTTCCAAACCTGCTCCGCCATGTTTCGGTCAAGCCCCGAGAACTGAACGTCGAGCAACGTCCCGTCGGTGCCCACCGTGACGGTCATGGTCACCGGCGCGCTGCCTTTGATTTTGCGCCGGATCAGCGATTTGATCTTCTCGATCAGATCCGCGTCGATAGTGAGCGAGCCAGCCGGTGGCGCCGCGGTCTCTCCTGGCTTCGCAAGCGCCGGATTTGTGCCCGCGACCGACGGGACGAGCCGCAGCGGCGCCGCGCCCGCATAGGGATCATAGTCTCCGCCGCCCGCCGAAGGTGCGCCGCCGGCAGGCGGGGATGGCGGAGCGGGCGTTGACGCGGCCGACGACGAGGAATTCGCCGGCATCGGTGGAAGGCGCGTCATTTTCCATTCGGCGGGGAGCGACGGTGCGGGCGGTTGTGGCGTTTCGATGGGCGCCGCGACGGTTTGCTCCGGCTTGGCCTTCGGCGAGTCCGAAGGATCGGCCAGATCGAAGACGACCAGGCTTGGGCCGTTCGAGCCGGGTGAACGGATGATGTCGTCGGCGCCGATGAGCTTGTTTACGAACAGGTAGAGCAGCAGCAGGTGGATCAACAGCGATCCTCCGGCGGCAAAGCCCTTTCCAACCCGCAATTTCATGCTTGGAATTCCGCGCAGCGATAAGGAGGATCGAACAGCCGGCCTCGCGTCTACCGCGTACCATTCGTCGGTTTGCACAAAACTCATCGCGTCGCGCACGCCGGGTTGAACTGCCAGCGCAGTACCGAATAGGGATGGTCCTGCATGCCGATGACGCGCACGACCGCCAGCAGACTGGCGCCCGCCTGCGAGCTGGCTTCGATGCGCAATGCTGTCCCCGGTTCCGGCGGCGACGGTTCGGCGGAACCCGTCAGCGCGAGCGCGCGCGCAAGCTCGGGCGATGCCTGGCTGGCCCGCGGTACGCCGAGCCCCGAGTACAGCGTCAGTTCGCGTTCGAGACAGCTGCCCAAAACCCGGTCCTGTGGCAGTTTCGCCAGCAGCCTATCGACCTCGGGCCAGGACGCCAACCGCGCCCTTTGCTTCCGCCTGACATCGAGGTCATCGAGGAAAGCTTGGCGTTGCTGGGCGTTGAAGCCGAACCCGCGCAGCAGCATCCCGATCTGGCCGAGGTCGCCGTCGTTGAGGTCCATGCGCCCGCTTTCACTCGACAGCCGTACTGCAATGTCGTCATTCCCGATCGCCATAGCACCGCTGCTCGGCACCATTGCCCAGCGGCTGCGCGGGCCGTTGAACAGCATGTCGGCGATCACGGACTCAACGGCATTTTCAAGTGCTAGCCTGGTCTTGAGGATATCGCTCTCGCTGCTCGCCTGGCGTCCTCTTTCGACTCCCCTCAGCATCAATATTGCCGCGATACTCCCGCAAAGAATCAGCAGCCAGATCGCCGCGACCAAAACAAAGCCTTGATCATTGTTGGGAACGCGGCGCACCGACTTGCCTCAGCTTGGCGCGATCCACGAGCGGCCGAACGAGATCGAGATGCTCAATGACCTCGTCGACCACGGCCTTGGTCTCCTCGGGCGACCGCATAACGGTGGGGGTCAGCAATATGATCAATTCGGTGCGTGTGGATCGGCGGTCATGGGTGCCGAACGCCGCTCCGATCAACGGGATCTGGCTGAGCAGCGGTATGCCGGATTTCTCGCGCGTGACCTGATCCCGGATCAAACCACCAAGCACGATCATCTGCCCGGAGCGAGTCGCCACCGTACTGGCGAGCTTGCGCTGTTGGATGGTTGGAGAAGAAATACCCGAAGTCGTGGTGGACACCGCGTCGCTCACCTCCTGCACGATGTCGAGGACGATTGTGCCGCTCTCATTGACGTGCGGCGTAACCTTGAGGATCACCCCGGTGTCGCGAAGCTCGACCGTGTTGACGAGCGGCGCGCCTGCGGCGGCCACGCTCTGCGCCTGCTGCGTGACCAGCGGCACCTGGTCGCCGACCTGAAGCGAGGCGGTCTGGTTGTTGAGCACGAGCAGACGGGGCGCCGAGAGCACCTTGACGTTGGTCTTCGACTGGAGCGTGTTCAGCACCGCACGCGCCGACGAGCCGATATAGTTGTACGAAAAACCGGGGAAGATCGAGGCGGGCGTTCCGCCCGAATTGCTGCTGAGCGTGAAGGTCGACTTCCCGTCGAGCTTTTGCCAATCGATTCCGTAGCTCAGGTCATCGCTGAGCGTGACCTCCGCGAGCGTGGCCTCGATCAGGACCTGGGCAACGGGGTGATCGACCTTGTCCAGAAGGTCGCGGATGGTCTCATATTGCTCGCCGGTCGCGTAGATGAGCAAGGCATTGTTGGCCTGATCGGGAACGATCCGCGGACCGTTGGTAGCGGGGTCGCCATGATAATTGGAGGAGGCCGGCTCAGAGGGGACGGCGGCATAGCCTGAGCTGGACGGTTCAGCGGATGGCTGCGATCCGAAGCCATCCTTGTTGGAGAGCGCCGTATCGAATCCGCCCGAAGGCGGCGCTGATGCCGGCTGCGCGGTCAGGTCTGACGCCTCGCGTGTCCCCAGCACGGCTTGCAGCGATCGCGCGAGATCGCGTGCCAACCCGTTCTGGACCGAGTAACTGTAGAGCCTGGCCTTGCCGGCGGTGCCCGCGTCGAGC
>Ga0157380_10002079_pt1 | contig 13422 bp, 7 predicted proteins | sample S35metaG_FD_119757 | JGI IMG/M metagenome (GOLD analysis project Ga0157380, IMG submission 119757) | Switchgrass rhizosphere microbial communities from Kellogg Biological Station, Michigan, USA - S3-5 metaG | ecosystem: Host-associated > Plants > Roots > Rhizosphere > Soil | place: USA: Michigan...
AGTCGATACGCATTATCAACGTTCGACGATGCTGAATACTGCGGACCGATTGGCCAGCCCATCCACTGCTCATTCCACCAGATCTTATCCATGCGATTGTCGTGACAGCCGGCATACGATACAGCAGCCTTGTAAAACTCCGGATGAAACAACAATCCACCCATCGAGTTTTGTCCGCCTGCGGAACCTCCGTACAGACCCACGCGCGTGACGTCGTACCACGGGTATTTCGCAGCAACTGCTTTGTGCCACAGGATTCGATCGGGAAAGCCTGCGTCTCCCAGATTCTTCCACGCTATGTCGTGAAAAGCCTTGGAGCGATTCGCTGTTCCCATTCCGTCGATTTGGACCACGATGAATCCGATCTCGGCCTGGGCCATCATCGACGAATAAGTCAAAAACGATTTAGGTACGAACGAGCCTTGGGGTCCAGCGTAGATGTTTTCGATCACCGGATACTTTTTTCGGGGATCGAAATTGGTTGGTCGGACGATGACGCCCCAGATATCAGTCTTACCGTCGCGACCGGTTGAGGTAAAGACTTCCGGCGCTTGCCAACCGGCCTTGGACAGTTCGCTCGCGTTGCCGCGTTCGACTGTCGTCAAGAGCGAATTATCCGAGACGCGTCGGAGCTCGAGCACAGGCGGGAGATCGAGTCGCGAATAGTTGTCGAAGAAAAACTGACCATCGTTCGAGTAAGCTACGTTGTGGTTCGCCTCCTCAGGCGTGAGCTTCGTGAGACCAGTACCATCGAAATTAATGCGATAGTAGAACGAGAAGTAGGGATCTTTTCCCGGATACATCCCACCAGCGTTGAACCAGATCTGTCGCTTGGCGGCATCGACGCGTTGCACTCCTCGAACAAGCCAGTTTCCACTAGTGATTTGCGTCTTCACTTGGCCCGTCGAGCCGTCGTACAGATAAAGATGGGCCCAGCCGTTGCGCTCCGACATCCAGATGATCTCTTTTCCGTCATCAACGTCGTAACGATACCGCTTACCTGAATCAGCCAGACCGCCATTCGCAGCCCGATAGCTGAAGAAGGTCTTGGGCTCGTCTGAAACAAGAGCGCGCGGTGTTCCACTGGCCGCATCAACTTCGATCACGCGGTACACCTGGTGACCACGTTGATTGTATTCAAACGTGAAGCCGCGACTGTCTTTCCACCACACCGGATTCGAAATCTCGTAAGGATTTGGAAAGAGCTTGTTGTCGATACTGGTTTGCCGTTTGTTAGTGACATCAAACAACACTGGCTGTTCGAGGTCGAGAACATCGCCGGGTTTGGCGTAGACAATTGAAGAGTGTTTTGGCTGCAACTGATCTTCGGGTGACGACTCGACATAATGAACTTCACGTCGATAACCCGGCTTAACTCGATAAGCAGCCAGTTTTGTCGAATCCGGAGACCATGCGATTGACTGTGGATCGTAGTAGTTGCCTTCAGAACCGTCAGTGCTAAGGAAGATCAGATCGCGCGATCCGACTGCGCGCACCGCGACGTTGAAGTTATTTACAACTGCTTCCCACTTCTTGTCGGGTGAAACTATAGGGCCCTGAGGCCTTGGACCTCCGAGTCGTCCAGGATTCTCGACTCTTATGCAGGCAGCGTCGCTGATCGTGCAGCGAACAGCAACAGTGTCGATTGTGGCGTTAAAATTTGCAGCCGCGTCGTCGAAGCGCAGTCCAACCAACTGGAGATCCTGAGGCTTATAAGTGTTGCCTGTTAACTTCGAGAGCGCTGCGGCAATCTTCTCGTGATCGAAAGCAGGACGTTTCTGAAGAGTTTGCGCATCGAAGATGACGAACTCAGTCGCTCCATGGGACAGCTTTCGATAAAAGAGGCGGTTGGTGTTGCCAATCCACGTGGCTCCGAGAACGATATCGATGGCGGCAGCTTCGTATCGGGCCTTCAAAGCGGCGGCGCGCTCGTAATCGGCACGCGTGCCTTGCCCGTTCGTTCGTTGAGGACTAATTGTGGTGATCAGAAGGAAAATTAACGTTCCAATAAGATAGGGCTTTCTTTTCATGATTCAATCGCTCACAGTTTTCGAAGGGGTTAGTCTGGAATGTCAGCGGTGAGATTCTTTCAGGAACTTCGACACCTGCCTACTGCTTCACTCCACGACAGAACACTCAACTCAGAACGGGAGCGAAGCGACCGATGTCAACTAACGAGGCGCACACCGTACGTCGACATCGGTCGCTTCGCTCCCGTTCTGAGTTGAGTGTTTACTACCGTTGCGCGACTCATTTTGTCGGTTCGCGCGAGAAACACCGATGGCCTCACATGAGCCGTCAAACCGAATCACATCGACGTAGTCTCTGTTATTTTCCAAAGGAATACAGCGCACTACGAGTCCTGATGTAGATCCGGCCATCAGCAATCGCCGGTGTGGCATACACTTCGTCATCCATTTCATTCACACCCAGCACTTCCCATTCACCCATCGCCTTTAACACCGAAACCTGTCCGCCTTGTCCAATCAGGTAAACCTTATCGTCGGCAGCAACAGGTGAAGCAAAGTACTTATCGATCGCGCCATGAAGTCGGCCTTGCTTGATCACATTGCCGGTCGCTGGATCGAATGAAATCAGAATGCCGCTATCGTTGATCATGTACAGCACGCCTTTGTAGAGCAGCGTCGACGGCACCTGGGGAACTGGTTTTTGATAACGCCAACGTATCGCTGACGCGGTCTGATCTCCCTCGCCTCCCATCCTTATCGCGAGTAGACCATTCTCAGCGGCCATCATCGAGCGAAACACTTCCCAGTCTTTGTCGTTCAACTTCTCATCGCGGTTCATATCAAACGCTTCGAAAGCAGCGGTTAACAGTCGCTCCATTGGGGGACGACCTTGTCCCGTGGGTAGCTCCGTCTTCGCAATCTGACGATCACTGTCTTTGTCATATTTCGGCAGCGCTTCCTCCCAGGAGATCGTCGCTACCTGTTGACCCGGTTGATTCTGCGGAAAGCCCCAGCCGTTGATGTAGAGATACTCAGAATCATGACTCGCAATTGACTTCATCTCACACGCGAGTCCGCGAACCCACCAAACTCGCTTCCCATCTGCGACCGAGTACGCTGAGAGTTGAAACGATTCCGGGACGATGATCTGCTTTGGACCTTGCCTTGGTTCATAGATGATCGGTGTCGAATATCCTGAAATCACTACAGGCCGATCGACTTTCCAACGGACCTTGCCGCTGTTCTTATCAACGGCGACGAGATAAGAACTTGGGTAATCCTGGTCGACCGGCAAGATCACTTTGTCGTCTACAAGAATTGGCGAAGCTCCAAAGCCGTAGAACATGTTGAATGGACCAAGCGGGAGACTCCAACGCTGTTTGCCCGCGCCGTCAAATGAGACCAGACCAAACTCCTGAAAGAATGCGTAGACATTCGTGCCATCTGTGACTGGACTAGGCGACGCTGGTCCATTCACGTTCTGGAGGCGGCCCTCTCGCGCTTTTGCCACCTCACGTTGCCAAAGTATCTTCCCGCTTTTGCGTTCGAGGGCGATCACAAACAATTTGTGGTTTTGTTCCTTACTATGTGCGGTTACGAAAATTCGATCGCGGGTCAGTACCGGAGAAGAGTGTCCGGGCGGTAGTTCAGTTCGCCAGGCGACGTTCTTCGTTGGTCCAAACTCTGAGGGCAGCGACGTTGTAGCAGATACGCCGGTGCCATTCGGTCCTCGGAACTGGTCCCAATTCTGCGCGAGGACGTTCGAAGGAGATAGAAAAGCAAAGAGAGAAACAGCAAGTAGAAGAATTAGTTTTCGCATGTAAGTCCTTGTGGAGTCGGTTAAAGATTACGGAACGAGCGACGCGGCCTGTCGATTCTAATTGAGGAACATTAAAAAAGAAACGCCAGTCTCTGCGTAACATCTCCGTTCTCGGCGTTCGAAGACGCGGCAATCGGCAATATTTACGCACTGTGATAATCTTGGCGCAACACAACACACTAAAGGAGGACGATATGGCAGACGTAAAGCCAATTCCGGACGGGTATCACTCCGTGACACCCTACTTAGTCATGAACGGCGCGGCAGGCGCAATCGACTTTTATAAAAAAGCGTTCGGCGCTATCGAACTATTCCGCATGCCTCATGGCGATAAAATCGGACATGCCGAGATCAAGATCGGTGATTCACCAATCATGTTGGCCGACGAACAACCGGCAATGGGATATGTTGGACCGCAGGCGTTAGGTGGCACGCCCGTTAGCCTTATGATCTACGTGGAAGATGTAGACACGATCTACAAGAACGCTATTGATGCAGGCGCGACCGAGGTAAAGCCCTTGCAGGATCAGTTCTACGGAGATCGCTCGGGTACGCTGAAAGATCCCTTTGGTCACCTCTGGACAGTGGCCACTCACAAAGAAGACGTCACACCAGAAGAAATGAACAAGCGAATGGCTAAAGCCCACGGCGCTTGATTCTCTACCAGATTGCGTAAGGGCGGCACTTAGAGCCGCCCTTTTGGGAGTGCGGTGACTTGTCACCGCTTTTTTTGCAGCGGCTGCAACTCACTTGATAAAAAGCGGTGACAAGTCACCGCACTCCAAATCGCCTAATTGGAGCGCCTTCCCAGCGCTTCGATCTCCGCCAACAATTGTCGTGCATTCGGCTCGATGGACCGATCGAGTTCAATCGACTTGGCCAATTCTACACTCGCATCTGGCAGGTCACCCTTTTGCTTGAGCAACACACCAAGGGCAAAGCGGTATTTCGCATTAGCAGGGCGAAGGTTTACAGCTGTACGCATCGCGGCTTCCGCATGGGCAATCTGCCCCACGCGCATAGCCGCCAAGCCATAAAAAAGGTATTGGTCCGGGGCGCTTGGATTGATTGAAATGGCCTGGCCCAGGTATCTAGTCGCTTCGGCATATGCGCCAATCGTGTAGTAGGAGTGTCCGAGGTTGTAAAGGCTCTGCCAGTTATTGGGGTCTCGAGCCAACACCTTTTGGGATAAAGCAATGGCTTGGTCAACATCACCCAAAGACTTTACCGTCGCTGCAAGATTGTTGATGGCGAGATTGTTCCGAGGGGCAACAGCTGCTCCGTGTGTGTATAGCGCGAGATCGTTTTTCCACATTGGGAGCTGTATCACCGTTTCCAATGCCCATCCTGCACCCATGATGAGCAAAATGGCCAAGGCCAGCCGTTTGTATTTGGAATAAGTTCTGATTACGTGAAAGAACGCCACTGATAAAACGATGCAAAAGCCAACAGACGACAAATAGAGATAACGGTCGTGCACTATCTCGCCAAACTTAAGCAATGATAGGTTCAACGAAGGCAGAATCGGAACGAGCACCCAGCAAACTAAAAACATAACCTGCTTCGAGCGCCTTCCGAGAATAACGAAAACGCTAGCAACAACTATCAGTCCAACCAGAGGTCCCCAAAACAGCCAGCCACCTGAAACGTACGTGTTGTCGTAGAACGCGCTGAGAGGGAGTGGCCAAATAAGATGGCTGAGATCAAACCAGAGCACAGATGGAATCGTGGATGCGATCGTTGTTGCCGATAGTTGAGTAAGTTTGTGTCCAAGCTCACCGAGGACCCGAAATCGCACAAAAAGATAGACGATTGTCACTATCAGATACGGAAGCATTGTGAGGAATATTGACGTTAATCTTGTTCGAGTACTTGCTTGCGACTTTGGTTGGCCCACAAGCAGCTCGTAACAAATAACCATGGGCAAGAAAACAATCGCGGTTTCTTTCGTAAGAATAGCGAGCGAAAAGAACAACAACGATAGAAGCAATGGTTGGTGAAAGAATCTGCGTCGATTCTTCTCCGAGCTTTCCTCCGTAACTTCATTTGTTGACTTGATGTCGAGGTACAGAAGTATAGAGGCAACAAAGAAGACGGTCATGAGCGGATCTGTAACGCCGCTGATCCAAGCGACCGACTCGATGTGAACCGGATGAATACCAAACAAGAAGGCAGCGGTTGTGGCGACGAACTGATCTGACGTTAGCCGCCGAGCCAACACAAAAACCAGCCATGTGGCTAACAAATGAACGATAAGGTTAGTTGCGTGCCATCCGGCTGGTGAAAGGCCGAATAGTTTGTAGTTAACAAGTAACCAGAGCGAGAACACAGGGCGATAGTAGAGAGGCGCGGCGCCCGGGTCTATGTTTGCCCAAACATGCTTCGTAAAGTATTCGGGTATGTAAGCCGTGCTGTTGATTGCGGGGTTGAGCACAATCTGACTGTTGTCGTCGTAAGCGAAGTCGTACCTGAGACAGCTCACATAGACGAGAGCTGTTGAGAGTAATACAAACAGCAAAAGAGTCTTCTGAGATTTCAGATCGAGGCTCATAGTTATGAGGGTATTGATGACAAATTGAGGACGGGGTTAACCCAATGCAAGGGACTGATAACTGGGGTGTTCAGAGTAGTAGGACCTGAAGTGACGCTAGACAGCGTGTGGAGTGATTACATTCAGTTGGAAAAATAACTTACGCGCGCAACGGCTTTTTGAGGGTACCTTAATTGAATTCCTTGTTCAAGTACTTTTCTTAGTCAGACGAGAGCGATACAACCGCTGCAGCAACGAAGAGGCTATCGCTTGCTATTCGGGTATCCGACCTGTTGAAAGAAACTTCCAGCGTTTCGTACCGCGGCAACTCGCCTCGTAGTTGTCCTGTATCAACTTCGGCATCTCGCCGGGAATGACATTGGAGATTGAAATCACTGCAGCCTTCGATGAGCTGCTCGGAAATCCTGACGCGCATGAATCTTCCACGACGGTGCCGAAATCTTTAATTACATTTCGGCGTGCGTTTTGAAAACTCACCAACGCCGCGGTTTCAGTTAGGGTTCCCTGACTCATGTCTCCCGTTGTCATTAACAACTCATTAATGCCGTCGCTGTTGAGATCCGTCATAAGCACGATGCCGTTTCCGAAATCGTTGTCGAAATCAGCGATCAGTTGTTGACCCGAGAAGATTGCCACTCGCTTTGTGCCGAAGTTATCAGCGTGTGAAGCGTTGCACTCGCTTACGGAAATCACGTAAGCGATCTGCGTTTGTCCGGCGGCGGTGAAGCTGCCGGTGGCTACGTCGGAAATCGAAGGAACTATTTGTCCGGCGTTACGAGCGGCGGTGAGCGGATCGGCGGCGCTACTAGTATCAATGTCTTGATTGCACCTCTCAGCATCCCTTAGATATTTCCGGAAGACCTTACTAAGTACGGCACGCTCAGTTGCTTTGGTAATTTTCGGCGTGGGCCGGACGTCTGATGTGCGGAAGTCAACCAGCGTCTGCTTTTCTTTTTTGAACTGCTGGGAAGCAATGGTTGTTAGGGCCAGCAAAAGTATTAAAAGGATTTTCATCGTCGGGGCGTTCCTGTCGTTTTGAGATGGGCAGTCGTCTTAGGTTTGAAGTTTTGGGATTCAATGACGAAAGTCTAATTTCAGTGCCGGGATGTTAGTCACATCCTGACGTGGCCGCAAGCCGCTGTTAATATAGGTGGACTAAAGATCGTTTCGGACGGGCACGGCTGCGCCGACCACTACTTCGATTTAGGAACACGCCATGAAAACCACCATCACCCTTTTTGCCCTGGCACTACTGAACCTAGTGCTCGTCAACGGAACGTACAAAGCACCGGCCATCGATCTTCAACCGTGCGACGTCGCGGGCATCAGAGAGAAAGTGAAATGCGGAACTCTCGAAGTGTTTGAGAATCGCGCAACTAAGACGGGGCGCAAGATAAGTCTCAAGATCGTGGTAGCTCCAGCGACCGGGCCAAACCGAAAAAGTGATCCGCTCTTCTACATTCCAGGTGGGCCCGGTTCTTCTGCGACGGAAGATGCACCAGGTGTCGTGAGCCAATTCGCCAAAGTTCGCGAGCAACGCGATCTCGTGTTTGTAGACCAGCGCGGCACAGGCGGTTCGCACCCGCTCGATTGCACGTTCTACGATCAAAACGATCCGCAAACTGTTTTCGGAAGTTTTTTTCCAATCAGTGACGTCAAGAAGTGTCGGCAGGAACTTGAAGGCAAAGCTGATCTCACGCTCTACACGACACCCATTGCGATGGACGATCTCGATGAAGCCAGAGGCGCTCTGGGTTATGACCAGATAAACATCTTCGGTGGTTCGTACGGCACGCGCGCGTCGCTTGTGTATCTAAAGCGTCATCCGAAAACGGTCCGGACAATTACGTTGCAAGGCGTGGTGCCGTCTGGCGATTACGTACCCTTCGATTTCGCCCAACGGAGTGAACGCGCGCTTCAGGGAGTGATCGACGACTGTGCTGCCGACTCAGCTTGCAAAGGTGCTTTTCCGAATTTACGCGCCGAGCTGAAGACTATGCTCGATCGATTGCTGCAGGGACCGGTTGAAGTTGAAATCAACACAAACATTCCGACAGGACCAGGATCAAATAACACGCCGCGTATGACGAAAATGAAACTCTCTCGCGATGTCGCAGCCGAAGCGATTCGTTACATGCTTTACAGCGCGGGCTCGGCAACGAGAGTGCCATTGGTCATACATCAAGCTGCCGCGGGGGAGTTCTCGCCACTCGCACAATTCGCGTTTCGTTATCGGATGACTCTGGTCGCCAGTGGTAGCAACGGCATGTATCTTTCAGTGACCTGTGCGGAAGATCTACCTTGGTTCAAGCGGGCTGATGCAGAGAAGCTGGCGGCCAATACTCTTCTCGGTGACTACCGTGTACAGCAACAACTTGCGGCTTGCGAGCTTTGGCCGCGTGCGAGACTCGACCCCAACTACGCGGCTCGTAGTTCAGCTCCAGTCCTGATGCTCACAGGTCAGTGGGATCCGGTAACGCCGCCTTCGAATGCCGAGAATGCAGCGAGGTACTTACCGAACAGCTTCCAGATCGTTGTTCCTCAAGCGGGCCATGGATTCGGCGGAGTAGATGGTATTCAGTGCGTGCAGGGTTTGATCGCTCAGTTCATCGATGAAGGAACCACAAAGAATCTCAACCCCGCTTGCGTGAAAGATATAAAGCGAAGGCCTTTCGTATTGAAGTGAACGACTTATCATTTACGTCAGTCACCAGCCTGTGGTATGAATACCCGCGCCCCAAACGGGATCGGGAAAAGAACACATCCATTGAGGATGGTTTGTGGCTCTTTCTCGTGCGGAAAAACCCCCGACTCACCGTTCTAACTCAGTCTTTTCAGGTACTCACCTGAGTCAACTTGTGCGCTGGATTGTCTTTCGAGCGGCAGGCTCGAATGGCGTTCCGGTTTAGATCTCGATTTAAACAAAACACACCCTTGGAACCCGGAGGTTTTATGAACGAAGATCGTTTGCATCCAAACCGTCGCAAGTTTCTAAGCCAAGTAAGCGTCGCCGGCGCAGCAACGCTGGCCGCTGGCGTGGTTGGCGTTGAGCCTTTGCTTAAAACAGCTCGTTCCGCTGCTCAAGCCGCCCCGACGAATTCCAATCAAAGAGCAAACGCTTGCGCCAGGATTCGGCGTGACGCTGCGCAGAGTGGTATCCAATCCACGCCTCAAAACCTGCAGCATCCATCCAACACAGATGAGAACTTGTATCCAAACAAACTCGGTAGTTATTCAAAAGGACTACCTCATAACAACGACGGCACAGTTGATATCGCTGCTTACAATGCTTTACTGACAGCAATAAACAGCGGGTCCCCGGCTGACTTCGACGCGATCCCCCTGGGTGGCGGCCGGAAATTAACGAATCCGCAAGCCGGACTCGCTTTCGACATGGAAGGCCCGGATGCGCACGCGCTCGTTCAGCCACCCGCTCCAGCATTTGCCAGTCGTGAACAAGCTGCTGAGATCGCTGAGAACTACTGGATGGCAATTCTTCGCGACGTGCCCTACGCACAGTACTCGGTTCACCCGGCTGCGAGTGCGGCGGCAAATGATCTAACGCTGTTCGGCTCCGACTTCAAAGGACCCAAATCGGGAGGCGCAGTTACAACCGGAACACTCTTCAGAGGTCTAACCCCGGGAGACACTGCTGGTCCCTACCTCTCTCAGTTTTTCTATCAGCCGTGCAACTTCGGAGCAAACAAACTAGAACAGAAGATCACGACGACGATGCCTTTCATCGATTACATGACCTCGTTTTCCGATTGGCTTTCTATTCAGCGTGGGTTTGCACCTGCGAGTGGAGACGTGTTTGATCCCACACCGCGCTACATGCGTATGGGTCGCGACATAGGTCAATGGGTTCACATCGATGTTTTGTTCCAAGGTTACTTCCAGGCGTTTCTTGTTCTAGCCGGAGCCGGCGCACCGTTCGACGGCGGGAATCCTTACACTGGGAATCCGACGCAAATTGGATTTGGCACATTTGGTGGTCCACATATCGCAACGCTCCTGTGCGAAGTGTCGACTCGCGCATTGAAGGCGGTTTGGTATCAAAAATGGTTTGTGCATCGTAGATTGCGTCCGGAAGTGCACGCAGAGCGTGTCGATCGAACTCTCTACCATGGCGCGGGCTATCCTGTTCACGCTGAGATTCTGAATTCGCTTTCCAGTCCAACGCGGCTTGGCGGGTACATGCCTCTTCCAGGTAATGCACTCTTGCCGATGGCCTTTCCGGAAGGGTCGCCAACACACCCGGCGTATGGCGCAGGTCACGCAACGGTGGCAGGAGCCTGTGTGACGATTCTGAAGGCATGGTTCGACGAGGCAACAACACTCGCGAGCATTGGCCTCAATCCAGTGCAACCAACTGACGACGGAACTCTGCTTGTACCGTATGCCGGATCGGATGCTGGGACTCTGGCTGTCGGTGGCGAACTGAACAAGATTGCTTCAAACGTCGCGATGGGAAGGAACACTGCGGGAGTACACTGGCGTTCAGACGCGACTCAATCGCTCCTGTTGGGTGAGAACATCGCAATTGGAATTCTGCAAGAGGCGCGCGCGTGCTACAACGAAGTTTTCAATGGGTTCAGTCTGACGAAGTTTGACGGAACCACGATTACGGTTTAGCAAAGAGTCAGCAGTAGATTTTGTCAGCCGCAGATTTTCGCAGATTCATACAGATCAGAATTCAAAAGCCTAGAACTTAGAGCGCTAGTGCTGATCTGTTTCGTCTGTGAATATCTGCGGCTGATTTCTGTGTAGGAAATCGTATGGTTATGGCCGAGATAGGCCACGAGCGTTCGAAAATGAGTAATAGCTAACTACTGCGATTATCTAGTAATTCGATGATCATTCGCGCGAATCGACGAAAACTACGCGTGATCATCCAAATTCTTCCTCAAATCTCAGCTTATCAAGAACTGGGGCATACACATTGCTCTTGTCTTAAGCAAAACAACACGAGTTCGCGTCGAAACAAGAGTTCGCGGGGTCGATTACCGGGCAAAAGGGGATAAGCGATGAGAGAGATCAAAGTCTGGCCGCATCTGACGATTATTGCGGTCATCTGTGCAGTGGCTGCCGGCGTGGGTGTCGGCTTATGGATGAAGGGGAATCGAACCGCTTCTGATGAGTCAGTTTTGACTGCCGGTCGAATTCAGAGGGTCGATGGCGACGTTTCCGTCAGCGCGCTGACGAACAACGCCTCAGAACAATTACAGTGGAGCGATGCGGCTGCGAACACACCGTTCTCCGCCGGCGATCGAATTTACACAAACGATAACTCACAAGCGAGTCTGGCTTTCAGCGGTCGAAATTTTGCACGACTCCAGCCAAACACATCGTTGGACGTCCTATCAATGGATCGCCGCCGTACACAGTTGGCGCTGCGTGATGGGTCAGCAATGTTCGACGTTGGATATCTCGAGCCGGGTCAGGTCTTTGAAGTTGGGACGCCTTATGGCGCCGTAGACTTCAACGAGCCGGGACTTTATGACGTTGGCATCGGTGATAACGGCAATGTCATTGTCTCCGCGCTGAGCGGCCTTGCCCAGGTTGTGGGTCTAGGCGGCACTGGCCAGATCAGCAAAGGGGAGATGCTTACTCTGCTCGGGCAAACCGCGGCGGAGATCGCGCTATCAAGAATCAACGGCCGCGATGCAGGGTATCTCGTTGATGATTACTATAGCTATCAGTATCCGCAGTCTTACGACGGACGCTACTCGGATTACAACACGTATGTGAACGATCCTTATTACTTCGATCCATATCGGAGAAACATTAGTTATCAGTACGCCAGTCCGTCCATTCCCGGGCTGAATGATCTCGACTATTACGGCGACTGGCAAAATGTGAACGGCTATGGCTACGCGTGGACGCCGCGCGTGAGCAGTGGTTGGTCACCTTACCAGCAAGGCTATTGGACCAATGATTATCCGTATGGTCCAACGTGGGTGTCGAGTGAACCGTGGGGCTACGCGCCGTATCACTACGGACGCTGGGCCTCTGTGGGCGACCGTTGGTATTGGGTGCCTGATGGGGTGAACACTACACCGACATATTCACCGGCGCTCGTTGGCTTTATTCCAAATCAGAACGAAATCGGTTGGGTACCGCTGGCGCCTGGTGATCCATACGTCGCTCGTTACTACGATGACGGTTGGAATCCGCATTACTTGTCACGACAGGATCTTTATCAGCAGCATCTCGTGAATCTCGGCGTGCCGGGGGCTGTCGCGGTATTGCCCTTTGACGATTTCGTTCGCGGGTACGACGATCACCGCATCCGTAGATGGGATCGCAGAGATTTCGACGGCACACGCGCCGTATTGGATCCGCTACTGATGACGCCTTTGCGCAATGCAGTGATCCACTCAGCGTGGGGTTTCCGTGGCAAGAAAGATCTGCCGCCAGGAATCGCGAAGAAACTGCACGACCGACAGGTGATCGTTAGCAGCGCACCATCGGATCTTCCGTTCAGAAGAGACTTTGCGCGACAGTTTGGCGTGTCGACGGTTCCGGATCGAGTGAAGGGCCAGCGATTCAAGGTGAAGGACCAGCGACCGGACGAACAGACCTCTCAATTCGTACGTGAGGGTGATCGCGACGTGCGCGAGGTGAACTCCAGCGGCAATCACGATCGTTCCAACAAATCAACCAAGCATGAGTCGAAACAGATCGAACGGCAGCAACGCTCAGAAGCGCGACAGGTTGGTCGCGTGGAAGGAGATCGAGTGTCTGCGCCGGCGATCGATCGGGGACGTGGCCGTGGTGCTGAGCAAAAGCAGAAACATCAGGTCCAGGATGTGCGCAAGGCCCAACCTGAGATGAGGCGAATAGATCCTTCACCTGCCCGACCAAACAAGCACCAGGAGAGACCAAACATGTCGGCTCAACCGGTGAGACAGTCAGCTCCTGCTCGGCAACAAGGTGGCGGACATGGAGAACATGGACAGGGAGCCGTTAAATCTGAGAAGCAGGCTGGTCACAAGAATGGTGGACCACCAGCTGCTGCTCAGGGCGGCGGCGGAAAAGGAAAAGGTAAAGGCAAGGGATAGGTAAAACCGGGCCGCAGA
>Ga0157380_10002080_pt1 | contig 13419 bp, 14 predicted proteins | sample S35metaG_FD_119757 | JGI IMG/M metagenome (GOLD analysis project Ga0157380, IMG submission 119757) | Switchgrass rhizosphere microbial communities from Kellogg Biological Station, Michigan, USA - S3-5 metaG | ecosystem: Host-associated > Plants > Roots > Rhizosphere > Soil | place: USA...
AAGGTGCCCGGCGACATCACGGCGGACAAGATGGACGCCGTGGCCGATCTCGCCGACCGCTATAGCTTGGGCGAGATCCGCGTGACGCACCGGCAGAATCTCGTGCTCGTCGACGTCAAGCAGGCGGAGCTGCATGAGCTGTGGCAGAAGCTCGCGGCGCTCGAGCTTGCGACGCCGAACTTAGGATTGCTGTCCGACATCATCTGCTGCCCGGGCCTGGACTACTGCTCGTTGGCGAATGCGCGCTCGATTCCGATCGCACAGGACATCAGCCGTGCGTTCACGGATCTCGACGAGCTGCAGAAGATCGGTCAGTTCACGATCAACATTTCGGGCTGCATGAACGCTTGCGGTCACCACCATGTGGGTCACATCGGCATTCTCGGCGTCGACAAGCGCGGCCAGGAGTTCTTCCAGCTGACGCTCGGCGGGTCCTCCGATCAAAACGCGTCGCTCGGCGACCGGCTCGGTCCCGGACTGCCGCAGGCCGAGGTGCCGACGGCAATTCGCAAGATCGTCGATGCGTATCTCGTCATTCGGCAGCAGAACGAGCGCTTCCTCGACACCTATCGGCGCGTCGGCATCGAGCCGTTCAAGAGCGCCGTCTACGGCGAAGAAAGCCGGGCCGCCTAATGGCGCTGATCAAGAACGGTGAGCTCGTCGCGAGCTCGTTCGTCGATGCCAGCGCGGCCGAGGCGATTCCGCCGGCGGGGCCGGTCATCGTCAGCTTCGAGCAGTGGCAGACGCACCGCGCCGACTTGCTGGCGCGTGGCACGCCGCTCGGCATCCGCTTGCACAGCGATCAGTCGCCCGAGCTCATCGCGGCGGATGTGGCGCACTTCTCGCTCGTGGCGCTCGAGTTTCCGAAGTTCCGCGACGGCCGCGCCTATTCCTACGCGCGGCTGCTGCGCGAGCGCTACGCCTTCAAGGGCGAGCTGCGGGCCGTCGGCGAAGTGCTGCTCGAGCAACTGTTCTTCATGCTGCGAACGGGCTTCGACGCGTTCGAGCTCGCGAGCGCCGACCCGCTCGGCGATTACCGCACGGCGCTCGCGGATTTCTCGGTGTGGTATCAGCCGACGGCGGACGGCCGGCCGACGGCGATGCAGCTACGCCGCACGAAGCACTGATCGCACTAATCCATCTTGCCGAGCAGCTCGCACAAGCTCGTGACGAGCGGTTTCATCGAATAGCTTTCGGTGGGGCTCGTGTCCACGCGGATGCCCGCTGCCGTCAGCTCTTCCGCCACGACGGGGCCGATGGCGGCGACGCGCGTCTTGTCGAGCCCGGAACGTAACGCCGTCTCGAGCTCGCGTTGCCGCGCGAGCTTCAGTAGCCGTTGAACCTGAGCCTTGCTCGTGAACGCGATCGCCGTGACGCGGCCCGCCGCGAGTTCTCCGATGAGATCGGCGACGCGGTCGTCATCCGCCGCGGACGCGTACACGTACGGGGCGATGCAGTCCGGTGACAGACCGCGGTGCTCGAAATGCTCGATGAGCCGGCGGTCCTGATCCTCGCTATAGAGCTGAATCGCGACGCGCTCGAGGCGCTTGGTGATCGCCTCAACGGTTACGACGAGGCCCGCGGTGGTGGGCTCGCTCGCCACGTGCTCGGGTGTCAGCGCGATCCTGGCGAGCGCGCGTTTGGGTTTGGGACCGCGCGTCAGTTTCGGCGTACGCGCAAGCGCACCCACGAACTCGGTCTCGAGCCCCGCGGTGCGCGCAGCGGTGAGTAGCCGCTCGATGCCTTCCCCGGTATAGAACACGACGAGGTCGGTGGGCAGCTCGATGAGGCGCTCGATCCAGGCGACAACCGGCTTCGGGTCCGGAGCGTCGTTGATGCCGACGAGAGGGCAGCGCAGCACACTCGCGCCGCGGCGCTCGAGCAGGCCCGCCAAGACGTCGAGCTGGCGCGCCTCCGGCACGGCGACGACGCGGCCGGCGAGCACGCGATCCGAATCTGCGGGCGGCGTGCTCATGGCGAGAGACGCAAGGGTCAGCGCTCGGTGTCGGCGATCACCTGCGCGGTCGACGCGACGACGCTCTGCGCGGCGATGGCTTTCAAGCGGGGGAATTTGACGACGACGCCCGGTTGAATACGGTCGAGGTCTAGGTCGGGGTTGTATTGGCGCAGCAGCCAGACCGGGACGTTGTAGGTGCGGGCCGCCAAGATCCATAGCGACTCGCCCGGCTTGATCGTGTGGCTATCGATCTCCTCGATCTGATAGGCCGCGAAGAAATCGCTCTGCAGCTGTTGATGATAAGCGCGGCGCCGTTGTTCGAACGTCGGCGCATCGATGCGCGCGAAGTCGAGGGACAGGGTTTGCCCCAGCACGACGGCTTCGCGGAACGAGAGCGAGTTCAGATCGCGCAGCCGCTGAGTCGGGATGTCGAGCCATTCGGCGTAGTGGCCGAGCGTCTCGAGCGCCTGCACGGTGATCTGGTTGGCAGTGCCGACCGTATAGTCGCTCGGGTCGGCCGCCAGCGTGTCCTGCTCGCTCGAGAGGGCATTGACGTCCGCCGGCTCGTCGTCGGCGGCTTCGTCGGCCTCGGCTACCGGCGCCGGATCGCCATTCGGGAGCACGGCCGGTGCAAGGGCGGCCGTCAGATCCGCGGCCGCGACGGGCTCTGCGGCGACGGCTGCAGGCGACTCCGCAGCGGGCGTGACGGGCGACTGCACCGCGGGCGGCGCGCTGACTGCCGCCACGGTCTCAGCGGCGACGACGGCGCCGGGCGTGTTCGGGATGATGAGCTGCTGACCGACTTGAATGACGTTGCGGTTGCGGATGTTGTTGGCGGCGATGAGCGTTTGGCTATCGACGCCGAGCCGGGTTGCGATGCGCTCGATGCTGTCACCGCTGCGCACGACATAGACGCCCTCGGCGCTGGTCGCGGCCAAGGCGGGTGTCGCGGGTGCCGGCGCGGGCACCGGCACTTCGGCACGGACCAGCGTTGCATCAGGCGGCGCGGCGACGCCGTCGACCGGCAACCGAATCAGTTGGCCGACGCGGATCACGTCCTTGGCCGTCATGCCGTTGACGCGCATCAGGGCCGCGAGGCTCACACGGTACTCCGAAGCGATCTTCGACAACGTATCGCCACGGCGGACGCGATGCTCGCGGTCCGCACGCTGCGCGGCGAACAGCTTGTCGGCGTCGATCGTGCCGAGGAGCGCTTCGGCGACCGCCGCCGTGTCGCGTGGCACGCGCAGCTCGAACCCTTGGGGCACGTATTTGTCGCCGGACCATACGATGTCCGTCAGCGCGGGGTTGAGCTCGCGTAACGTGTTTTCGCGAAGGTTGAGCGCGTCGGCGAGTGTGTCGACCGTCGTGAACGCGGGGACCGTGACCGTCGCCGTGTCGTGCGGCGGATTGATCTTCAGGTTCGGAAAGTAGCGCTCGGGATTCGAGTCGATCTCGAGAGCTGCGAGGAACGCGGTGTAGAAGTTGCGCGACGCGAAGCCGAACGAACGGCTCTGATACTTGGCGACGATTGTCGCGATGTCCGTGGTTTTCTGCTGCTGCACTGCACGGCGCATGCTGGCTAGGCCGTGGTTATAGGCCGTCAACGCGAGCGGCCACGACTGAATGACGCTGAAGTTGTCGGCGAGCAGCCGCGCCGCGGCGTCGGTCGCGAAGAACGGATCGCGCCGCTCGTCAACGATGTGATCGACGCGCATGTAGCGCACGCCGGTCGAGCGCATGAATTGCCACAGGCCGGCCGCGCCGACCTTCGAATATGCCGTGGGATCGAACGATGACTCGACGTGCGGCAGCGCCGCGAGCTCGGGCGGCAAGCCCCGCTCCGCCATCACTTGGTTGATATACGGCTTCCACGTGCCGGAGCGGACGAGCCCCTGGCGGAACCGATCCGATTGCCCGAGCTGGAAGCGGACGCGATCCGCCGCAGCACGGAACTCTGCGTTGCTTGTGCCCTCGGGGAAGAGCTTGAGCACGCGCTCTTCGTCGTTGCTCAAGTTCGTGCGCGCGCCGCCGCCGAGCTTGTTCAGAATCGTTTTCGTCGCTTCTGCGGCGCGCTCGACGCGCCGGCGCCGCTCGCGGCCACTCTGGTCCTCAGGGAGGCGCACGGTCTGATAGACGATGTCGAGGCGCAGATCGTCATGGATGAAGCCGGACTTCGTGTCGACCTCGGTGTAGACACGCGTCCAGAACTGAACGGCCGGCTCGAGCGCCGCGGGGCGCGGAAACAGCTCGCTCTGAGCATCGGCATGAAAGGCGAGAAGGACGAGGCCGTAGGCTACCGCGAGAGAGCGATATGCGATTCGCATGTGATGGCTTCCGATTCCTGCGGGCTCTGATCGTTTGGATTATGTCCATCGAGCCCGCTGCCGTCCGGACCTAGTTCACGTCCGAAAAATAGCAGGAGCACCTTTCTCTCGTCGCGGTTTTTCTTCTTTGTTTCTATCGGCTTGCGGCGCGAACTTACCGCAGGCCCTGCGCCGCGTCAAAGGCTTTCAGCTGAGGGGCTGCTGGATATGGCTCCGGAAGCCGGCCCGTTCGGCCAGCCGCGCGCGCCACGCGCGAATGGCCGCGAATGGCGGCCGCTCGAGTCCCGGGATCTCGAGCCAGCGATGCGCGACTGCGCCGACGGGGATATCCCCCATCGTGAAGGTCTCCCCGGCGACGTACGGCTGCCCGGCGAGGTGCGCTTCGAGCACCGTCATCGCGTGGTTCGCTTCGCGTGTGTTGTGCTCGACTGCTGCTGCGTCACGCTCGGCGGCGGGGCGGCGGAGCAGGTTCTGGAACACGATCGAGACGGGCGTAATCAGCGTCGATAGCTGCCAATCCATCCAGCGTTCCGCGAGCGCGCGAGTTTCGGGCGACGTCGGGCAGAGGCCGCCCAGGCCGTGCTTGCCGGCGAGGTAGCGGACGATGGTGTTGGATTCCCAGAGCGTGAACGCGCCATCCGTGAGCAGCGGGATCCTGCCGTTCGGATTCAAGGCGAGGTACCACGGCTCGGTGTTCTTGCCGTGCTGGAGCCCGGCGTCGATGCGCGTGTACGGCAGCTCGAGCTCGGCGAGGCACCAGAGCACCTTCTGCACATTGACCGAGTTCGTGCGGCCGTAGATCGTCAACACGTCAGCGTCTCGTGAGCTCGCGAATGATTCGCTCGTGGGCGGGGTACGCAGCGATGAGCTCCGCGGCCGGTGGCATCGCGAAATCGGCGAAGTCGAACCCCGGCGCGACGGTGCAGCCGCAGAAGACCCACGCGCTGCCCGATGCGGGACGCGCGGCTTGCCACCAACCGCCGGGCACGACGAGCGCCGGCTCGCCGCGAGCGAGATCCGTCGTCAGCACGTGTTTCGCGTACCGCTGCTCGGCGTCGATCGTATGTAGCTCGAGCGGGCCGCCCGCATAGACGTGCCAGATCTCGTCGCTCGCGCGCACGCGGTGAAACGCCGAGAAATCGCCGGAGGCCAGCAAGAAATAGATGAACGTGCCGCTCGAGCGGCGCCGCTCGGCAGTTGCGTCGAGCGCGGGATGATCGATGACGAGCGGCGAGCGGTGAACCTCGCGAAAGAAGCCGCCTTCGGGATGCGGCACGAGCGCGAAGCGCCTAACGATATCGGCAACGGAATCCGGCATGCGCAAGCTCACGGTCGGTCAGCAACGGCGTGGTATTCTCGCACGGCACCGACGCGTGTGCTGACGTGAGCTCCTGGCGGGCCAATGCGGCGAACGTTCAAGTTTTCACTGTGGCTGGTCGTGCTGTTCGCGGCGTTGTCCGTGGTGCTGCTGACGGCGACGGTCTACACCTACGACAGGCTTTCGGCGGAGACGTTGATCGCCGAGCTCAGATTCGATGCGACCGGCGAGCGGCAGTACGCCGCCACATTAAAGACCGGCGACGGTTGCGCTGAGCGCACGTTCCCCGTGCTCGGCGACCAGTGGCGGGTCGACGCCGAATTCCTGAAGTGGAAGTACTGGGCGCTGTTGTTCGGCCTCGATTCACAGTATCGGCTGGATCGGCTGGAGGGTCGTTATCGGTCGGCCGCCGAGCAGAACTCGCAGCCGAACGTCGCGCACGACTTGAGCGAGCGCACGGCCGTCGATCTCGTCGCGCTCGCGGAGTCGCTCGGCTCCTGGAATTTCTTGCTCGATGCCACCTACGGCAGCTCGACCTATCAAGACATCGACGTCGATAACGTTTACTACGTCTACCGCACGCAGACGGGCATCATCACGCGGCACGAGCTGCGGCCCGTGCAGCCCGCGGGCAACCAGCCGATGGTGGTCAACATCAACGGCGCCTGCGGCGAGCCATCGTTTTGGCAACGGTTCACGCAGTGGACCGATGACAACGCCGTCGCGGCGCTCGACCTCGTCGATCAATAGAACAACTGCTTGAGGGGGAAACGCATGAGTACTCGTATTCGCTCGCTCGTCGCCATCGGGGCCGCCGTCGCGATCGGCTTCGTCGTCGGCCGCGTCGCCGATAGCGGCAGCGCCGCCGCGCAGTCGGGCGCGCTGACGGCGCTCGACTATCAGGAGATCACGCAGCTCATCAACCGCTACGCGTATGGCATCGATACCTGTGCCAACAACGGCTACGACTACGCGAACGTGTTCACGGCGGACGGCACGTTCACCGACCGTAACTCCGACGCCGGCTTCGCGGCCGGCGGCCGCGTGCTTGCACAAGGTCGCGACGCGCTCGCGACGCTCGTCGGGGGCGGCAGCCGCGGCTGCGAGACGAAGCTCGTTTGGACCGACTGGAGCCACTTGATGTTGAATCACGAGATCACGCCGACGGCCGAAGGCGCGAAGGGCCGCGTCTACCTCGTGCAGCTCGGCATGAGCGGGCCGGGGAGCGTCGCGCGGCATGGCGGCTACGAGGACGTCTACGTGCGGACTCCGGAAGGCTGGCGCATCAAGTCGCGGACGCATGTCCGCGACAAAGCCTGGCACAGCGAGAAGCTGCGCACGCCGGATCTGAATTAGGGCGCGAGCAGCTTCGCGAGCCGCATCACCGTCGACCAATTGCGCGTCGTGGCAGCCACGCCGAACGCCGTCTCGACGAACGCGTTCGGAAACCCGTAGAAGCCGTTCGGTTTCGGGCCGCTCAAGAGCAGCACGTCGCGGCCGCGGCGCTCGAAGATCGTCAGCCGTTCGGCAGGCGAGGCGAGCGGCAGCGTCGGCTCTCCGCGCGGCTTGCGCTCGAGGAACGTCACGTAGAGTTTGTCGGTAGGCGTTGCGCCGCAAGCTGCGAACGGCTGCGCCGCGAGCAAGCTTTTGAGCTCCGTAGCCGTGCGCAGCACGACCACGGGTTGCTCGCCATAGCGGCGGCCTAGCTCGGTGCGGACTCGGGCCACGATGGCGGCGGCGCCGCGCGGTGCGTCGAACAGCACGTTGCCGGCATGGCCGAACGACGAGACGTCTGACGCGCCGGCCGCAGCGAACCTGCGCACGAGCTCTGCCGTCGCCATGCGCGCATGCCCCGCCACGTTCACGGCACGGAACAACGCGACGTATCTCGTCATGATCGGCTAGATTATTGCCGCGGCCGAAGCGGCGTCAAAACGGTGGGTCGTGGAAACCGTCACGATCGTTCTCTGGATTGCAGCGAGCGTGCTCATCGTCATCGGCGCGCTGGGCATGATATTGCCCGTCTTGCCCGGCGCTCCGTTGATCCTCATGGGCGCGTTGCTGGCCGCCTGGGCCGAAGGCTTCCAGTATTTGGGTTATCCCTCGCTGATCCTGCTCGGCGTTCTCGCCGTGCTCGCCGTTGCCGTGGATTTCATTGCGGGCGCGTTCGGCGTGAAGCGCTTCGGTGCTTCGGGCCGCGCCGTGACCGGTGCCACGATCGGCGCCATCGTCGGCCTCGCCTTCGGCATCGTCGGCGTGCTGGTCGGCCCGTTCGTCGGCGCCGTCGTCGGCGAGCTATCCGTGCGCCGCAATCTCGCCGCGGCGGGCCGCGCGGGTGTCGGCGCGGCCCTCGGGCTTGCGCTCGGCACGGCCGTCAAGCTCGCGATCGCCTTCGCCATGATCGGCGTGATCGTCGTCGCGCGCCTCCTCTAGGCGGGTATGTAGTTTCCGTAATCGCCATCCCCCCGCCTTGAATCCCCAAACACCTGGCCCCACCAAGGGGCCATTGGCAATTCATCACAGTAGGAGGCCATCCAATGGTCATTCGAGTACGAGATCCGTTCGCTGCCTTGTTGGGCTTACAGCGGGCGATGGACAGCGTCACGGGGAACGATTGGTTCGGGAGCCGCACGTCGGGGAGCGGGGCGTTTCCTCTAGTCAACGTCTTCAACGACGGCGAGGACTTCGTTCTGGTCGCGGAGCTGCCGGGCGTCAAGAAGGAGGACCTCGACATCCAGGTGCGCGGCGACACGTTGCGCATCCAGGGTAAGAAGGCGATCTCCTATGACGACGGCGCGAGCGTGCATCGCCGCGAGCGCGCGGCGGGCCAGTTCGACCGCACGTTGACGCTGCCGGCCGAGGTCGATGCGGCCAAAGTAGCGGCGGAGTATCGCGACGGCGTTCTGACGCTGCGCCTGCCGCGGGCCGAGAGCGCGAAACCGCGCACGGTCACCATTAACTGAAACTGCCTGAGGAGGTAACCAATCATGGCTGCGCAAGAAGTAGCACCGCACGAGAAGCGCGAGGTCGCGCCGCACGAAGAGCGCACTGAGGCCGGTAAGTTCTTCAGCCCGTACACCGACATCCATGAGACCGAGCAGGTCGTGGTCGTGTCGATGGAGATGCCGGGCGTCGACAAGAGCTCGATCGACATCCGCCTCGATAAAGGCGTGTTGACGGTCAAAGGCACGATCGATTCGCAGCGCTACGAGTCGCTGCGGCCGATCTACTCCGAGTACAACGTCGGCAACTTCGTCCGCACGTTCACGGTGTCGACGAAGATCGACAGCGCGCGGATCACGGCCAACGTGGCCGATGGCGTGCTGACGGTGGCGTTGCCGAAGGCCGCGGAGGCTCTCGCCAAGCGCATCTCGGTCAACTGACCGACGTACCCGGCTTCGCGTGTGCGAAGCCGGGTCTCGTCATCGCTCGAGCGCGAAGGCGAGCAGCACGTTGCCGGGCGTGCCGACGATGCTGCCGTTGCCCGCCGTCACGTACACAATTCCACCGGCGACGACGGGGCCGGGTCCGTCGATCGAGCCGCCGTTGGCTTTGACGCCGTTGACGGTGGCGAAATCACGGTTGGTGTCGAAGGTCCAGAGCACTCGGCCGTCGTCGCTCGCATAGGCGCGCATCGCGCCGTCGGCCCCGCCCGAGAACACGACGCCCGGAATCGACGTCAGTGCCGCCGACTGCGCGGCGCTGCAGCCGCGGCCGGCCGCGCACACGGGCATCTGCGGCGGCGTGAACCACACACGCCGACCCGTGGCGAGATCGACGGCGTGCAGGCCGCCGGGCTCGGGCGTTAGCTGGTCGGCCACCGCGAAATACGCGTGCTTGTCGTCCACGGCTGCGCCCCATACGCCACCGACCGGGCTTCCGCGGCCCCAGCGGTACTCCCAGATCTCGCGGCCGCGCCGCTCGGGATCGAGCAAATAGCCGACGCCCGATTTCTGCGTCACGACGAGCGCGTCGCGGCCGTTCGCTAGCTCTATGAGCACGGGCGAGGCCGAGAAGTCGAAGTCGGGCCCGACGTCCTCGGGACAGTTCGGATTGTCGGCGGCCTCGATGTCGTTGCCCGGCGGTTGCTCGCCGCAGCCCAAAATCCAGACGTCGGGCATGATCTGGTTGACCCAACGAATGCGGCCCGTCGCCATCTCGAACGCGACGATGGCATCGCTGGTGCGCGGTGCCGGGTCCGCGTACGCGTTGCCCGTAGCCGCGTAGATGAGCCCGCGCTCCTCGTCGATCGTCGGCGCGCTCCAGATCGGCGCGCCAGCCGGTCCCCACAATGGCTTGCCGCTCGTGCTCGTGCCGCGCCGCTGCGGCTCGTCGACGGTGTAGGTCTTCCACACGACTTCGCCCGTCGTCGCGTCGAGCGCCGTCATGCTCCCGCGGAACGTGCAGCACTCGTAGTCGGGCATCGAAGCCGCGGTTTCCTCGGACACGCCGGACGTTACGACGTAGAGCCGCCCCGCGTGCAACGTGGGTGCGCCCGTCGCGCGCGCAGCACGATGGTCGTCGACCTTGCGTACCCAGAGCTCCTTGCCGGTCGCGGCGTCGACGCCATAGGCGCGCGCTTGCGCGTCCGCGAAATAGATCGCATAGCCTGTCGGCGCGTTGGCGGGACCGACCGGACCCACGGAGATTGCCGTGCGCACACCGGCTTGGGCCTTGTAAGTCCAGTGCGTGCAGCCGGTCTTGGGATCGAGCGCGTAGATGACGCCGGACTGGCTGGCCATGAACAAGCGGCCGCCGACGACGGCGGGCTGTGAGCGCGATTGCGTGACGTCCGCGACTCCGAATGCCCACTGCAGCTTTAGATTGCCGACGTTCGCGGGCGTGAGGCCGCCGGCATCGGGCTGATGGCGCGTGTTGTGCGTGTCAGGGCCCCAGCCGTTCCATGAAGTTCCGACGCTCGGCGCGAACGGCGTGCCCGCGGTGCAGACGCCTTGCGGTATGGGTAAGGATGCGGCGAGCACGGGGCGGCCCGTGAGAAGCTCGGCGATGGCGATGCGCTCGCCTTGCGACAGCGCTTGGCCTTGGAGGCGCATCGTGCCGTCGATCAGCGATTCGACGATGGCGTTCGGCGCCAACTCGCCCATTTGCGCGCGATTCGGGATGTCGTCCTCGACGGGATTCACGTGGCACGCGGCACAGTGTTGCGTGAACAGCGCTTCGCCGTTCGGCGCTTGCGCCACGGCAGTAGCACTCGAGACGGCCAGAGCCAGTAACGACGTAGCGATCTTGATGCGCATGCAACCCTCCCCGGGGCCGCAAGAATAGCGCAAATTGCCGCTGGCCCTGCTATGGTGAGCGCCCCCTGGATCGCCACCCGCCCACGTGCCGTCCGCGAGCCCTCACCATCATCGGCCGGTCCTCGGCGTATCGCTGAAGCTCGCATCGGTCGTGCTGCTCTCGTGCCTCGCCGCCTGCGTGAAGTACTTGGGCGACGGTGTGCCGACGGGGCAAATCATCTTCGTCCGCGGCGTGATCTCCATGGTCGTGCTGGGATTCATAGCCTGGCGCGTCGAAGGCCTGCACATATTGCGCACGGCCCGGTTGAAGTCGCACGCCGTGCGCTCGTTGTCGGGCACTGCGAGCATGTTTTGCTGGTTCACGGCGTTGACGATGATCCCGCTCGCGGACTTCACGGCCATCAGTTTCACGGCGCCGCTGTTCTTGACGGTGCTTGCGATGGTGCTGCTCGGTGAGCGCATCCACGCTTATCGCTGGAGCGCGCTTGCCATCGGCTTCGTCGGCGTGCTCATCACGATCGGCCCGCATCTGACGCTCGGCGGCAACTCCGTCGGCGTGCTCGTGGCATTCGGCGCGGCCGTGTTCTCGGCGCTCGCGATTGCGACGCTGCGCAGCATGAGTGGCAGCGGCGGCGAGCATCCGCTCGCGATCACGTTCTATTTCTCGCTGACGACCGTGATCTGCTCCGCGCTGACGGCCGTGGGCGGCTGGCCGATGCCCACGGGGGAGCAGTGGCTGTTCATCATCATCTCTGCTTTGTTCGGCGTCTTCGGCCAGCTACTGATGACGATGTCGTATCGCTACGCCGAAGCGTCGACGCTCGCGCCGCTCGATTACACGAACCTGCTGCTCGCGGTCACGCTTGGGCTTGTCTTCTTCGACGAGGTGCCGCACTGGTCGATGTGGGTCGGCGCGCCGCTCGTCATCGCCGCCGGGCTCATCATTCTGTGGCGCGAGTACCGGCGCTACGCGGCCGTGCCGGCCCCGGTCGTGCCGAACGACTGAGCGGCGCCATCGCTTGGCAGTGGGCCGCACCTCGGCAAGCCTCTATGATCGGCGCATGCCGCCGGCCGCGACGACTTTGTTCGAAGATGCGATCGACATTCCGTTGTGGCTCGAGGCCGATCGGCTCACGCCGCACGCTGAGCGCAGCCGCCGCGACCGCGAGCTTGGCCTGAAGCTCGAGAGCCGCGACAACCTGCAGCGCGTGCGCGGCTGGTGGCGCGCGGTGACTCCCGCAGAGCGACGCGCTGGCGCGCGTCTCGACGGGATCCGCGTCGCGATCACGGCGATCATGGCCCTGATTGGCGCCGCGCTTGGGGTCAGCGTCGCGCTCGCGGCATTCCAGTACGACGGCTCGCAGCCTGTCAACGTCGTCCGGCTCATCGCGTTGCTCGTCGTCGTTCCCACGCTGTTCCTCGTCGTGAGCCTGTTGCTGCTGCCCGGGCGCGTCGTCGTGTTGAGCGGGTTACAGGACCTGATCGCGCCGCTCAATCCCGGCGCCCTCGCGCTCGCGGTGTTCCGGCGGCTGGCGCGTGCGTCGCCGGAGCTTGGCGTGGCGTTCGACTGGCGTGCGGGACGCTCTGGAACGAGCCGCGTTGCGAAGTGGCAGCTCATGCGCTGGTCGCAGGTGGCGGCGGTCGGCTTCAACCTCGCGGCGCTCGTGACGGCGGCGCTGCTCGTGACGTTCACCGACCTCGCGTTCCGCTGGAGCACCACGCTCGACGCGGATCCGGAAGTAGTGACGCGCATCGTGCACGCGATCGCGTGGCCGTGGCACGCGTTCGTGCCGAGTGCCGTGCCGAGCGCGGAGCTCATCGCGGAGTCGCAGTTCTTCAGGATCGACAGCAGCACGCTCGCGAGCGGCCGCGCGCTCGCGGCCTGGTGGCCGTTCACGCTGCTCACGATCGTGACGTACGGCTTGCTGCCGCGGCTCGTGCTGCTCCTGGTGGCGGGCGCGCGGCTGCGCGCCGCGGAGCGTGCGCTGCTGCTCGACGACGCGCGTGTCACGGCGCTGCTCGACCGGATGGCTTCGCCGGCCGTGGAGACCGCGGCCGCAGAGCACGGCGAGCAAGCTGCGCCGCCATCGTCCGACGCGGTCGCTTATCGCGAGGCGACGGGCCGCGCACGCGCCGTGATCTGGGAAGGCTGCTCGTCCGCGGCGGCCGCTCGCGCACACGCGCGCAGTCGGCTCGGCCTCGAGCTCGACGCCGTCGTCGAGGCCGGAGGCAGCCGCACCCTCGGCGCCGACCGGCAGGCGCTCGACGCGATCAGCTCGACCGAGCCCAGCACGGTCGTCGTGTTCACGCCCGCGTGGGAGCCGCCGCTGCTCGAGCTGCTCGATTTCTTGGGCGAGCTGCGGCGTCGCGTGGGCCTCGAGCACTCGATCGTTGTCGCGCCGATCGCCGACGAGGCCCGCACCGTGACGGGCGTCGAGCACGAGACCTGGGCACGCGCAGTCGGGCGGCTGCGCGACCCGAAGCTCTATGTCGAGGCGGGCGTATGAGCGTGCCGCGCTTCGCGATCGTCGGGCATCCGAACAAGGGCAAGAGCAGCAT
>Ga0157380_10002081_pt1 | contig 13416 bp, 10 predicted proteins | sample S35metaG_FD_119757 | JGI IMG/M metagenome (GOLD analysis project Ga0157380, IMG submission 119757) | Switchgrass rhizosphere microbial communities from Kellogg Biological Station, Michigan, USA - S3-5 metaG | ecosystem: Host-associated > Plants > Roots > Rhizosphere > Soil | place: USA...
ATGCGAGTCGTTTACGGCAACGGCAACCGGATCGTCCAGGCGCCTGGTATGGTGGCGATCAGCTACGAGATGATCCACGACACGCGTTTCTTCTATACGGACGGCCGGCCGCACGTGTCGCCCAGCATCAAACAGTACCTGGGTGATTCACGCGCGCGCTGGGAGGGCGAGGAGCTCGTCGTCGAAACGACGAACCTGACGGATCGGACCAGCATCGGTCCGAACGGCAACGGCCTACGCCACAGCGACAAGATGAAGATCACCGAGCGGTTCAAGCGCGTGGCGGATCAGATGCTCCAGTACCAGATCACCGTGGACGATCCTGTGACCTACGCGCGACCGTTCACGTTGTCATTGCCGCTGACGCCGCTCGATGGCGGAACGCTGTTGCCCTACGAATGCCACGAAGGCAACTACGCCATCCGGCAGTCGCTCGGTGCCGAGCGCGCGGAAGATCAGAGGGTCGAAGCCGACTTCCAGCGTGGCGTTCTCCGCCCGCGTCGCCCCGTGCAGGACGGTCTGGGTGTCGGCGGACAACCGATCGGCGAAGCCGGACCTGGAGGAATCATCCCTGCAGCCGGTCGTGGCGCAGGGCCGGGCAACTAGAACATGGACGTTCGGGCCCGGCTATAATCTCCGGGCTCGAACAGCGGACTCTGGAGACCCGATCGAATGAATCGAAACCTGTGGCTTGTGGCAGGACTCGTCGTGATCGCCCTCGGCATCATGAACATCCTGCTGGGAATGAACCTGGTGCCGTCGATGTCCGTGGCCACGGAAAAAGGCACGATCGCCGGCTGGTGGCTTATCTGGATTGTGATCAGCCTCGTGGTGATCTCTGCGGTTTCCCTCGGTGGATTCCTGGTAGCGGCAGGCCTCGGGAAGGTTCCAGAGACGCGGGCTAAGTAAACAGTCCAATCAACCGGGCGTTGATGGTGACGCCGGTCCAGACAGCCATGGAGATGAGCGCCACGACCTTCGAAGCGGCGCTCGTTTCGGGGGCCTGAATCATCTTGCGGCGCACCGTGATCAGGAAGATCAGCCCGAACGCGATCAGATACATCTTGTACCAGAAGAACTCGCTGAAATACTCACGCGAGGCGTTCTGCATCAACTGAGGAACCCCGGTCGCGACGAGACCGAGGAATCCGGTCACCATCCACGGCCGCGCGTCCCTGGCGACTTCCGCGACAGTCTTCGACCGCATCCCGAAGCCGAGCAAGCGGAGGTCGGTGATCATCATGCCGCCGGCGAACAGCGCGAGGAAGACCAGGTGGATCGCCTGAATGGTCGGGTAGATCCAGATCGATGCGCCGATCGCCTGACTGATGGGCCACTGCCCCATCTGGTTGAAAAAGCCTTCCAACATTCGCTCGACTCCTCACCAGTCTCGACTTGCCTTGCCCGCTTCCGCCGGAAGGCGATTAGTTGTTCTGGAACCAGTTGTAGGGGATCAACCGTCCGGAGACGATGACGATCGCCCACAGCACCATCCCCAGGGCGCCTGACAGTTTGGCTCCGAAGGGTGTTGTAGCCCTCGAGTCCCACGTCAGGACGGAGTTGTAAGTGATGAAGTGGAACGCCAGGGCGTTGATGCCGGCGAGCACCATCACCAGCATCTTCGTCCAGAAGAAGATGTTGACGTAGAAGCGCATCGGGTCGGAGTACGCGAGGGTGAGCCCGGTGACCGAGCTCATCCCCATCCCCAGCATCTGCCACGGGAACAGACGCTTCTGGAGCTCCGAGAACGGCGTGCTCATGTTCCCGACGCCCAGAAGCCGGAGATCCATCATCACGATCAGCCCGGCGAACAGGCACATGCTGACGACGTGAGCCACGGTCAAGTACGGTGAAAAGAGCAGCGACTCCCGGATCGCTATGCTCGTCGGGAGTTCGCTCACCCAGAAGAACAGGTCGTGCACCGGCTGCATCCGATCTCCATTCAGTCTCGAAGGTCCCGGGTCCCGTCTTACGGGATGCAGCGCATCTTGAGATCTTCCTTGTCACGGTACTTCTCGTGACAGGCGGCGCACGCATCGGCGACGGTCCCGCTCACCTCGACCATCTGGTCCATGTTCTTCGACTGTGCCGCCTTGTAGGAGGCAGCACCGGCATCAATGAGTCCCTGAGCCCACTTCTTGAAGTCTTCCTGATCGACGGGCGCCGGGCGGCCGTTCTCGCACATGCGGCCTGGAATGAGAAGAAGGTTGCCCGTCTCCTGCAGCGCGATTGACGCGTTCTCGACCGCCTGCCAGCCGCCGTAGACGCCACCGAAGGTCTGCGACGCGGGCGCACCCGCTTCCGGCGGCTTCTGCGCGGCCGCGGGGTCGGTGCTCTGCGTGTCGAAGATGATGTTGGAGTTCGGGAACGGAATGCCTCGCATCAACTGCGCAAGCGTGCCGTACGGTTTGGCTGCCGCCGCCGCTGGCGCGGCGGGTGCGGGCGGCTGCGCCTGGGTGCACGAAATCAAGAGAATCGAGAATGCGACGAGCCCATACACGCGTTTCATATGCGTCCTCCAACGCGACGGCCGCAGGCCGCCGGTGCCGGCCCCGCAGTGTCGGCACACATTACCTTGACGAATTGCGCCCGTTCAACGCGGAAGTTTCCTCTGAGCGTGGAATGTTTCGCGAGAATTGCTGGCGGGAAACCGTTGTACACAGTCGGGGTCGCAGTCTATCGCACAGATTTCCAAGGGGTCAAGGTAAGCTATGCGCCACACGAGGCGACTGTGCAGGATCTCACCACGGGATCGTTAACCGGGCATCTCCTGAGAACGACCAGCTACATGCTGGTCAGCATGATCTTCCAGACCCTGTACGTGTTGGTTGATCTGTACTGGGTTGGCCGTCTGGGGACCGCAGCCGTGGCCGCCGTCGGAATCAGCGGCAATCTGACGTTCATTGTCCTGGCGGCCACCCAGATGCTGGGTGTCGGCACGACTACGCTGGTCGCGCACGCGACCGGCCGGCGCGATCAGGCGCAGGCGACAGTGGTGTTCAACCAGGCGCAGGTGTTGTCGATCGTGGTGGGCGTCGTTTTTCTGGTCATCGCATTCCTCGGCATCAATCCCTACGCCACGATTTTCAGCGCCGACGAAGCCACCAGGGGGCTCACCCGTGACTATCTCGTCTGGTTCATCCCGGCGATGGCGCTCCAGTTCGGTCTCATCGCGATGGCATCGGCGCTGAGAGGCACCGGCAACTTCCGGCCCGGCATGGTGGTGCAAACGGCGACGGTCATCATCAACATCGTGCTCGCGCCGATCCTGGTGTTCGGCTGGGGCATCGGGAGGCCGCTCGGTGTCGCCGGTGCCGCGATCGCGACTCTCATTGCCATCGCCATCGGCGTGGTGTGGATGACGCTCTACTTCCTCCCAGCCGACGCGTACCTGAAGTTCACACCGCGCGACTGGTCGCCTCGGTTCACTCTGTGGCGCGACATGCTGAAGATCGGGCTACCCGCCGGCGCCGAGTTCGCGATGATGGCGATCTACATGATGCTCGTCTACGCCGTGTCGCGGCCCTTCGGTGCTGCTGCGCAGGCGGGATACGGGATTGGCATCCGAGTCCTCCAGGCGTGCTTCCTCCCCGTCGTTGCGCTGGGGTTTGCCGTGAGCCCCGTCGCCGGGCAGAACTTCGGCGCACGGCAATCCGCGCGCGTGAAGGAGACGTTCAGGACCGGCGCAGGTATCGCGGCAGCCGCGATGCTCGTGCTCGCGTGCGCGGTGTGGCTCTGGGGCGATGCGATGGTGCACGTCTTCACCCAGGACACCACCGCTGTCGCTGTCGGTGAGGAGTACCTCCACATCGTCGCGTTCAACTTCGTCGCCTCGGGCGTGATCTTCGTCAGTTCCAGCATGTTCCAGGCGATGGGCAACACCATGCCGTCGCTGATCACCTCTGGCTCTCGCATTCTGATCGTGGCCATCCCGGTGCTGCTGCTGGCGCAGACGCCAGGGTTCGCACTCAAGTGGATTTGGTACATTTCGGCGGCAGCCGTCCTCGTGCAACTAGGGATGAATCTGCTGCTGCTCAAACGTGAATACCGGCTCCGCCTCAATTTCGCGCCCGATGAGCGCCGGGGCCTGGTCGTGTCGGGCGCAGTTTCGTTATAAGCTCACTCACATGCCGTTCATCATCACCGACCCGTGCATTGGCACGAAGGACAGCGCCTGCGTCGACGTCTGCCCCGTCGATTGCATCCATCCTCGCAAGGACGAACCGGAGTTCGAGACGACCTCGATGCTCTACATCCATCCCGACGAGTGCATCGACTGCGGCGCCTGCGTTCCCGCGTGTCCGGTGGCCGCGATCTACGACAGCCCGGACTCCACCCCGCCCTCGCAGAAGGAACTCATCAACGCCAACTCCGTCTATCGGGCTGGCGATGCGGGAGCGGTGGCGCAGGCCGAGCAGATTGTGAAGGACCACATGTCGGCTCATGCCGATCTCATGGCCGTCGCGCCTGCAGAACGTGCAGCCGCGCACGCCAAGTAAGGTAAGTGGACGTTCTATGCGGATCCCGGGTCCCGGATCCCGAGTCCCGAATCCAGATGGCAAGAGGCTGGGAGAGTAAGTCGGTCGAATCGCAGCAGGAAGCGGCCGCCGCAAAACCGCCGGCCGCGGCGTCATTCAGCCCGCAAGAGGCTCAGCGTCGTGCAGAACGTGCGACGCTGATGCTCGCCAGGACGCGCGCCCTGGCGGATCTACAACAGGCGTGCGCACCGGCGCACCGAGCGATGCTCGAGCAAGCCATCGCCGATCTCGATCGGCGGCTTGGCAGCGTCGACTAGCTCGCGAGCGCTGTGACGCGTGGAGTCGTGTCCTCGACCGGCTCTGCGCAGCCCTGTGCGAGAAGGACGCCCGCCACAGCGGTTGGAACGGCGTGCACTTCGCCCTTCCGGAAGCTGCTCATCTCCTTGCCCCACACTCGAACTCGAACCGACTCTTTGAATCGAATCACCATTGGTCCGGCCTCCGCGTTTGATTCAGAGCAACATGCGGGCCAAAGTGTGCGATCTAATGTTTATGCAGGTTTACACGCGCATCAGGACAATTATTGTCGGTAGCCCGGCCGTTTGGCCGATAGCACTGCCATAAAGTGACACCTGTCTGCGGTACTGCTCGAGCGCTCCGTCCAGTTCGCGGTCGGTCTTGAAGTCCACGACGACCATCGACGAACCCTGCCTGAACGCAAGGTCGACGTAGCCTTCGACGAGCACGCCGGATGGCAGCCGATACGTGATCGGCATCTCGCGATAGCAGAGCCCTTCGAGCGCGGCCTGCCCGGCGGCCTTTAATACCGGGTGCGCCAGGACCTCTCGAACAATATCGCGTCCCGCCTCGACTTCTTCACTGGTCGCTCCCAGGATTCGGCCGTGCGCCTCAGCGAGGCGCTCGAGTACGGCAACGCCTTCGTCGCCGAAGGGCACGTCTGCCAGGAGCGCGTGGACCAGCGTGCCGAATCGCGCGCCACCGGGTCGAGGAATGCGACTGACATCATCGACGACCGTGACCTCAGTGTCGTCGAGGTGCGCAAGGTCTGCGGTCGCAGCCGCCTTCGTGGCCGTCATCACCTCGATTGAAGCTCGGCCGGCGGCGCTGACGTCGGTCTCGCGCCGGGCCTTCCACTCCTGATACGTGCCCAGCCCGCGGCGAAGCACGTCAGGATGCACGTCTTTGACGATCAGATCGTCGCGACGCAGACCGAAGGGGGCTTGCACATTGAGCGACAACACCTGCGATTCCGGCGACCACCACACCACCGTGTGCGGGGATTGGGTCGCGATCCGATGCTCGCCGGGACACACGGTTGACCGTGACGCCGGGTCGCCATTCGGTCGTTCCAGTACGGTGTCCTTGCTCTGAAACGCCGGGCACCCGTCCGCGGGTTGCTGTACGCGCCGCTCGCTCTCGGCCGGGTAAATCGCCGCACTGAGTGGTGCGACCCACCCTTCTGTGTACGGTTCATCGCCGACGGCTGGAACCACGAGCAGGTCGCGAGCACGAGTCGCCGCCACGTACGCAATACGCTCCCCTTCCTTCTGCTCACGCGCGACTTCGAGCGCCTTGTGGTCGTTGAGATCCTTCGGTGACCATCCGCCGATTCGCAACGCGCAGAGACCGCGATCGAGATCGACGTAGCGGCTCGCATCCCACGGCGTCAAGCGAGCCGTGATGTCGGCGAGCACGACGACGGGAAACTCGAGTCCCTTGGCTTTGTGGACGGTCATCAGACGGACGCCGTCGCTTCCCTCCTCGAGAATCGGAGCTTCTGCGGCCTGCCCTCCCTGCGCCGCTTCGCGCAGTGCCTCGACGAATCCGCGGAACGACATCCCGCCATCCAGCTCGTACTGCCGCGCAAGCTCGGACACGTGGAGCACATTGGCGAGCGCCTGTTCACCTCCCGGACGAAGGACGAAGCCGACATGCGCGCGGGTGTGATCGAGCAGCGCGGTGATCGTGTCGGACACCGGGCGGCGATTGCGTTCCCCGTGGAGCGCACGAAGCAGTGCAAGGGCGTCACGAATCGGCTCGAGACCGGGTGGTAGCGTGTCAGGAATCCTGAACGGGTGGAACTTGCCGGCAATGTGGTGATACTCGAGCAGCTCCTCGTCACCAATCGCGAACAGCGCACCGCGCAGCGTCGCGAACACTGACAGTTGATCATCAGGCCACTCGATCGCCATCAGCGCAGCGCGCAGCGTTTCGATCTCATCGCGATCGTGGAACGCCTTCCCGCCAACGAGGAGGTGTTTGACGCCGCGCGCCTCGAGCGCTTCGACGTACGCGCGCGTGATGTCCTCTCCGAAGCTCACAAAGCGGCGGAACAGGATGCAGATGTGACGCGCCTCCAGCGGAACGCGCGTCTTCGGCGCATGGCGCTCGGTCACCGTCCAGTTGCTCTTGTTCACCAGCCAATCGATATAGGCAGCGACGGCATCGGGCAGGCAGCTCTCGATCTCGCGTGCCGCAATGAAACGCTGCCCGTACGGCTTCGGCACGGGCAGCACGACGACAGACGGCTGGCCGGGATAATCTTCGCGATCCGGTTCGAGGGCGACATAGCGCGCCTGGTGAGTGTCGCGATCGCCATCCATCAGCGGCTCGAATGCGGCATTCACCACGCGCTGGATGTTGGGCACGCCGCGAAAGCTCTTGTGCAGTTCGACGGGCCTCGCTCCGCGCTCGACCAGCATTTCGCACACCTGGCGGTAGACGTTGACGTCCGCGCGCCTGAATCGATAAATCGACTGCTTGGGATCGCCGACGATGAAGAGCTTCCCCGGGACGGGGGTGATGTGCTGCCAGCGCGTTTCGTTCGGATCGTTCGCAGCGAGCAGGAGCAGCAGCTCGGCCTGCAGCGGATCTGTATCCTGAAACTCGTCGACGAAGAGGCGACGGAAGCGGGCCTGGAAGTGCGCGCGGACCTCCGTGTTCCCTTTCACGAGGTTCCGGGCGCGAACCAGCAAGTCAAGGAAGTCGAGTGCCCCCTCACGCGCCTTCAGCTGCTCGTAGAGGTCGACACAGGCAAGCAGTTCTTCATGCAGCAGCGCGGACAGGTCGGCATCTGCCCTGAGCATGAAGTCGTCGAGGGCGGCCATGAGCCGATCGCGCGCGTCCAGGACCTGCGCACGGCTGACGCCTTTGGCGTACGTCGGGCCGCTTCCCTTTCTCGCACGCTTGACGTCGCGATTCTTCCGCAGCTCGACGAGCAGTGACTCGAGCTCGTCGAGAGCTTCATCGCTCACCGACGGCGGCATCCGCTTCAGGTCGCGACTCAGCCTGCGAACCGGCTCGGTATCGACAAAGAAATTGTCGCCGGCATACGAGGGTGACTTCGAGAGATCGGCCAGTTCGTGAACCAGTTCGAGAAGCCGGAGAATCGACTCGCCCCGGTCGAAAGGCTCGCGCGTCCACGGCTCACGAAAGTCGCGCCATTCCGTCAGCGAAAAGCCCGCACGACGGAGACGCTCGGTCGGACCATCCTCGTCCTCACCCGGCCGACTGCTCCGGCTCGCCCGCCGCAGGGAACGGCGAACTCCTTCGGGCGGCGAGGCCAGCACGGCCTGAAACCACGTGGCGAACGCGTCGGTGAACAGGCGCTCCGCCTGCCCCTCGGTCAAGACGCGGAAGAGTGGATCGATCGTCGCTTCGACCGGCCGTTCGCGAAGCAGGTCTGCGCAGAATCCGTGAATCGTGCTGACGTGGGCTTCCTCGAGATTCTGGACCGCCGCATTGAGGCGCTGGTGAATGTCAGGCGAGGCCGCATTCCGCCGTTCGTCTTCGAGCTGTTGTCGCAGCCGCAGCTTGAGTTCGCCCGCCGCCTTCTCGGTGAAGGTCACGGCCACGATCTCCCGGACATCGGCACGCCCTTGGGCAAGCACGCGAACGATCCGCTTCACCAGCGCGGTCGTCTTGCCAGTGCCGGCCGCGGCCTCGACGACCAGCGTTTCGTCGATGGCGTTCTCGATCGCCTCTCTCGCGCGTTCGTCTGCCGTCATGGCCGGCTCCTCAGCGCGAGCAGATCCGCGAGCGACTCCGGTGGCTTGCGCGCAACGCGACGGAAGACGTCGGATCCGCAAACAGGCCGGAAGTCACAACGGTCACACGCTTCTTCGGTTGGTGCTGCGGCAAGGAAACCGGTTTCGATCGCTCGGTCAACGACTTCGAGGACTTCGCGGCCCGCGGCACGCGAACGCTCGTCGAGCAGGATCGGGTGGGAGGAGAAACTGCCGGTCGATGTGCAGTAAAACAAGCGCCCGTGGTGCACGACGCGCTCGAGCGCGGTCTCTACCGCCATCGAGTACAGGACCGGCTGCAAAACCGCGCCGCCGCCGATCAAGACTTTGTCGATCTTGTCAGGACGCCGGCCCGTCTTGTGATCCGTGATCCGCAAAACTCCTGTCTGCAGGTGCTCCTCGATTAGATCGATGGCCCCTCTCAGCCGGAAGCGGCCATCGATGACCACGTCCCCTCGCATGCTGTGCTCGTCGCGTTCGCCGGGCACAGGTCCAAACGCGAGCTCGAAATAGATCGGCAGCCATTCCTCGCCATCGCGCGCGAGATGGTCGAGCAGCCACGCATGCAGATCCCGCCTGATCGCGGCGAGCTCTCCCTGCCACACTCGCTCGACAGCCGGGACCAGTTCGTCATGGGCTCGGCCTCCGATCTCCTCGATCACGTCGTCCAGGATGGTGCGAGCCGCATCGACCGTCGCGACCGTGACGGGCAGCAGCGATCTGGACTGCAGTGTCCGGAAGAAACTCGCCTGAATCTCGTGAAAGAGGCTGCCGCGCGTCAGCGGATCCATGCGCTGCAGTGGCTCCGGTTGCTCGAACGGACGGAGCTTGTAGATCGCCGAGAGGACGAACTGATAGGGACAGGCGCTGAACAGTTGCAGCGCCGACGCCGAGTAGGAGCGCGTACTCAAACGCTGGGACGCGAGCGCCTCTCGTGTGTACGGCTGCACGCGGGTCAGGCCATCGTTCGGCGACCAGCGGCGCTGGCCGCGCGCCCACCTGTCGACCACCGATCGCCGCAGGCACTCGTTCAGCTTGAGCAGATAGTGGGCGTGTCCCTTGACCGCATCCGGGTTCGTCTCGTCGAGCAGGCGGCGCAGCACCGCGAGGTCGTGCTCCTGATCGTCGATCGCTTCCTCTGGCGACGACGGTGCCGGCCACGCCAATGTCGCGTCGCCCACTTCACGGGCCCGCTGCTCGAGCTCGTCGTGATGCGGTACCCGTCCGGTCGCAGCGCGCATCACGTCGAGCGCGTAGAAAGACGGCACACGGGCCCGCGACTCGCTCAACTCGATGCGTGGGTACGAGACGTACAGCCGATCCGATGCGGCGCCAGCCGCAAGCTGCAGAAGAAGGCGCTCCGAGGCCAATCGCTGCTTCTGCGTCGGCAGTTCGGGATCGACAGCCTCGCGCATGCCGTCGAGCATCATCGGATCCTCGCGCGGCTTCTGCGGGAACATCCGCTCGGCGAGACCAGGGACAAACACCACGCGGAACGTCCGGCCGCGTGCCTGCTCCGGCGTCCCCACGAACACGCGACCATAGCGATGCACCGGCGGCTCCGACTCCATCGTCAGCAGCCGCTCTGCGAGGACGCGCCGCGCCTCGTCCAGATCGATCGGGCCGACATCGCCCATCGGGCGAAGATCGGCCAGGACGCGCAGCACGTGCGCGGGTGACTTGAGTACACGAGGCGCGAGCGCTTCGAACCTGTCTAGCCACTCACCCCACGTCGCCGACGGGGGCCACGCAGCCATCTCTTCAACCAGGGGTACTGCGAATGACTTGAGATGCGCCAGTTGCTGCTGAACCTGCCGCAGTCCGGCAATCCTTGCCTCGTCGCCTCCGTCTTCCCGCTTCGCCTCGCGGACCTGACGTTCGAGCTCCGCGTGCTTGCCCTCGAGGCGGCGTTTCCAACGCGTCGCATCGCGACCGATGACGGCGGCATCGACGATGAGCGCTTCCCAGCGCCACGGTGCGCGCAACGTGCCTGCGAGGACGGAGTCTGAATCGGGATCCGGGATCCGGGACTCGGGATCCGGGATCCGGGGCCCGGGATCCGGGGGCACGTCGTCCCCGTCGGCTTGAGACTGGACGCGTCCGAAAGCCTCATCCTGAGACGCAGCCCAGATCGCATCCTTCTTGTCGCTCGCCAGCGGAACCTGCGCGAACGACAGGTACTCCGCAAACCTGGACGCCGACAGTTGCTCGGACGCGCACGCAAGCAGCGCGAGGAACGCGCGGCCGGCAGTCAGCGGGCGTCGCGTCCCGCGGCTGAACCAGGCTGGCACCCTGGCGCGGTGCAGCGCGTGCTCGATCAGGCCGACATAGTTCTGCGGCGACCGGACGAGAACCGCGATCTCGTCGAACCGCATGCCGGCACGAGCCTCGCGCAGAATCCGTCGCGCGATTTCAACCGCTTCCCTACCTTCGCCTGGTGCGGAGAAGAACTCGAGCGAGCCGTCCAACGTTCGCTCGGCAGGAGTCGTATCCTCGCTGAACAAATGGCGACGCAGGCACGCGAGATCGCCAGCGCGATCTCGGCTGCGATCTTCGACGACTCCGCCCATCGCCGCGAGTCGATCGATGCCATCCTTGTCGCTGGCGGGCATCGTCGCCACCGCAGTTTCAGCTCCGGCAACCAGCGACTCGATGAGGGTCCGCTCGGCCCGGCGATCGACAGCGAGATCGATGAGCACCACGAGCGGCGCCGGATGCGCGCGCCTGATCGCGCTCGACGCTGTCTCGAACAACGAGGCGCGATCGACACTCGACGCTCGCGTGAACGACTCCTCGACGCGGGCGAGCAGGTCCGCGAGGTCCGATCCTCCGCGGGCCGCGCGAAGCAGATGCCGGGCATCCACGCCCGCGAGCCGCAGCTCCTGAAGCGTGCGCGCCAGCGCTCTCGGGAAACCGGGGGTGGACGCAACCGGATCGAAGTAATTCAGCGACCGTTGTCGTGTCGCGTCGAAGACTGCCCTGGCGGCAACGGCCTCGGCGCCCAGCCAGGAGCTCGGCGTGTGGCCGTCGATCGCGAGCGCGACCATCGCGCTTCGCGCAGCGAGCTGCGTCAGGCTGACGCGCTGCAGCCCGAAGGTGGCCGGCGAACTGGCCGCGACTGCGCGCGCAAGATCGTCAGCGGCGCCGCGAGACGCGCCAACGATCAGCGTCAGTGTGTGTGGAAGACGCGCGCGCAGGACCTCACGCGCGGCGGATAGCCGGTCTGCGGCAAGAGAAGAAACGATGATGCGGAACGACATGATCTGCCCCGGCCGTTGCCGGGCATCCGGGATGGCAACGCCACGCTGCCATGTCGGGAGTCACTCTAGCATGGTCGAGTGACAGAGCAGGTCAGACCATGGGGTCGGGGGTCATTTAAAGGAGACAGTTTCGCGAGCATCGTACGAGAGTGTCCACTTCAAATGACCCCCGACCCCATTTCAGGGTGCGAGACGAGCGCGACGCCAGGACCCATTCGCTTCACGCTGATAGCGCAGTCGATCGTGGAGCCGGCTCGGACGTCCCTGCCAGAACTCGAATTCGTCGGGCAGTACGCGATAGCCGCCCCACCACTCCGGACGCGGGACATCGTCTCCGAATCGCTCGCGCGCCGCGTTGAACTGCAGATCCAGCGTGTCGCGACTATCCACGACTTCACTCTGCTTCGACGCGTAGACACTCCATCGACTCTCGATCGGACGGGTCGCGAAGTACGCGTCGGACTCAGCAGCCGAGACCTTTTCTATCGTGCCGTCCACGCGCACCTGCCGCTCCAGGCTGCGCCACGTGAAGAGCAGACTCGCGCGGCCCGTCTCTTCGAGCTCACGCGCTTTGCGGCTGTTGTAGTTCGTGTAGAACACGAAGCCGCGACTATCGACGCCCTTCAGCAACACATTGCGAACGGATGGGTGTCCTTCTCGCGTCGCCGTAGCCAGCGCCATCGTCGTCGGATCGGCGTCGGTCTCGCCGACCTGCCGGAACCAGCGCGCGAACTGCGCGAAGGGATCGGCGTCGGATTCTGACTCGCTGAGCGGCTGGCCGAGATACTCGCGCCGGACATCGGCCAGGCTCATGCGCCGGTTACCAGCTTGATCGCATCGTTGTCGACCGTGACGCGCACGTTCCCGCCCTGCTCTGCCAGCGCACCGAACAGCAACAGCTCAGACAGCGGCTTCTTGATGACGCGCTCGATGAGACGAGCCATCGGCCGGGCGCCGAACGCCCGATCGAATCCCTTGCTGGCCAGCCACGTCCGCGCGGCCGGATCGATCGCAATCGTCACCTTCTTTGCCGCAACCATGCTGCGCACTTCGTCGATTTGTTTGTCTACGACCTTTTCGATCTCGTTCGTGCCGAGCGCACCGAACGTGACTGTCGCATCGAGGCGATTGCGGAACTCCGGCGTGAAGGTCCGCTCGAGTGCGCCGCGGGAGGATCCGCCCTTGCCCTGCTCGGCAAACCCCAGCTTGCGATCCGACAGATCGCGAGCACCCGCGTTGGTGGTCATGATCAACACGACGTGCCGGAAGTCGGCCTTCCGGCCGTGCGAATCGGTGAGCGTCGCGTGGTCCATCACCTGGAGCAGGATGCTGAACATGTCCGGATGCGCCTTCTCGATCTCGTCGAGCAGCAGGACGGCATGCGGCGTCTTGCGGATGGCGTCGATGAGGAGCCCGCCCTCCTCATACCCCACGTACCCTGGAGGCGCGCCGATCAACCGGGAAACCGCGTGCTTCTCCATGTACTCGGACATATCGAAGCGCACGAACTCGATGCCCATGATCCGGGCAAGTTGCCGCGCGAGCTCCGTCTTCCCGACGCCGGTCGGTCCCGCGAACAGGAAGTTGCCGATCGGCTTCTCCGGCGTCCGCAGTCCTGAGCGCGACAACTTG
>Ga0157380_10002082_pt1 | contig 13415 bp, 12 predicted proteins | sample S35metaG_FD_119757 | JGI IMG/M metagenome (GOLD analysis project Ga0157380, IMG submission 119757) | Switchgrass rhizosphere microbial communities from Kellogg Biological Station, Michigan, USA - S3-5 metaG | ecosystem: Host-associated > Plants > Roots > Rhizosphere > Soil | place: USA...
CTCGAGGTTGTACTTCGCCGGCTTGTTGCAGAGCCCGTCCACCTCGATGGTCCAGGGCGTGGGCTTGAACTTGGTGGAGTTCTTCTTGGGTCCGTCGCCAGCACCCGGAGCGAACTCGTAGAAGTTGTTGTAACTGGTGACGTAATCGTAGGCGCTCGGCGCCTCCGTGGTGCTGAGCGGACTCTTTTTGACGTTCGGCAGCTTGGTCAAACCGCCCTGCGCCAGCGCGTCGTCGGCAAGCGAGCCGAACCCGGCAGCCACGAGGGCCGCGGCCGATCCCTGGATGAACTCCCGGCGTCTCAGGTACACGCTCTTCGGGGTGATCTCGGAAGAACGAATGTCCGGTGTCTTCTTGATCAGCATGAGTGGATTATAGGCCTCTTCGAAGCCCCACAGGGGTAAATGCCCACAGTGGCTGGAGGTTACGACGCTGGGCTTCGAGGAACGGCCGGGCCGGTCGAACGCCAGCGTTTCGGCGCGCCGCGGATGGGCCGGCGGACGCTGTTCTAGCGGACGGCGCGCCAGCCGTCGACGCGCTGGAGGGCCTGGGCAAAACAGGACTCGGCCCGGGCCTCGGCCTCGCGTCGCGCCGCAACCGACACGGCGCCCGTCAGTTCGGCGTCCTCGGGACACCGGATGCGTCCTTCGGCCACGCTTTCGCTGCCGGCGCGGGTGAAGTAGCGTGCCGCGCCGATCCGCACCCAGGCGTGGCGATCGCCGAGGGTTGGCGACACGAGCGCCTCGGCCACGGCACGGGCCACGGCGCGCTCGAGACCGTCGCGCTGATCGAGCAGCGCCACCGGCGCCAGGTCGATCTCGCCGCCACGCACCTGGGCACTCACCCACCACGGTTCGCCGGTGGCGCGCCGGAAGCCGTCGAGCGACGCGTGCAGCCGGATGGTCAGCGGCGCCGGCGACACGCCGAGCCGACTGGCAATTCGCTGCTGCGCCTGCCCCGCCATTCGCTCCAGATCCTGCGCCTTGACCGGAGAAGCGGCGGCGACCAGCGCGCGGACCTGGCCGTCGCCCTTCGGTGATGGTGGGACGGGTAGGACTGGTGGAACGGGTGGGACGGGCGCGGCCGACGCGACCGGGCGGATCGAGCCTCTCCGAACCGCAGACGACGTCGCGACCCGCAAGACGTCTTCCAGCGCGAGACCCGGGTAGTAACGCCCAAGGATCTGCGCGGCGGTTTCGCCGCGCGCGGCACGGCGGCCGGCGCCGATCACGCACATCCCGACGCCGTGTCCGTAGCCGCGTCCGGTGAACGTGATGCGATCACCATCACGGACCAGCGTGAAAGCGGTGCTCCGCAACGCGGTCGAGCCGAGCGCGAGGCGGAAGTCGTTGCTGTTCATCGACGCCGGCTCGAGGCCCGGCAGGCCGACCCGCCCGACGCGGCCGGAGGCCGTCCGCGACTCGACGACGACGTCGTCGAGACGTCGGCCGCGCACGCCGGCCCGGGCCAGTGCGTCCCGGATCTCGTCGAGCGTCCGCTCGATCGTCCACGCCACGTCGTCGCCGTGCACGTCGTCGTCGAACGCGTCGAGATACGGCAGCGACACGCCCGGCCACACGTCCGACGAGCGCTCGGTGTGGCCGCCGCACGACGCGGAGTAATAGAGATCCGCGGGCGCGCCCTGATAGGTGAGTACCTGGCCGAGCGTCGCGAGCGCCGCGCGCCGCGACGCCGCGGTGCTGGCCCGCGTCACCTGGCAATGCGTGGTGTCGCACAGGTCGTAGCCGTCGGCCTGATGGCGGCCGCGGTTGAAGAGGGCGTAGGTGCGGATGGCGATCGCCAAGGCCTCCTTGGCCGCGTCCGCGGCGTTCGGTTCTCCTTCCGCCTGGAGCACCTGCGCCACGTAGATTTCGAGCGGGACGGCCGCCATGTCGTGGCCGCGCGCGGGCGACCCCACTCGCACGGTGACCCCGCGGCTGGCGCGGGCGAGATCGACGTCGGCGCCCTCGGACGGGATCTGGGGCGCGCGGGCCACTGCCGTCACCGTGAGCAGCGCCACGGCCGCAGCCACCCCAGCCGCCCGCGCAAAGCGCGGGCAAAGAGATACGGTTATCGCGAGGCGGAGCCTCCAGGATCGCGGGCGGAGCCTCGCGGCTAGAGCTTGCGTGCGCATCCGGGACGGCACCGGCACTGAATCACCTTTTCTCCGTCCGTGTAGTAGTCGTACGTCAGCTCGTCTCCGGCCTCGATGTTCTTCGCGGCCCGGATCCAGATGTCCTTCCCGACAATCTGGCTGTAGCAGTTCGGCTTGCACGCGTGGTTGATGAACCGGGCCACCGATCCGCCGACGTTCCCGTCACGCACCCAGCGCCGGTTGACGGTGAAACACCAGATTTCGCCTCGTTTGAGATACTTCGTCTCGCGTTTGAAGCTCTCCTTGTGATCGATGAGCTCTCCGTCGTAGGTGGCGATGCGGGAGTTCTTGGTGATGGGGACTTTGGTGAAGACGCCCCATCCGTGGACTTTCGAGCGGCGGCGCGCGATGGCCGGCAGGGTACGGCGGTCTGGCATCGACGACAGGATAACGCGCGCGCCGCGGTTTATCATCCATAATAGGCGACACATGAGCACAAAGAACGTTGGCGCGCGAGAGATCGTCCAGGCGTGGGGGCGGATCCTGGGCGGGTATCGCCCGAACCTGTCGATCGAGATCACGCGCGAGTGCCCGTTGCGCTGTCCCGGCTGCTACGCCTACGGCGACGAGCACCTCGGCGGCAACGGCGTGACGCTGCGCGGGCTCACCGATTACAAGGGCGACGAGCTCGTGTCGCGCTTCATGGCGCTCATCGACGAGCATCGGCCGCTGCACGTCTCGATCGTCGGCGGCGAACCGCTCGTGCGCTACCGTGAGCTGTCGAAGATCCTGCCGCAGCTCGCCGAGCGCGGCGTGCACACGCAGGTGGTCACGAGCGCGGTGCGCGAGATCCCGAAGGAGTGGATCGGCCTGCGCCAGCTGCAGGTCGTGGTCTCGATCGACGGGCTCCAGCCCGAGCACGACGAGCGCCGCAAACCGGCCACCTACGACCGCATCCTCAAACACATCGAGGGTCACCAGATCACCGTGCACTGCACCGTGACCCGGCAGCAGATCCGGCGCGACGGCTACATCGAGGAATTCCTCACCTTCTGGCAGGCCAACCCGCACACGCGGCTGATGTGGGTCAGCCTCTACACTCCTCAGATCGGCGAAATCTCGATGGAGCGGCTGTCGAAGGACGACCGCCAGCGCGTGGTGGCGGAGCTGCGGCGGCTGAAGCCGATGTTCTCGAAATTTCAGATGCTCGACGGCATGCTGAACGTCTACGCCAACCCGCCGCAGTCGCCCGACGAGTGCGTGTTCGCGAAGACCACCGAGTGCCTGTCATCCGATCTCGAGCGGCGCATCACCCCGTGCCAGCTGGGCGGCAACCCGGACTGCGCCAACTGCGGGTGTGTTGCCAGTGCCGGCCTCGAGGCCATCAGCCGCCACAAGCTGAAGGGCATCCTGCCGGTCGGAAAGATCTTCACTGCGTCCCTGCAGTTCGGCAACGCCGTGCGCTGGATGCGCGAAGGCACGGCGGGCAGCAGCAAGCCCGGCGTCCCACCGGTGCAGCCCGCCGCGCAGGCGTAGCCTTCACGCCGACGTCCGCACGGGCGCGTCGTGGATGGCGCGCGCCCGGGCCAGCGCCGCGTCCACGTGCGGCAGGATGTTCTCCTCGCCGACGTGGCGGTGGAACTCGGCCCGGCCCATCAGCGCGGCCGGCTGCGGCAGCGCGCCGCACAGCAGCAGTGTCCGGCCCGTGCTCTGCACCGCATCGCCGAAATCCTGGATCGCGCGCAGACCGGTGGCGTCGAGCGCGGTCATGTTACGCAGCCGCAGCACCACTACCTCTCCGTACGCGGGGATCTCCGCGATCTGATCCGACAGCTTGTCGGTGGCTCCGAACAGGAACGGGCCGTGGATGCGAAGCACGGTGACGTAGTCGGGGATCGCCTTGTCCTGCAGGACGTGCGACCGGCCGCGCTCCACGTAGGTATCGGTCAGGCGGGTGACCGTGGTGGTCGCCGCCACCCGGCTGATGAAGAGGAGCGCGGCGAGAATCATCCCGACTTCGACCGCCACGGTGAGGTCGGCCAGGATGGTCAGCGAGAAGGTGGCCAGCCAGACCAGCGGGTCGGCCCAGCGCTGCTTCCACAGCGACGGGATCTCGTGCCACTCGCCCATGTTGAAGGCCACGACCAGCAGGATGCCGGCGAGCACCGCCATCGGCACGAGCGACGCCAGCGGCGCTCCCGCCAGCAGCATCGCCAGCAGCATGAGCGCGTGCACGACGCCCGCCACCGGCGTCCTGGCGCCCGAGCGCACGTTGGTGGCAGTCCGGGCGATGGCCCCGGTGGCCGGCAGACCGCCGACCAGAGGCGAGGCCAGGTTGGCCAGCCCCTGCGCGAAGAGCTCGACGTTCGAGTTGTGGCGCGTGCCGGTCATCCGATCCGCGACGACGGCCGACATCAGCGATTCGATGGCGCCGAGCATCGCCACCGTGAACGTCGGCGCGATCAGCGTCAGGATCAGGCCGGGACGGAACGTGGGCAGGTGCAGCTCGGGCAAGCCGCTGGGGATGCCCCCGAACCGCGACCCGATGGTCGCCACCGGCAGTTGCAGCACGCTGGCCGCGACGGTGCCGCCGATGAGCGCGACGATGTAACCGGGCACGCGCGGCACGACCCGGTTCCACACCAGAATCAGGACGATGACGCCGGCGCCGAGCGCCATGGTCGGAACCGACGCGGTGTCGGCGTGCTGCACGAGCGCGCGGATACGGCCGATGAACTCGCCGGGCGCGGCGCCGGGCAGCGTGATGCCGAAGAAGTCCTGCAGCTGCGTGCTGGCAATCGTCACCGCGATGCCGCCGGTGAAACCGGTGACGACCGGGCGCGGGATGAACCGCACCGCGGTGCCCGCACCGGTGAGGCCCATCACCACCAGGATGACGCCGGCCATCATCGTGCACATGAACAGACCGTCCACGCCGTAGGTGGCGATGATGCCCGAGACCACGACGACGAACGCGCCGGTCGGCCCGCCGATCTGGACGGTGGAACCGCCGAAGGCCGCGATGATGAAGCCGGTGACGATGGCGCAGTAGATGCCGGCCTGCGGCGTCATGCCCGACGAGATGGCGAACGCCATCGCCAGCGGCAACGCGACCAGGCCGACGGTGACGCCAGCGATCAGGTCGGACACGAGCGTCTGGCGGGTATAGCCGCGGAGCGCCAGAACGGAGGCGGGAACGAACCGGTGGACGCTCGAGACTGGGTCGGACACAGACGTTGCCTTCAATTCTACGTCCGCAGCTCGAGGCGGTGAGAGCGCGTGGCGAGACGCGCGGGGGCGATCACTCCACGCTCAAAGGCAGGCGCAGGTGCACGACCGTGCCGCCGTCCGGCGGGCACTCGATCGAGATCTCTCCCTGATGGGCCTCGACGAAGCGCTTGGCCGTCGCCAGACCGAGGCCGGTCCCCCGCGACTTGGTGGTGAAGAACGGCGTGAAGATCTTGCCGTGAATCTCCCGCGGAATGCCCGGGCCGTTGTCTTCCACGGTGACCTTGCAGGCATCGTCGCTCATCGACACGTCGATCCGAATCCTGCCCTTGTTCTTCGTGGCATGAGCTGCATTGAGCAACAGATTCTGAAACACCATCTTCAACATCTCGGGGTCGCCGTTCACGGCCTGCGACGCTCCGTGCACTCCCATCTCGAGGTCGCGGAGCTCCGCATCCTGCTTGAGCAGCTCGGCGGTGAGCCTGACCAGCGGCACGATCTCCACGGACTGCAGCTTCGGGCGGCGCGGCCGCGCGAACACGAGCACGTCCTTCATCAGCGCGTCGAGCGCGTCGATGCGGGCGATGACCTCGCCCATCATGTCGGCTTCGGCCCCGCCCCGTTGCATGCGGCCGGCGATGACCTGGATGACGCCGCGGATGCCGGCGAGCGGATTCTTGATCTCGTGCGCGAGCACGGCCGCCATCTCGCCGAGCCTGGCAAGAGCCGTCTGCTCACGGAGCTGTTCTTCCATGCGGACACGCCGGCTCAGGTCGTGGAGGATCCCGGTGAATCGCCGTTCTCCCTCGACGACGATTTCACCGACGGACAAGTGAAGAGGAAACGTGGTGCCGTCCCGCTTGAGCCCGGTGACTTCCCGGCCGATCCCGATGATTCTGGCTTCTCCGGTCGCCAGATACCGCGACAGGTAGCCGTCGTGTTCCTCGCGGTGGGGCGACGGCATCAACAAGCTGACGTTCTGCCCTACGAGCTCTGCCTCGGTATAGCCAAACAGCCGTTCCGCCGCGGGGTTCACCGTCTCGATTCGCCCGGATTGATCGATGACCAGAATCCCGTCGACCGCCGATTCGATGACGGCCTGCCATCGGGCGTTGCTCGCCCGCAACTGCGTCTCGAGCGGCGTTCGGCCGCTCGCATCTGATGTGTCCATGATTCAGCGCCCGTGCTGAGCCCTTAGCCTCTCACGAATGGAGGATCACCCGGCAGGCGGCGTCGAGGTCCAGCGGCTTCTCGAGGACGCAGCTGGCACCGAGGCCGGTGGCCTCGTCGATCATCTCCGAAGTGCCGAACGCCGTCATCATCACGACGTGACTTCGTGGAGACAGGGCTCTGACCAGGCGCAGCAACTCGAGGTCGGCCGTGTCGGGCAGGCGGTAGTCCAGCACGATCGCGTCGAAGGAGTCCGAGCGGAGGGCGGCCTGGGCCTCCTGTGCGTTCGCGGCCTCCTTGACCGCGCACCCGTGCCGGCCGAGCGCCTGACCGAGCGACCAGCGGATCAAGCGCTCGTCATCGACGACCAGAATCCGGGCCGCATGTCCCCGGTCTGGGTCGCGGCCGGCCCGTAGTACCGCCACCGCCAGGACGACGACCCACGCAAGAAACACTCCGATGTTGATCCGTTCCCAGACTCCGAGTCGCGGTGTCGGCAGGCCGGCGGCGAGGCGCGGCGCGTCGAGGAAGGTCATTGCGCCGAACAGGGCAAGCGTCACCAGGCTGGCAATCGAGTAATAGCGAAAGCGCCTGCCGAACGCCGCGGCGCCAACTCCGATCGAGAGCAGCATGACCGAGACGGTGACGCTGGCCAGAACGAGATGGAACGTGTCGCTCGCGGTGCCGCCGCCCGCAGCGATCACCTCGCGCTGGTGCATGGGAGCAAACGGCCAGAGAAGACCCAACGAACCGTAGAGGACTATCAGCCGGCCGACGATGCCCAGGGCCCGGTTCGGACCGGATGACCTCCACACGCCCCAGCCGAACGCCGTCACCAGGACCGTATAGAGCGCCCCAGGCAGCGTCCAGACGGTCCTGGTCGGTGCCCCGATCGCGGACAGCTCGCTGATCGTCTGGGACGCGGAGCTGTAGCCCTCCCACTGCAGAGGAATGAGCGCGGTCATCGCCACGTAGAGCAGCGACGAGAGGATCCCGCACACCAGGAGCGCGTTGCGGAGCACGCCCGGGGCATCAGCAGGCTCCGTGCCACACGCCGGTTGCACGAGCGCGCCGGCGCCGAGCCTCGTTATGTGACCGCCGTCTCGAACGGTGATGGGAGGGATCGGGAAGATTCCTCTACGCACCCGAAAAATCCCGCGCGCCGGGCCATGCTTCGCGCGATCGGCGCGGCCCGTGCCGCGGTACAGCGGTTGCACCGTCATTGACGGGAGGCGATGGATGGACTGGCTGGCGACCCTCGAGAACAGCGCATTTGCGACCTGGCTGCGTGAGTCGAACACCATCTGGGCCTACCCCCTGGTGCTGACGCTGCACACGGTCGGCCTCGCGCTGCTGGTCGGCGCGAACTGGATGCTCGACCTTCGCATCCTCGGGGGCATGGGCCGGGTGACGATCCCGGATCTGTCGTGGACCTTCCGGGTCATGTGGATTGGGTTCTGGGTGAACGCGGTGTCGGGCGCGATGCTGTTTGCCGCCGATGCCACCACGAAAGGCAGCACGCGGCTGTTCGTCGCCAAGCTGGCGCTGGTGGGGATCGGGGTCGGGGTCATCCTGCTCACGAAGCGAGCGCTCTATCCGTCGGGGGTGGCGGCGGCCACCCCGAGCGGCGCGGCCAGGGCGCTGGCGCTCACGTCGATCGCGTTGTGGGTCGCGGCGATCGCCGCCGGTCGATTCATGGCCTACATCTAGGGGGCGCTTGTGGCTACCGCAACGATTGCGTTCCTGAAGAGCACGTGGCTGTCGCACCAGATGGTGACGCAGCCGTGGCTGTGGCCGATCTGCGAGACCTTCCATTTCATCGGCCTGGCCCTCCTCATCGGCGCCGCCGGCGTCTTCGACTTGCGCCTGCTGGGATTCATGCGGCGCATTCCCGTCTCGGCCATCGCCCCGATGCGGCAATGGGCCGCGCTCGGCGTGCTCATCAATCTCGTCACCGGAGTCCTGTTCTTCATCGGCGCCCCGGATCAGTACATGACGAACCCGGCCTGGTGGGCGAAGGTCGCCTTTCTGGCCGTCGCGATGCTCAACATCGCCTGGTTCGAGACCCGGCTGGGCAAGCGGATGCTCACACTCCCCGCTCATATCGACACTCCCGTGAGCTTCAAGGTGGCCGGGGCGGTATCGATCGCGTCGTGGGCGCTGGTGCTCTACTGGGGCCGGATGCTCCCGTTCATCGGCAACGCCTTCTGACGCTCGTGGCCTCGTTGCGAAAGGAGTCAATCACCATGACCAACATCACACGCATCCTCGTTCCGACCGACTTCAGCGAGCCCGCCGACGCGGCGCTGGACTACGCGGTCGATTTGTCAAAGACCCTCGGGGCGCAGATCTCGCTGGTGCACGTTTTCGACGAGATCACCGACGCCACGCTCTCCTTCGATCTGTACATGCCGCTGTCGGCGGAAGCGCGCGACGAAGTCCTGAGCACCGTTCGCCGCCGCCTTGCCGAACGGGTCGAACGCAGCGGCCGGCCCGACGTCACCTCCGACGTCCTGGTCGGCGGGACCGCGCGAGCGATCGTGGACGCCGCCAGGAACCATCACGCCGACCTGATCGTCATGGGCACTCACGGCCGGCTTGGCGTGGCCCATCTGCTCCTCGGGAGCGTGGCCGAACGCGTCGTGCGCACCGCCGAGTGTCCGGTCCTCACGGTCCGCGCTGCGCCGGCTTTGCGGGCGGCTCACGCCGCCTGACGGCACCCTGGAGGGGTGGTGCGACGAGGAAGGAGGACCGATGCCACCAGTCCTTGTGATCTATGGCACGACAGACGGGCACGCGGCCAAAGTCGCCCGCTTCATCTCGACGACGCTGCAGTCGCGCAGCCTCACCGTCGATCTGTGCGATGCAGCGCGACACGATCCGGATCCCCGCCTCTACAGTGCCGTCGTCGTCGTGGCGTCCGTGCACGCCGGCGGCTATCAGCGCTCCGTGAGGCAGTGGCTCGAGCGAGTGCAGCCGCGGCTCACGGGCCGGCCCACGGCCTTCGTGTCGGTGTGCCTGGGGGTCCTTCAGCACGAACCGGCGGTGGACGCCGAACTGGACGAAATTCTCCGCCGGTTCTTGTCGCAGACCGGATGGCGGCCGGACGAGGCCAAGATCGTGGCCGGCGCGCTGCCGTACTCCAAGTACGGCTGGGTCCGGCGCTACGTCATGCGGCGGATCGTCCGCAAGGCTGGCGGCGACACGGATACGAGCCGGGACTACGAGTACACCAATTGGGACGATCTGAGGTGGTTTGCCACCAGCTTCGCCGAGCGAGCCCTCAGCTCCCGGCCGCCTGGTCCGCCGGCGGCGCGAACTCCGCACAGACCGCCGCCAGCGTCGTCCGCCCGTGGCGGGCCGCCAGCTTCATCAGGCGCAGAAATACCTGGGCCGTGATGAACGCGTCGCCGCTCGCGGTGTGGCGATCGTGGGGAATCACGCCGAAGAGGTCGGCGAGTGTGTCCAGCGAGAGGTGCGCCGGCAGGGCACGGCCGCCAAACGCGCCGTCGTCGGAGAGGTGCCATGCGAGATCGCTCGTGTCGAGCGTGCGATTCAGCAGCCGGACGTCGCCGATGCGCTCGTAGCCGGCGTCGAACATCGCGACGTCGTGTCCGATGTGATGGCCGACGATGACCCCGTCACGCAGGTAGTCGAGAAACCGCAGCAGAACTTCCGGCTCGTCGTGCCCCTGACGGGTCTGGTCGGGGGTGACGCCATGTATGGCCACCGGCCCGACGTCGCCGGTCACGCGAAGCAGCGCATCGAAGCTGTCCTCGATCACGATTTCGCCGTCGAGGACGGCAACGGCGCCGATCGTGAGGATGCGATCGAGGCGCGGGCTGAAGCCCGTGGTCTCGGAATCCAGCACGACGAACCGGACCTGCGCCACCGGCGTGTCGTCGGGCCAGGTCGCGGCGAAGGCCTGCTTATAGCTGTCGATCGTCTGCGACATCGATGGCATCCAGCCACGCCGGGTTCGCGGTGAATTCGATGAGCTCCTGAATCACCGGGAAGGTGCTGCGGAGCATGTGGCGATCGTTGCGGGTCAACACCGACGGCGGCAGCTCCGCGCCGATCGTGCCGTGCCCTATGCCCACGCGCCCCTGCTGCCAGAGCACGATGCGCAGGGCGTCCGAGGCCTCGCGGAAGATCCGCTCGTGCGCCGGCAGCAGTCGCCGCGCCGTGGCAAAGCGGTCGAGCGTGGAGGTGCCCATCACCGCGCGGGCGGCCATGCCGAAGACGCGCCCGAGGTCGACGAGCGGCTGGAGGACGTTGCGCTGCAGCCGGAACACGCTCGTGTACTCGCCCGAGTGCTCGACGACCTCCTCTTCGTAGAACGAGATCGGCGGCAGATCCGCGAGGCAGTCGTGCGCGAGGATCCGCAGGAAGTCGCGGTCGATCACGTCGCGGGCGGCGGTGACGACGCGCGCCCAGCCGCTGTCGCTCCACAGGGGACGCAGATCGAAGAGCTCCCGGCGGCGCTGCATGCCCTCGAGCACGGGATTGCGAATCCAGCCGATGTAGCGGCGCACCCACTCGTCGGCGCTCGCCACGGACAAGTCCGGCGCCTCGGCCGCGTCCGCCCCCGGCAGGTAGCCGCACTCGGTGAGCGCCCCGGTCAGGCGTGCGTACGCGGCCGCGTCGACCCCGGCCCCGCCCGTCTCGTCGATCAGCACCAGATGGGGCATGCGGAGCGGCAGCGACTCCCCGCGTCCCGACGTGCCGCACACGCACCAGCCCGGCGCGCGATCCTGCCCCGTCAGCGTGAAGACGCGTGCCAGGATGGCGTCGTCCACCCGCGTGGCAAAGCGCAGCATCCAGTCGGTGGAGGACGCGCCGGTCAGGTACTTCAACACAAAGGCGCGGGCGCGATGGTTGAGCGCACGCAGGCGCGGCAGATCGGCGGCGCGGCCGATGTCCTCGAGGATCACGGCCGGCTGGTCGCCGAGCGCCGGCAGCAGATCGCGTGGGGTGAGGACCGTGAGCAGCCGGCCTGCGGCCGTGCCGTCCGCGGTCATCGCCACCGCGCCGCCCGACGACATGGCCCAGGCGCCGTCGGCGATCGAGGTGTCGGGACCGGCCAGTCCGGGACGCGGAAGACCGATCTCCGACAGCGGACGTCCGGCATCGCCGCCGCCGTGCGCGAGCCACGCCAGCAGCGCCCGCGGCGTGACCACGCCCACCAGGCTGGTGTCGTCGCCGGTCACGGCGAGAGCGTCCACTCCGCTGTCGAGCAGCTGACGCGCCGCCTCTCCCACCGTCGTGCGCGCGCTGCAGCTCCGCAGCGGGCCGGCCAGCTGCTGCAGGTAGGTCTTCAGCGGATCGGGGGCGGCATCGGCCGGGGTAAAGACACTCGCGACCGACCCCATGGCGGCCACGAACGCGGTCGCATAGGGATAGCGCTCGAGCAGCGCCTCGAGATCGTAGGAAGGAAACCCGTACGTCACCACGTCGGTGGTCGCCCGCGCCGTGTAGAGGCACCCGGGCGCGCCGTGAAACTGCTCGGCGCCGACCCAGTCGCCGGGGCCGCGCACGTCGCGGAGCTCGGCCTGGCCGTCGTGCTCGTCCCAGAGCGAGACCGTGCCCTGCTGGATGACGAGGACGTGCGTCTTGTGCGGCTCGCCCTGCCAGGCGAGGAACTCGTCGGCAGCGAAGAATCGCACCCGCCCGTGCGCCGCCAGATCGACGAGATCCTGATCGTCGATGGCGGTGAACGGCGGGTGCTGCTTCAGGAAGTCCGCGACACGGTAGCGGATCTCGGATGTGTCCACGACGGGTCCCCCGGCCTATTCCATCACCGCAGCCATGGGAGACTCGACGTCGTCCACCGCCTCAGTCCGCATAGGCTTTGATCAAATCGAACATGTAGTCGCGTCCGACGTACACCGATCGCATCTCGATCCGCTCGTTGAGGCCATGTGCGCCGTTGCCGTCGGGGTCGGACCACATACCTGGGATGCCATAGGTCGGAATGCCGACCGCACCGAGAAACGTCGCGTCGGTGTAGCCGTTCGCCATGACGGGAATGACGGGAACGCCCGGCCAGTATCGGGCGGCCAGTGTCTGCATCGGACCGACGATGGCCGGCTCGAGCGGCGGTGCGGGCGGCGACGGACGCACCGGCGGCAGCGCAGTGAGCGTGACGCCGGGGTCTTCGATCACGGCGGCCAGCTCGCGCCGGATCTCCTCGATCGAATGGCCGGGAAAGATCCGGCAGTTGACGTTGGCGCCCGCACGCTGCGGCAGCGCGTTGGCCGCGTGGCCGGCGTCCAGCAGGGTCGCCACACAGGTCGTGCGCAGATTGGAATGGAGGAAGCGGTCCTTGTTGACGATCGCCTCCGCCTTCTGGTCCCGTGGGTTCGCGGCCAGCGCCACCATGGCCTTGCCGATGTCGTCGGTCCGGGCCGCGCCCGCCTCCTTGAAGTAGCGCCGCGTCGTGTCGGTCATTTCCAGCGGGAACTCGTGCCCGTCGATCTTGAGCAGTGCCCGCGACAGCTGGTAGATGGCGTTGTCGCGCACTGGCGTCGAACTGTGCCCGCCGGGGTTGCGGGTTTCCACCCGGAAATTGGCGAAGGTCTTCTCGCCGATCTGCACCGACTGGCCGATCACCTTCCCCTTGCCGTCGCTGTCGCCGCCACCGCCTTCGTTGAGGGCGAACTCGGCGTCGATCAGCTCGCGCCGGTTCGCGGCCAGCCATTCGATGCCGTTGAACGCGCCGTTGGTCTCCTCGCCGCAGGTCAGCGCCACCTTTATGGTGCGCTTGGGCACGTAGCCCTGCTGCCTGAAGCGGATCAGCGCGTCGACCCAGCCGGCGGCCAGCGCCTTGGTGTCGGCGACTCCGCGCGCGTAGAAGTAGCCGTTCTCCTCGATCAGGGTGAACGGGTCGCGCTCCCAATCTTCGCGCCTGGCCTCGACCACGTC
>Ga0157380_10002083_pt1 | contig 13410 bp, 12 predicted proteins | sample S35metaG_FD_119757 | JGI IMG/M metagenome (GOLD analysis project Ga0157380, IMG submission 119757) | Switchgrass rhizosphere microbial communities from Kellogg Biological Station, Michigan, USA - S3-5 metaG | ecosystem: Host-associated > Plants > Roots > Rhizosphere > Soil | place: USA...
ACTGATGGGTGGCGCGCCGATGATCCCTCCAAACCTGCAAATCCTTACCTTCAAATATCTTAATATAAACCGCGTCAGGTGAACTAAGCATTTTCTGCGCTAATGCCAGTTCAACCGGATGCAGCCGGTAATCAATTTGCTCAATAGAATTTTTATCATATGGAGTAAAATACTGGTAGTTTATGTACTCAAACTTTGACTCATTAATAACAAGCGTCTGAACATTTCGAATGTCTTTAATTTGAAGAAACTTCAATTGATCTGAGATAATATGACAAACATCCAACATGTCATCCGGTTTGTTCATACCCATGGCAACGGTACGTACCCGTTCGAGAGAAGATTCAATTTCCAATTCCCTGTTCTGTGCTTCCACCGCTTTTCTTTTTTGCTCCAGCTCCTGGATCGTTTCTTCCAATAGAATAGCCGTAGTACGTTTTACTTTTTCTGTACGGTCGAGTTTAAAGGAAGCGATCTCCAATTCTTTATCAGCATCCTTCAACGATTTTGTAATCGCAATTTTATGCTCCGCCGTTAACCCTTCTTCTTGCTGAATCAGGTTCAATATGTTTTGGTGATGCTGGTTCATTCGTGATTTATTTTTCTTTCAATACAACACAACAGGTAGTGAGATTATGCATTTCCAATCCTCCATTGGTAGCTCTTGCCAGTTCCGCGTTGGAGAAAATACCCACCATCGGCACATCCCATATATCGCGTACGCCATCGATTTCTTCACTCATCAACGGTCCCATTGATATCAGCCTTCCGGCGCAGCTAAATATTATCAATGCATCCGCTTCAGGCATTTCAGTTGCCTTCATTTCAGCGCATCCATTTATTACTTTCTGAATCACGTCAAAATCAGGAGGAAGGGAGAATCGAATTTTGGAACCCAGTGGCACGGAACCGCTACAGATAAATGAACCATCTTCCCAATTCACCACCAATCCGGGTCGCATCACAGGATCGCCCTTTTCTCTTTGTAATTGCAGCGGAAATGAGGTAGCTATTTCTTTAGCAATATTTGGATTCTCCTTGGTCAGGTTTTCCAATCCGCTGTATTTTCTGGTCATATCAAGGGGCGAAATATTTTCGATTGTATAAACCCGGTTACCTTCACTATTAGTGATTAATTTTTCGGTACCCATGGGCGTCCAGCCACAAGTCGCTTTTCCTTTGATAATAAGCTTGTCTTCATTTATCACTAACGCCACAATTCCCCTATCACTTGACTTACCATTTGTAAACACATATTGCCCCGTAAACTGCATGTCATCTCCAGCCATTCCTCCGTACACATTTACATTCTGACCAACAATATCTTCAAAACCATGCAATAATTCTTCGGCATCGGTTTCCAGATTACAACTTGCAATCAGGAATGCAGGATGAGAATATTTTTCCAAAGCTTTTGCAGCCATTATGCGTGTTGTTTCCCGATAGTTTTTTTCGGGAAATGAGGAGAATAGAATAGTGAACCAATCAGGATTTATTTCTAACAACAAAATAGCCACTTCCCCCTTACTAATTCCTTCCTCGGTAAATTCGCCATTGGTGGTAGCTCCATAAATTGAGATTCCGTTTTCATCCAAAATTTTACATATAGCATCGCGATCCTGCTTAACGGAAAGAAATACGATGGACAGTGTAGGATTAAATCCATCTGCTTTACTTTGCAATAACGCAGACGCTATTTCCTCAGGGGATTTACCTTTTATCGATTTTGCTTTCATAATAATTTTTACGTGATGTAGAATCTAATTTTCTTTTAATGCTACCCAACAGCAGGTAGTAGAATGAAATTCCTGCTTTCCGTTTATAGCCCTTCCATATTCCCCATAGGTATAAAATCCGGCCATCGGTACTTTCCAAACTCCACTTAAGCCTTCATTTTCTGCATTGGCCAATGGGCCGAGCGCACTGAGCCGACCAGCACATGAGAAGATCAACAACGCCTCCGGTTCAAACCGGCTTGCCTCTTTTAACTTGCTGGCATCTTCAATAACTTTTTCTACGATATCAAAATCAGGAGGTAATGAAAATTTGAATCGGGAACCTGTGGGCATTTCCAAATCAGTTTGCAGTGCGTTTTTTTCTTTGTTAATGGACACCGGTGTTCGCATAACCGGTTCGCCCGATTCCTTTTCCATTTGTAAAGGGTAGTGAACACCTACTTCCTGAAACATCTTGTATTTATCCCCTCCCGCTGTTACCTCTTTTCCTAAAAATCGCAAATACATTTCTGCGGCAGGATGGTCGTCAATTGTATAAATCATCGTTCCCTCACTCTTTGTTACTGTTCTGTAAACCCCAATAGGTTGCCAACCCGAAATAGCCATTCCCTGCATGCTGATCTTAGTTTCATCCAATACCAGCGCAGCAATGGCTTTATCCGATTCCTGGCCATTGGTAAAAACATAGGTACCTGTAAAACTGCCATCGTCGCCAGCCATACCTCCATAAATATTTACCTGTGGTCCTATTACATTTTCGATACTTCGAACCAATGCGGTTCCGTCAAAAAATTCGACGTCGGTTGATAAACCCGTACTGCAAATAATAAAAGCAGGATGTTGAAATTTTTGTAATGCTGATTGGGCTATTTGTGTTGCTGCCTCACTTATAGTTTTACCATCAATTGCGGTGAATAAGATAGAATATGACTCTCGTGGTAAATCCAGTAACAGGATTACGGCGGAACCTTTATCCTCGTAACCATCAATAAATTCGCCACAGGAGGTAGCTCCTATAATTTCAATTCCTTCCTTGTGCAGCATTTGAGATACGGCTTTCCTATCCTGCTTAATGGAAATAAATACAAACGCAACCGTTGGTTTGAAACCGTCGGCTAAGCTTTTTATTAATGCGCTTTGAATTTCTCCTGTGGAATTACCTTTAAATGATTTTGCTTTCATAATTTCCCTAATTACAATTTTTATAGTTCATTATGGTTAAGTTAATCGTCCATTAACTCCCTTTACTTTCAGGTATAACAGGATAAATTCCCCGAAATAGGCTGCGCGGTTTTTCTTTCCATGCTGATGGGCATGATGATACACTTCCATATCGGAGGGCTGGGGTTGATCTGATTTTGGTATAAGTTTATTGGAGGAAGAAAGGTTATTTGAAAGCGGCTGATTTACCGCCGCATCCTTTGCAGGTTGATTTATTATTTCATCGACATTACGGGGCAGTAATGGCTGAGCCTCTTCCATTTAGCTGAATTGGGTTTTGGGGAATTAAAGGGGGAATTACATGGAGTGGATGGGAAAGGAAGGTAATGAAGAATTACGAATTACAGTTAACTATTCGAAGAATTTGATATATCTCTTAGGCGCTATTTGAGGTGGATCATCGGAAACCTAAGGCCTCTTTTGAGAAAAAAATTTTTTAATGAGAAAAACAAATAATGAAACACACCGCCCTCGTTGTCGGTAGCGCCATTTGCAAAAATGGTTTTAGCCATTAAAAGGGAGTTAATTCAATTTTCTATTCTACTTTAAACGTTGGGTTTTGCACGCAAATCTTGCGACTGTTATCTTCCTGGATGCACAAAGTATTTTTTGCCTTATTAATTGTTTGAGTCTGGGCAGTTTTCAATATTGTATCCCAGGATACCTGGTTATAAAAAGGGCCAAAGGATTTCTCCAATGATTCGCGGAAGTTAAATGTAAAAATGCCACCTGTAGAATTACCGGCCGACAACTCCCCTTTCGACGCAGCCGTCATTAATACGGAAAGTGGTTTATCATTCATAAACAGGGCCCGGCAATTTTCAACATTCCATCCTAAGGAAGAGTGACGTGTACTGGCAATATCTCCGGTTGAAACATTACTTAAGGATGGATCGGAATTACAGCAATCACTAAAAACAAGATTCAATCGAGCACCCTTCAATATTATGCGCTTATAAATATCTTCTATATTCAATGCATAGGCGCCTCCAAATGGTTGCGAAGGTTTATCCCGGAGATCCAGGTAGGGAAACCGGTAATTATCTTTAGCATTACTGAATCCATGTCCCGAATAATAAAAAATAACGATATCGTTTGGATTGGGTTTGATAGAACTGATCGCATTATCCACATTCACCTTACTGAAATCTTTTCCATAGATCACCTTAGGTACAAATTGTATTCCCAGAAATTCGGCAAGCGTGTTAAAGGTTTTATAGGTAGCGTCTTTATCAACCACACAGGTGCTTCCAATAGAAATATCTTCGGTATTAGCTACGATAATCAGGAAAAGCTGGGTTTTTTGTTCCTGCGGTGTTAAACTTCGAACCGTTGCTTCTTCAAATAGGTTTAAAAAAATATCATCTTTCTCTGTAAAATACTTTGATATGCGTTCTTTGGTTAGGTCCTTTTCATTCAAAAACCTCTTTTCAGTAATCACCCCCTCATGAGCTACATCTTCGTCATCAATAGAAATTACCCCGAGCGGTTCGTAGTCATCAGTTTGCGGATCATATTGAAAGAGTAAAACATCGGGATCATACTTAGTGGTGTCTGGTCCCATGATCACACGTGGATTTTTCCCTTCAAAAACAAGAATAGTGCTATCCGTTTTGTTTTTATCATTAGGGTCCTCGTCCCCAAAATAATGTTCCACTATATCCATGCTCACTACAATCCACGGACCTTTGGGGCTGTCGCGATAACGTACCCGCATCATCCCTGTTCCATCATCATTTCGAAGCATAAAGGCATAATAACGCTCCCTAACACCGTCGACATCAAAATAATAATCAAACTCAAAAATGGATTGTGAATAGGAAAGACTGCTACAGCACACAAACAGGCACAATAGGAAGTGTCTCATAACCGGCAGTTTTAATTTGATAAATGACGATTTAAATCTACCGATCTATTGGCTGATTACAAAAAATTGCTTTTGATTTGATGTATGTCAAATACAAGAACCAGGAAGCGAGGATGCCAAGAACCAAAGAACAACGGCAAAAGAAAACTAAAAAACAAAGAAAGAATACAAAAAAAATAAAATCTTAAAAGCGATTTTTGATTTTTGAATCGAGGAAAAAAAACAACCAGACAGAGGTTTAATAAGTAAATTAGAACTTTAATCAGCATACATCGATGGAATATTCATATTTGGCAAATAAAAATCTTGCAGCAAGGGTTTTATTTCTGCTATTTTTCTTATCGAAGGAGGCTACTACTTTCGCTCAAAAATCAAATGCCGATAGCCTCAGCAGATTGCTGGCAGTGGAGAAAAAAGATACGAACCGTGTACGATTGATGTGGCAAATGGCTGGAGCCGTCAATATGTATGATCCCGATACGGCTGTTATTTTGTCTCAACAAGCTTTATATCTATCGCAGGAGATAAAATACATAGAAGGACAATCGAAATCATTAGGCGCGCTGGCAAATGCTTTTGTGAAAATGGGTAATTATCCTCGCGCGATGGAACTCTATATCCAAAAACTGAAACTGGAAGAAAAAAGAAATTCTCCCCGTAATCTTACCAGCGTATTAATGAATCTTGGAGTAGTTCATGCATTCCAGGAGGAATATTATAAGGCCCTGGAATATTATTCACTGGCCGATTCAGTTATCCGTCTTCACCATGTAGAAGATATGAAATACTTTATTCTATTGAACATGGGGGATGTATACAATCGCCTCAATCGTTCCGATTCCGCTTACTTATATTTCATGAAGTCGCTGGAAGAAGCGCAAAAGTTAAATGATATTGATCTCATCGGTACTTCACAGACCGGGCTAGGTCATAGCTACCTTAAACTGGAAAATTATCCGCAATCTCTTATAAGTTATCAAAATGCAATAACAAACTTGAAACGAGCGAATGATGACGAGATACTTTGCGAAGCTATGCTTGGGCTTGCCAACTTATACAAGCTGATAAACAATAAAGATTCATCGGCTCACTATGCAACCGGTTCACTTGCGATTGCAAAAAAAGGAGGTTTTCTTTTGCCACAATTAGAAGCTGCGGAATTCCTGACCTCCCTTTATAAACAACAACAAAATGTTGATAGCGCGTTTCTGTATGTCAATAGCGTACAAGAACTGAACGATTCTATAAATAGCAAAAGTCGTATCCGGGAAGCACAGATACTTACCTCTAATGAGCAGCTTCGACAGTTGGAGATTGAAGAGAATAAAAAAATTGCTGCGAAAGAACGCAGTAAGCAATTACAGCTATTATTCATCGGGATTTTCATCCCCGGTTTTTTCCTCTTCACCCTTTTGTTAAGCAGAATAAAAATTCATATTAGAATCATAAGAGTGTTGGGCATCCTTTCATTACTTATACTTTTTGAATACCTCACTTTGTTACTTCATCCTTATGTAGTTGAATTAACACACCATACTCCATTTTACGAAATATTAATTTTTGTATCAATCGCGGCAATATTAATACCCGCTCATCACCGCGTTGAACATTGGTTAATCGAAAAATTAATAAGTAACCAGGCGGAAAAACAGGATCCCAGTTTGAAGTTAAAGACCGTTAAGCTAAAAATGAAAGAACCTCCGGGTTAGGTCTATTCTTCTTAACGGAATTTACTTAAAACCGGAGGTCCAAAATTTAAGAGAATGCTCTAGTTGGTAGTTTTTGCCGGACGAACTGAGGCAGTGTCTTTAGGTGTTGCAGGTGAATCAACTGCTTTTGCCGGAGGCGCTTCTTCTTTTTTCTCAGTATTATTATTGCAGCTGATAGCTACAAAAATCATCAGTAATAAACCCGCAAAAAGCAGGAAAGTTGGTTTTGGTTTGGTAACGATCATGTTAATTGATTTAGACTATAAGAGTACGATAAGAATTCAGGAATGCCAAAAATTCCTGATACAGCCTCATTCTGGTAACTCCATCCGCTAAGCGGATAGGGGCAAATCAACCCGTAAAAGTCCAATTATTCGTCCCGGATTATGCAAATGCGACTTACTTATCAACAAAGAAGCCTGTAGGAGACTATTTTATAGAAATAAATGCCCTTTAGTTATTTATTAGAGTTACCTTACATCCCATTCGGGTTCCCTTTTAAATGGACTTTAAAACATAGCAAACTAAAAATTTCGCAAATTATCTTAATCATAAATCATACAAAATAACCACCGGCCCAACTGGTGGTTATTTTATTTTTTATATCGCTGTAAAAACAGCCATTGTTAATTAAAACATCGAAAATTTATGTCAGAAACTTGGAACAAAAAGGAAAGAGAAAAGAAAAAGCGCCAGGAGAAAAAAGAAAAAGAAGAAAGAAAACAAGAGCGGAAAGAGAATGCAAAAGGAAAAAGCTTTGAGGATATGCTCGCCTATCCTGATGAGAATGGCTATTTAACTTCGAAACCACCTGATCCAAGGAGAAAAATTTCTACGATAAAACTCGAAGATATAGAAATCGGTGTACCTAAACAGGTGCCCGTCAATCCCGAAGATTTGATCAGAAAAGGGATCGTTACCTTTTTCAATGCGTCCAAAGGATATGGCTTTATTAAAGATATAGAAACACAGGAAAGTGTTTTTGTGCACATCAATTCACTAAAAGAAGAGATAAAAGAACACAACAAGGTTACATTCGAAGTAGAGATGGGTCCTAAAGGAGCCAATGCGGTGAATGTGGATCTTGTGAAAAATTAATAGTGGTTTCTTTTCTTCTGGATACTTACACACTTCCAATTGCTGAATACGATAACATTGTTGAGCAATTAATAATAAAAAAAGGAACAACAGAAGTTGTCCCTTTTTTTTATCCTAATACTCTTAATTGTGGTGTTGAAACTGATAGAATACTCCTAATTGAAAGCCTCTGTTCATGGCCTTATTATTATCGTCTTCACTGATATTCGTTAATCCCATATTATATCTCGCATCAACTCCAAAGCCTGATGGAACATGTATATATCCCAGGCCAAATCCTAAGCCCAAATCAGTTCCTTTTAATTGGTCCTTAACATCAACAGTTACATCATTTGCTTCTGTTTTTGCACTAAGAAGAAAGCCAACCTGGGGACCTGCTTCGATTCTGAAACCGTTATCAAACATGTACTGAAACAGTATCGGTACATTGAGGTAATTAAGTTTCAATTTAGTTTCTGTTCCGCTGGTGGTATATTTCGCTCCCTGACCTGAAAATACTAATTCGGGTTGCAATGCCCATTGCTTGCTAAGATGTACATGCCCAAGAAGTCCTATGTTTAATCCTGTTTTAGGATCATAGTTTGATTCGTTGTCGTCTTTAACATTGAAAATATTCAATCCGGCTTTAATACCTAAATTTACATGTTGGGCGCTAACAGTACCTATCATCATCAACGATGCTAAGGCAAAACTTAAATAATATTTCATAATAATTGTTTGGTTGATTAATTATATTTCTAAAAAAAACAATAATACATAAATCACTACCCTTTCTAAGGAGGTAATAACTATCATTACTACCCAGGTATAGACAAGAACGGGGCCAATGCTAAAACGAGCTCATTAAGAGGGATAATTTGTTCCATTGCACGCAATAGACACTCGATATGGGGAATTAGTTACGCGATTCACACCGTTAAATCATCGGTTGTAAGAGAATTTATTAGATAAATGTAAAAGAGTGAAGTTTTCTAAAACTTAAAACAATGTACTTAAAGGCACAATTTGAAAATGCTTGTTGTATTTCATCATTGCATCCAGCAATGCGGTATGGCCCTGACCGAAAATGACCAATATTCTGTCTTCTTTTCCCGTCATTCTCTTTAATATATTTTCATAGATGATCATGTTTCTTCTCCACCATTCACTGGTGAGATAAGAGCCAACATGGTTACCCTCTTTGCCTGCAATCAAAAACTCAAAATAAAAGCCGACCCCTAAATCATTCATTGTTCTTGAATTTTGCTGCAATAGAATTTCGCTGATCGATTTTGTCTTCAGCGTTTCATTAAATGCATTCTGAATACTATCAATCGATTTCTTCATATAACCCAACAGGTCCATTTGTTTTGCTTCCATGGCCGACTTCACCAGGCTATCGTACGGAAAATCCGCGTCCTGATAGTCGACTGCATATAGTGTCGGTAAATTCAATTCCTTCGCCAGGCGGTAGCCTATTTGGTGAATTTCATTTGCTTGCAAGGTGAACTGCCCGGCTTTATACTTCATGATATTACTATCGAGTTTACCCTGGTAATTTACCGGCGCTTCTACAAATATTTTATCTGGCTTAAATTGTTTTAGTTTGGCAAGCAGTTCCATTACTTCCTGCTGCCTTTTTTCCGACATAATATTGGCATTATCGAATTTAGCTACGTCAAGCCCCGGATTGTCGAAATGAAAACAGCCCAATAACAAAACCTTTGTCTTTTTTTGCTGGGCCATTGTGGAAATAAGCATGAAGAGGAAGGAGCCGAGTACGAGAAGGAATTTTTTCATTGTTAGATTTTTCAATGAGACGATAACCACTCAAAAAAGTTACAATTTAATAATTGACAACCCTTAAATTTGCAGTCCAATTTTGACTCCCTAGCTCAGTTGGTTAGAGCTACTGACTCTTAATCAGTAGGTCCTGGGTTCGAGTCCCAGGGGGGTCACAAGCGTCAACCCTGGTTTGGCGCTTTTTTATTTTTATACCGGTAATTTTCTGTCAGGGTAGTCAACCCGCTATACGGCCTAATTTTTTGTTTGATGTTTTTCTTGCTGATAATGTTTTTTCAGTAAATCCTCCCCATATTCATTACCCTTTTCCCGCCAGATGGTATGAATATGATTGGCATTCCCCCCGAATCCATAATTATCAAATTCAATTAAGAAGCCCGGTCCATTTAAAACAAAATAATGCGACTTTGTTTCTTCCATAGATCCAATCCATCCAAAATAAACTTTATCGATCCCCGCTTTCAGAATTTTATCATACTCGACGACTGCTTTATCATATTCCATATTGAAAACATATTCACGTATGATATAAAGCAAGATCGCTTTTTGCGAAACCTCCATTTCTGCACCAGTAATTCCCTGAAAGTCTAACAATCGCTTACCACTTTCTGCACCCGTGATAATATCTTCCGGAGTTTTAGTACTGATGATCGCTTTTTTTTGCTGTAAGGATGAAAAGGAATGAATCAATTTTAGTCCCAGGTCCTCTTCCTGACCTAATACTCTCCACCCTGCATATTCATTTATTGGATACTCCGCCGGATCAGTACCAATAAAAAATGGTGTGACCGACAATTTATTGCCAACAAAACTGAAATTAATAGAAAGATGATGCCCTTCCAGTTTGTACCCCCAAACGGAATCAGTGGGAAGTCCGAAAAAAGCGAGATAAAAATTTCGATGGCTCCATTGCAGTCCCATCAGCATGTTGTATGTTCTTTCATCGACTTTCTTATGGTATAATAAGCTATCATAATAATCGTTAAGCAGGTTATCGAGGTGTAGAATACTGGTAGCTTTGAGATAGCCCTGTGAGCTTAAAGAAACAGAAAGAATCCGATGCAATAATTTTCGTTGATCATCATTCATCTTTCCAATATTAATGCCCGCTCTTGCACGCATACCCACCGGAAGATTATTCCATTGGAGCCTGGCCGTATCACTAAACGGAAGTAGTGCCATTCTTTTCTGAAGTGGTTCCAGGGAATTTACAAATGATGTCGAAGCTTTTCTTATTTCATCCATATATGCTTCTTGACATTTCGCATGGTTAGAATAAAATAAAAAAACAAATGAAATGGTAACTGATAGCAACAATTTAAGCATGGCCTTTTATTGAAGTTGTGGGTCTTGTTTTACAGGACGGAAACCAAGTTAAAGTAATAATTATATAGGAAGATAAATGAAATAATTAAAAGGAGTCTATTTCAATTGTCGTTTCGTTTTCTTTTCAATATCTTTTGCGTTTCTGGTGGCTTCGGTTCCTATTTCGTGAAGCATGCCCTTCGGAGAAAGATAAAATCCGCAGAAATACAATCCATCAACTCCAAAATAATCCTGTTTGTTAATCTCTCTACCCAAGTCATTCATACGTTCAGCGTTAACACTCAAAAAACTTTCAAGATTATGCTGATAGCCGGTGGCACAAATAATAGCATCGAAAGTCTGCTGTTTACCATCATCAAAATAAACGGTATTGCCTTCGATCCATTTAATATCACCATATACTTTTATATGCCCTTCCCGGATCAAGTCTATTGTTCCGATATCCAGTAAGGGAATCCTTTTTTGCTTTTCTATTTGTTCTCTTGGTCCATAAGCAGACTTTTTCAACCCCAGTTTAGAAATATCACCCACTGCCAGTTTAATTATAGGAGCATTTATTTTATCTGCAACTCTGGAAGAAAACATAGAAGTAAACTTGCCTAATTCCAATATTGGAATTCCAAATAGATCCCGGGGGAGTACATTCACCGTTGAACGGACAGACAGGGATGGAAAAGCGCCGTTTTCGTGTAAACAAATTGCCTGCTCACAGGCGGAGTTTCCAAAGCCAACTACTAAAACATTTTGACCCGAAAAACTTTTACCATTCTTATACCAGGAACTATGAATAATAAGCCCTCTGAAAGAATTCATTCCCTTCCACTCGGGAACTTTAGATTTATTATTGAGCCCGGTAGCTACAATAACAAAGCTGGATTGAAAGGTTCCATTACTGGTATCCGTAATCCAACTACTCCCCTCTTTTTTTACGGACAATACTTCCGTATTAAATACCGGTGAAATGTTTAACTCCTTACTATATTCATCGAGATAATCAACCACATTTTGACGCGAGGGATACTTAGGTAATTTTTGATCGAACGCTTTATAGGGTAAAGCCGACCATTTTTTACTGGTATGCAAATGCAGGCGGTCGTAATGATTCCTCCAACTGTTCGCTACTTTCGAATTTTTCTCCAGGATAATAAATTCAATGCCTTTTTTTTTCAAGCAAGCAGCCGAAGCGAGGCCGGCGGCGCTGGCTCCGATGATCAGAGTATTAACGGCAGTCATGTTGGGGGTTTATATTCTAAATCTACTGAAAAAAGAATGAATACAGAGCTAAGAGTAAAAAAGGGAAAAGGAGAGAAAAGAGAATTCATTCAACTCAACGGACTCCTTTTCCCCCTTTCTCCATTGAGCTCTTAGCTAAAAAATACAGAGCTAAGAGAATAAAAGTGAGAACGAGTATAAAAGAGTTTTTATGTATTCAAAAAATTCTTCCCCTCTCCTTTTCCCTTTGAGCTCTTAGCTAAAAAATTAAGAGCTAAGAGTATAAAAGAGAAAGGAGAAAAAGAGAATCTATGCATTCCGACAATCCCCTTTTCCTCCTTTTCCCTTTTGACCTCTTAGCAAAAAATAGATGACATTATTGTTCGATAAAATCCATCTCGTTCAAAAAAGATTCCTTTGACTTAATCACCGATATGATTCCCAGTGATAACACAACAACACCGGTAACCCATGCAGCGGTTATATAATCGCCAAACATTGAATCTCCTCGTAAAAACTGGAAAAGAAATAAGATCAGGGGAAGACAGCCTCTTACCAGGTTTGGAATGGAAATAGCAGCGGTAGCACGCAGATTGGTACCGAATTGTTCCGCACTCATTGCGATGTACATCACAGAAATACCCGAACCGAACCCCAGTCCCATACAAATAAGATACATATTGAATGCAGTCCCACCTCCTTTTAATCCAAAGAATAAGAAGATAAAAAAGATGGTGATTCCGTAATAAATAAGCAATGCTTTTTTCCTGCTTTTTAAGTAGTTGCTGACAAAACCTGCGCTCATATCACCGAATGCAAGTGCGGTGTACTGAAGCATCAATGCTTTTGGTTGATCAAATCCGGTTATTCCGAACTGCTTGGCGAACTCATCCGAAAAACTGATCAATACGCCAATTATGTACCATACAGGTATTCCAATCAGAATACCTCGCAGGAAACGAAAAAAACGATCGCGGTTATTAAAGAACATCCAGAAGTTTCCCAATTGCACCTTCTCATGTTTTATATTATCATACATGCGGCTCTCTAATACACTTACCCTTAATAATAGCAACGCAAGACCCATTGCTCCTCCGATATAATAGCAAAGGCGCCAGTTCTCCCCACTTATTAAAAAAACAAAATAGGCAGTAATACTACCCAGCACGCCGCTGGTACCAATAATTGAAGTAGCGATCCCTCTTTTTTCCTTAGGCAATAATTCGCTGATCAACGTAATACTTGCACCCAATTCACCAGCTAATCCCAAACCAGCAATAAAACGAAGCCAACTGTATTGATCGATATCAGTAACAAAGCCATTAGCAATAGTAGCCAGCGAATAAAGCAGAATAGAACCAAACAACACACTTTTTCTTCCTTTTTTATCACCCAAAACACCCCAGATAATACCACCAATCGTGAGTCCAAGCATTTGCCAACTGATAATATTCTCCCC
>Ga0157380_10002084_pt1 | contig 13410 bp, 7 predicted proteins | sample S35metaG_FD_119757 | JGI IMG/M metagenome (GOLD analysis project Ga0157380, IMG submission 119757) | Switchgrass rhizosphere microbial communities from Kellogg Biological Station, Michigan, USA - S3-5 metaG | ecosystem: Host-associated > Plants > Roots > Rhizosphere > Soil | place: USA: Michigan...
ACTATCTAATCACAAAAATATCAACACATCCATCATGGATAAACCATCATATCAGGACTTATTGGAGGCAGGTGTTCACTTCGGACACATGCGCAGCAAATGGAATCCTAAAATGCGCCAGTATATTTTTATGGAGCGCAAAGGGATCCACATCATCGATCTTAACCGCACCTCTGAATGCCTGGAACGTGCTGCCCTGGCGATGAAAGCAATGGCCCGCTCAGGCAAAAAGATCCTTTTCGTAGCTACTAAAAAACAAGCACGCGAAATCATCGCTTCAAACGCAAGGATGATCAACATGCCTTATGTTACGGATCGTTGGTTGGGTGGTATGATGACCAACTTCGCTACTATCCGTCGCTCTGTAAAGAAGATGAACAATCTCGAGCAGATGTTGACAGATGGTACACTGGCCAGCACAACAAAGAAAGAGCGTCTTACATTAACACGTGAGATGAACAAACTCAACAAAGTGTTGGGTGGTATATCTGATATCAACCGTTTACCGCATGCAGTATTTATTGTGGACATCGGTCGCGAACACCTTGCACTCGCGGAAGCAAAGAAACTAGGTATTAAAACATTTGCCATGGTTGATACCAATGCAGATCCAAACCTGGTAGACTTCCCGATTCCGGCGAATGATGACTCTTCAAAGTCTATTTCTTTCATCACTGGTTACATCACCAATGCTATTAAAGAAGGATTGGCTGAGCGTGGCAAGGAGAAAGAAGAACATACAGAAGAAGCTGCCAAAGCGTAATCCGGATAAAACGAAAATCCGGCTGAGAAACACTTTATCTTAAAAATGACAACCTTAATGAGTACGATATCCGCAACAGATGTCAAAAACCTCCGGGAAATGACCGGGGCCGGTATGATGGATTGCAAAGCCGCCCTGTCAGAAGCCAATGGAGATGTTGAAAAGGCGATTGAAATCCTTCGCCTTAAAGGACAGAAACTGTCCCTCAAACGTGCTGACCGCGATGCCAAAGAAGGTGTTGTGTATGCACTTGTTTCAGAAGATGGAAAAAAAGGTGTAGCGATCAGACTTAGTTCTGAAACAGACTTCGTTGCTAAAAACGAAGACTTCGTTAACCTCGCAAAAGAATTTGCACAGATCGCATTGAATACTTTTCCTGCTGATCTTGAAAGCCTTTTAAAACAACCTTACCAGAATATCACCATTGGTGAGAAAGTTTCTGAACAGGTTGGTGTGATTGGTGAAAAAATAGAGCTTGCTGATTACCAACATATCGAAGCGCCACAAGTGGTTTCTTATATCCACATGGGCTACAAAGCAGGAGTTATTCTTGGTTTGAATGAAGGTGATGCTAAATTCAGAGATGCAGGTCGTGATGTAGCTATGCAAGTTGCAGCTATGAAACCTGTTGCTTTGGATAAGGACGGTGTGGATGCAGCAACGATTGAAAAAGAAATTGAAATCGGTAAAGAACTTGCTCGCCAGGAAGGTAAGCCTGAAGAAATGCTTGAGAAAATTGCTCTTGGCAAACTCAACAAATTCTTCAAGGACAACACCCTGCTTGCACAGTCTTTTGTAAAAGACAACAGCCTCTCGGTAGAAGCGTACCTAAAGAGTATCGATAAAAATCTGACCGTGACGGAATTCAAACACGTCAAACTCGGTTAATACAACGGAATATTTGAAAGGCGAATCAGTGATGATTCGCCTTTTTTCTGCCCCATGGGCAGGACCCGGATTTAAAGTCAAAAAAGCAACTTAAATTTAGAGACCAATTCCTATGCCCAGATTCAAGAGAGTGCTTTTAAAACTAAGTGGTGAAACCCTGATGGGGGATCAGACCTTTGGTATTCATCCTTCCCAGCTTAAACATTATGCTGCAGAGATAAAAGCGATTACGGATATGGGTGTTGAAGTAGCCATCGTGATCGGTGGTGGTAATATCTTCAGAGGTCTCCAGGCAGAAGCAACAGGTATCGAAAAAGTACAAGGTGATTATATGGGAATGTTGGCCACTGTGATAAATGGTATGGCCTTACAATCATCTCTTGAAAATCTTGGATTGTATACAAGACTTATTTCCGCTATTGAAATGAAAGCCATTGCGGAACCTTATATCCGCAGAAGAGCTATTCGTCATCTTGAAAAAGGACGTATTGTCATCTTCAGTGCTGGTACAGGAAATCCATATTTCACCACTGATAGTGCAGCAGCACTCAGGGCAAATGAAATCAACGCAGAGGTCATCCTCAAAGGAACCAGGGTAGATGGAATCTATACATCCGATCCTGAAAAAAATAAGGATGCAGTAAAGATTGATCAGATCACCTTTGCCAAAGTCATCAGGGATGGACTGGGTGTCATGGATATGACAGCCTTTACCCTTTGCCAGGAAAACAACCTGCCCATCATCGTCTTCGATGTTAATACACCAGGAAATCTCCGGAGATTAATGGAAGGAGAAAAACTCGGCACTTTAGTGAAGGACTAATCGATGAATATCATCCTGAGAGCCTTCGCATTTCTTGTATTGTTTGTTTTGCCTGCCGGATTTATGGCGCAACAAAGCATCACATGGGACCAATTGACTGATGTGAAGTTTTCAAAAAAATATGATGCCACCCTTGGCATTGAATTACTCGCCGCATCCTTCGGGGAATCGGTCAAAGCCCTCGATGGAAAAGAAATAATAATCAAAGGATACATCATCCCACTTGATCCACTCGGCACTCAGTATGTCATCTCCCGCAACCCAATGGCCACTTGTTTCTTTTGTGGTGGTTCCGGTCCTGAATCTGTTGCTGAACTGAGACTTCATCCCAAATCGATTCGTCGATATGCTACGGATGAATTGCTCTCTTTCAAAGGTGTGCTCAAGCTCAATGAAAGTAATTCCGCTTCGCTTAATTATGTGATTTTGAATGCAGAGCGGATTTGATTTTCTTTAGCAATACCTCAGCAATCTTCCGCTTCGATTCCACCGTCCAACCAGCGACATGCGGGCTTAATACCACATTTTCCAACTGACTTAATTCTACAAACAAGACTTTATATTCATCTGGTCCCGAAGCAGGAGGTTCGTAAGGAAATACATCAAGACATGCTCCTCCAAGGTCACCACTCTTCAAAGCACTCAAGACGTCTCCAAGGTTTATGTTTTTGCCTCTCGAGGTATTGATGAGAATTACTCCCTTCTTACATTTTCGAATAAAAGCGACATCCACCATTTCTTTGGTCTCTGGTGTAAGTGGAATGTGCAAAGAGATAATGTCTGAATCAGATAACAATTGATCAAGACTCACTTCTTCAACATGTTCCGCTGAATAATCTTTTAGGTACTTGTCATAAGCAAGAATACGCACATCCCATCCTTTCCAGAGCTGAGCAAACGCACTTCCATTATTTCCATAACCTATGATCCCGATAGTCTTCCCCGAGATTTCCCAACCTCTGTGTTTTTCTCTCAACCATTCTCCTTCACGCACACTTCGGTCAGCACTGGTCAGTTTATTACTCAGCCCCAATAGCATTCCCAAGGCATGCTCTGCCACAGCCACTGCGTTGCCCTCCGGAGCACTCAGGACCGCTATCCTAAACTCTGTGGCTGCCTCCAGGTCAATGATGTCCAACCCACTTCCCAACCTCGCTATCCATCGCAGAGAGGAAGCAGAAGCCATTGCAGCCCTGTCGATCGCACAACGGGTATTGATGACCACACCTTTATATTGATTGAGCACCGCTTCCATCTCTTTTCGACTCATTTCAGGGGCGTATGTCATCGTAAACCCCAGATTATGAAGGCCTTCCAACATAATCGGATGGACATAATCCGTGATTAACACATCTTTCCTCACCATATTTGATTGCAAAGGGTTCTCTTTTTTGGCAAATAGTATCTTTGTCCGATTTTTGAAAGGACTTGCTCCAATTTATTAAGCCAACCGGTAGATGCCCAAAGATAATAGTATCCGTTCTGTACTGATCATCGGAAGCGGACCCATCATCATAGGACAAGCGTGTGAATTCGATTATTCTGGTTCACAAGCCTCCAGATCCCTCAGGGAAGAAGGAATAGAAGTCAGCCTGATCAATAGCAATCCCGCTACGATCATGACTGATCCGGTGACTGCCGACAATATCTATCTCCTCCCACTTACAGTTGAAAGTATCATCAAGGTGCTGGAAGAGCGCCAGATAGATGCCGTTCTGGCCACCATGGGTGGACAGACTGCCCTAAACCTGGCTATAGAAGCAGATAAAAGAGGAGTTTGGAAGAAATATAATGTTCGCCTGATCGGGGTTGATATTGCCGCAATAGAACTTGCCGAAAACCGGGAGGCCTTCCGCGACCATATCGTAAAGCTGGGGATGAAAGTTGCCCCAAGCTATATTGCCAATTCTTTCCTTGAAGGGATGGAGGCAGCGCAAGCCATCGGTTTCCCACTGGTGATTCGCCCTAGTTACACCCTTGGAGGTACTGGAGGTGGTTTCGTCATGAAGGAAGACCAGTTTGAGGAAGCGCTCCGCAGAGGTCTAAGTGCATCTCCGACTCACGAAGTTTTAGTAGAAAAAGCTGTACTCGGTTGGAAAGAGTTTGAACTCGAGCTTCTTCGCGATAAAAATGATAATGTAGTCATCATTTGTACGGTGGAGAACCTGGATCCTATGGGCATCCATACAGGTGATAGCATCACTGTGGCTCCAGCCATGACACTTAGCGATACAGCTTTCCAGGAAATGCGAAACCAGGCGATCCTGATGATGAGATCGTTGGGTAATTTTTCAGGTGGATGTAATGTCCAGTTTGCTCAGAATCCCGCTACTGAAGAATTGATCGTAGTTGAAATCAACCCCCGTGTCAGCCGCTCTTCTGCATTGGCTAGTAAAGCAACCGGATATCCAATTGCTAAAATTGCTGCCAAGCTCGCAATTGGTTACACGTTGGATGAACTAAAAAACCAGATCACCAAAACTACAAGTGCTTGTTTTGAACCGACACTGGATTATGTCATCGTCAAAATGCCAAGATGGAATTTTGAAAAATTCCATGGTTCAGAAAACACACTTGGCTTACAAATGAAATCTGTAGGTGAGGTGATGGCCATTGGCCGCACATTCCAGGAAGCATTGCAGAAAGCTTGTCAATCTCTTGAAAATAACCGCACAGGACTTGGTGCGGACATGAAAGAGTGGATCAGCACCAACGATATCATGGAGCGTCTTGAGACAGCAGGTGATGATCGCATTTTCAGATTGAAAGATGCTTTACGCCTTGGTGTCTCAGAAAGAAGCATACACAAACTCACTTTGATTGATCCATGGTTTATTAAGCAAATCAAAGGTTTGGTGAAAGCAGAAGAACGCCTGCTGCGCTATAACCTCGCTGAAGATATTCCAGTAGACTTTTTCAGGGAGCTCAAACAGATGGGTTATTCCGATGCACAGATCGCATGGTTAATGCGCATCAGTGAAAAGGAAGTTTCTCGTCAACGCTATAAACATGGAATCCGCCGAACATATAAAATGGTGGATACCTGCGCAGCAGAATTCGAAGCGAAGACACCATATTTCTACAGCACATTTGATCAGGAGAACGAAAGTATTCCTTCGAAGAAGAAAAAGATTATTGTCCTCGGTTCAGGACCAAACCGGATAGGTCAGGGTATTGAATTTGATTATTGCTGTGTCCATGGTGTGCTAGCGATTCGTGAAGCAGGTTATGAAGCAATCATGATCAATTGCAATCCGGAAACCGTTTCGACAGATTTTGATATTGCGGATAAGCTTTATTTCGAACCTGTCTATTGGGAGCACATCAAAGAAATCATTGAACTCGAAAAACCAGAAGGTATCATCGTTCAGCTTGGTGGTCAAACTGCGCTGAAGCTCGCTGAAGAGTTTTATAAAAACGATATCAAGATCATCGGTACTGATTTTCCGGATATGGACATTGCTGAGGATCGGGGAAGTTTTTCAGACCTCTTGAAGGAACTCGAAATCCCATATCCTAAATATGGTGTTGCTCAAGATGTTGATGATGCCGTCCGGATTGCCAAAGAAGTAAACTATCCTGTCTTGGTTAGGCCTTCTTACGTACTAGGTGGACAGCGGATGAAAATTGTGATCAATGACCATGACCTGGAAAGACAGGTACTGAGCATCTTTAAACACATGCCTGACAATAAGGTCCTGATCGATCAGTTTTTGGAAAGAGCCAAAGAAGCTGAGATTGATGCCATTTGCGATGGAGAGGATGTACATATCATGGGGATCATGGAGCATATCGAACCAGCCGGTATACATAGTGGTGATAGTTCTGCGGTATTACCTCCATACAGCCTGAGTCAGTCAGCCATCGACCAGATGATTGAATACGCCAGGAAAATTGCTTTTGCCCTGAAGATCAAAGGGTTGATCAATATTCAGTTTGCCATTCGCGTAGCCAAAGGTGGGACAGAGGAGAAAGTTTATGTCATCGAGGCAAATCCAAGGGCTTCGAGGACAACACCATTTATCGCGAAAGCTTATAAAATTCCATACTTGAACATAGCCACCAAGGTTATGCTCGGAACGCATAAATTGAAGGATTTCGGATTTGACAAGCAACTCAATGGGTATGCAATCAAGGTTCCGGTCTTTTCATTTGAAAAATTTCCGAATGTAGATAAGCGTCTTGGACCTGAAATGAAAAGTACAGGAGAAGCTATTCAGTTTATTGATGATCTTACAGATCCGTTTTTCAGGGAATTGGAAAGAAACAGGAATATGTATCTGTTTGAATAAAAAGCATTTGCTTCAATTCAATAGATGATCCTGTCCCTTTTGCATTTGTATTAAACTCCACCCGGAAGCCTTTCGCATTCCTAAAAAACCAAGAAATATCAAATTGGATACTCACAGGAGTATGCTTGTTAACGTTGAGGTGAAAGGACTTTTAAGTTTTACACGATGATTTGTAACTGTAAGGTATCTGCCAATTGCTTGATTATCTGTCCTTAGAATAGGGGTAAGCGAGCAGATTTTTGTCAGTTCTAATACTAACGCATCGTTCTTGACTTCCTACACGATAATAATTTATTAACATTGTGGGCTTTTTTTCGCTCAACATCCATTTTCTTTAGGTTAAAAGAAGGTTTTTATGATCAGACGATTACTTCTCATCTCTATTTTTTCTTCATTCGGGCTAGCTGCCTGGTCTCAGGCATCGCTTGAAGGAAAGGTTACCGACGTTGCCAATGGCGAATCTTTAATATTCGCTAACGTGGTCCTTTTCAAAAACGGGAACCTGATTACCGGTACACAGACGGACCTCGATGGGAACTATGTCTTCTCTTCGGTTGACCCCGGGACCTATGATGTTGAAGCCAGCTATACTGGTTTTCCAACCCAACGCCAGACAGGTGTAGTCGTGTTGGCTGGTAAAGCAATCCGCCTTGATTTCAAACTCGATGCAGGGGTTATGCTTAATGCCATCGAAATCGTGGAATACAAGGTGCCATTGATTGAGCAGGATAATACGACTCAGGGTGGAATCAAGACAGCAGAACAAATCAGAAACCTGCCTACTAAAAATATCAACGCAATAGCTGCTACCACTGCAGGTCTCTCTAGTATTGATGGTGGTGCGATTAACATTCGGGGGTCACGTACAAATGCCACTAATTATTACCTCGATGGTTTTCGGGTAACTGATGGTGCACTCATCCCACAATCTGAAATCGAGCAGTTACAGGTGATTACCGGGGGTATCGAAGCACGTTATGGCGACGTTACAGGTGGTTTGATTTCATTGACTTCTAAAGGTCCATCTGCTGCATTCTCAGGTGCGGTCGAAGTGGAAAGTTCAGAACTGACTGACCCTTATGGTTATAACCTGATCAGTGCAAACCTGAGCGGACCTATTCTTAAAGATAAAGAGACACAACAGTCTATCATTGGTTTCAGAACTTCTGTGCAATATCGTGACCGGAAAGAACCAAATCCACGGGCTTTCGGAGGTTACAGGGCAACAGAAGAAGCCATTGCACGTCTTGGGGCAGATCCATTAACTACACAAAATGGAACACCCATTCCCCTGATTGAAAGATTGGAGGAAGATGATGTCAAATTACAAAAGGCCAGGCCAAATGTGGGTGATACCAGATTGGATTTGACTGGTAAACTCGATTTCAAAGTAAACGATGCTATTGATCTTACGCTGGGAGGTAATTTTTATGATGAGAAATCCCACTTTGTTCCTGATCAAAATTTTCCAGGTGGAAGTTGGAGTCTCGTCAACTGGCAATACAATCCTTATAATGAAGACAATGGCTTTTTCTTAAATGCAAGGTTCAGGCATCGCATCGGTGGTGTCAACACGGATCCTGAAGCAGCTCCTGCATTGATCCGGAATATTTCATACACCCTGCAGTATGGTTTTGAAAAAAACTTTACTGAAACAGGAGATGATCGATTCAGAGATAATCTTTTCGCATATGGTTATGTAGGTGATTTCGATGTATCCTGGGAGCCTTCGATAGGTATAGCTCCCGATACTACCAGCCCATTTGCTAACCCACTTTTCCCTGGCTCAGCCATTTATGGTGAACACTTCGGTTATACAGAAACATTTGCGGAAAATGGATTTACGCCATCCGTGGACATCAACCCTTTGTTGAGTAACTATAATAAAGATCAGGAGGTCCTCAGTTTCAGAAACTATTATGCCTACAATGGATTTTGGTCCAATATCGTCGACAATGCTTATTCTGGTATCCATACCAATACAGGCGCGGTCTACAATCTATTCCGAAAAACGGAGTCAGACATCCACACCGGTAATCTTAATGCAACATTTGATATTTTCCCAGGTGGTTCCGACAAGGGAAGACATAACATCCAGTTTGGATTAATTTACGAACAGCGTCAGGACAGGTCATGGGCGATGAATCCAAGAGACCTTTGGACCAATATGCGCTTTGCTGCAAACGATGCTCACATCATTGGTTTGGATAGTACCAATATCATTGATAGTATGTTGTTGGGAGTTCCTCTTGTTCCCGGCCAGATAGATTCTTTTCAAGTATACATTTATCAGACCTTAGTGGAAGAACAACCTGAACTGCTCTTCTACAAAAAAGTCAGGGAATTGACTGGACAGACTGATAATGAATATGTCAATATCGATGGTCTGACTCCCGATCAACTCAGCCTGGACATGTTTGCTGCCGAAGAATTAACCAATCGTAGAGCAATAGGTTATTATGGGTATGATTACTTAGGAAATAAACTTTCTTATTCCACGACGTTTGATGATTTCTTTACAGCAAAAGACGATCAAGGACGTAGAACATTGCCTGTCGCAGCCAATAAACCAATTTATAGTGCAGCCTATATTCAGGATAAGTTTACATTCAAGGATGTCATCTTCAGGCTTGGTCTTCGTGTTGACCGATATGATGCCAACACCAAGGTTTTAAAAGATCCTTACTCGATATATGAAGTCATGTCGGCTGATGATTTCTTCGAGCAAACAGATGAAACAAGATCAGTTGCAGTGCAGGATGATTGGAAGGTATATGTAGCCTCAGAAGAATCTACTAAAATCCGCGCTTACCGTGATGGTGATCAATGGTATACAGCAGAAGGAACGCCGGTGAATGACGGTTCTGAAATTTTTGGAAATGAAATTCCTTATCCTTATTATGTTGAAAGAAATTCCGCAAACAGGAATATCCGCAGTTCTGAATTTGATCCAAATGGTTCTTTTGAAGACTACGAGCCCCAGGTCAATTGGATGCCTCGTCTGGCCTTCTCATTCCCGATTTCAGATGAGGCTAACTTCTTTGTTCATTATGATATCCTCGTACAGCGTCCTCCTTCCAATACGATTGCTACCCCATTAAATTATTATTACTGGGCTGAAGGACCACCACAAAACAATCCAAACCTGAAACCAGAAAAGACTATTGATTTTGAAGTTGGATTCAAGCAAAAGGTTTCTAATTCAAGCGCTATAACACTTAGTGCTTATTACAAAGAAATGCGGGATATGATCCAATCCCAGAAATATCAAAATGTACCTGGAGTTCCAGGTAATAGTTATAATTCTTATGGAAACCAGGATTTTGGAACGGTGAAAGGTTTCTCTTTCAGCTATGACCTTCGTCGTACCCGAAATCTTGAAATGACGGCTGCGTATACACTCCAGTTTGCTGATGGTACCGGGTCTAGTGCTACAAGCCAGGTTGACCTTAATGTCAATGGACGCGGTAACTTACGTTACTTATCTCCACTTTCATTTGACGAAAGACATAGGCTCTCCGCAAATGTTGACTTCCGTTATGCATCGGGAGCACAATACAATGGTCCACGTTGGTTTGGAGTAGATGTGTTTGCTGATGCAGGTGCAAGTCTGCAACTCAGTGCTGCATCCGGAAGGCCATACACGAAACAACAACAACCTGAGCGCTTTGGTGCAAGTGGTTTGACTGGTGCAATTAATGGCGCCCGTCTTCCTTGGAATTCTACAATCGATTTGCGCGTGGATAAATCATTCAGAATTGGAGGTAATGAAGGTGGCAAGCCTTTATTTATGAACGTATATATTCGTATAGAAAACCTCTTCGATTCTAAAAACGTAATCGACGTTTATAAAGCATCGGGTTCTCCGTATGATGATGGTTTCCTTGCTACGCCTAATGGACAATCTGCTATCCAGACCCTCGAGGATACTGGCAGATCAGAAGACATAGACAATTACCTCATATCGTATCAATGGCGTGAACTAAACCCAGGATTCTTCACTTTGCCAAGAAGGGTATACCTCGGTGCAGTACTTCAGTTTTAACAGTCGAATTAATTATGGCTAATCTCTCTTTTTATTTAAGCAAACAGAATATGAAAGGATTATTAAGGCTTACGTTCATAAGCATGATCATGTTTTATTCAATCGCATCGTTTGCATGGATTGATCCAAATCGCGAGATACCAGGTGCGGCACATATAGACAAACCAATCAGCTTCAGGTCCGATTGCGCACCAGCTACAATGTCATATGACCTTGCCATCAACAATGTAAGGGCGAGGCTCCTCAATGGAGGTGACATGTGGTGGGATTTGAGTATCGGTTCATATGTTGTTCCTGCTGTGGACCCTGCACTTGGTGTTCCTGGTGTTTCTTCTCTTTACGCCGGAGCAGTTTGGCTTGGCGGTTTTGACGATGCAGGTAACCTGAAAATAGCTGCTCAAACTTATCGCAGGCAAAACAATCAGTTTGTTGATGATTTCTGGCCTGGTCCTCTCTCAAGCGTCGGTACTACAGGAGCAGACACCTGTCTCAACTGGGATAGGTTTTTTATTGTGAAAGGGGTCAATATCCGTAATCACATCCGAGCCTATGAAGAATCCGTCGAGGGCGGGTTTCCGATGGATTGTGAATCTATCCCGGACGATTTGAGAAAGTATCCTGCAAGGGGAAATCCATACTGGAGTGAATATTACAATTTTGATTTACCAAATGACAACCAAGGATTAGGTGCATTCCATGACCTCAATGAGAATGGTTTGTATGAGCCTTGTGAAGGTGATTATCCTGCCATTGAAATCAAAGGCTGCCCTACAGAAAGTAATTTCCCGGATGAGATCGTTTTCTGGGTTTATAATGATGCCGGTAACAGCCATAAAAATACCAATGGCCGACCTATTCGTATGGAAGTGCAAGTACAAGCCTTTGCTTATACCACCAACGATCAGATCAATGACATGACCTTTTACAGGTATAAATTGATCAACAGGGCCGTTACACCAATCGACAGTACCTTCTTTGGAATGTGGGTCGATCCGGATCTTGGTTGCTCCGAAGATGACTTCGTCGGTTGTGATACCAGCCGAAGCTTGATGTATGTATACAACCAGGATGAACTGGATGGTAACTCAGGTTGCGATTGTACCACAGGAAGTACAACCTATTGTGATGAAGTGCCCATTTTAGGAATTGACTACTTCAGGGGACCATTAAAACCTGAAAGACTCACTGATACTTTTTTGTTGACAGAACTTCCACTTGACAAACAGGATTATCCTATTGTTTATGATACACTCGGATTTATTGGTGACACACAGATTATCCTTGATGTAGATCATAGACTTGAATTGGGAATGTCTTCATTTACCTACCACCTCAGAGGTGACGCGGGCTCATGGCCTACAGGGATGCACGATCCTCAGACTGATATTGAATTTTACAGATATCTCTCAGGATCATGGAGAGATGGAACTCCTTATACATTTGGGGGAAGTGGGTACAATTTAGGCCCGGGCACTACGCCAATTGATTATGCATTTACAGGAGATCCCCCAACTACTAATGACTGGTCAATGTGTTCAGCAAGTCTTGGCAGGATGGACCCAAGAACAGTTCAAGCTACAGGACCTTTTAGATTGGATCCAGGAGCTATCAATGAACTTATTATCGGAGCAGTTTGGGTACCTGATCAGACTTACCCTTGCCCTGAACTTAATGAATTGCGTGCTGCTGATGATTTAGCCCAGGCTTTATTCAACAATTGCTTTATCCTTCCAAACGGACCGGATGCACCGGATCTCGATTGGATCGAATTAGACCGCGAGCTTATCATGGTTCTGAGCAATGACGAGAAGTCTTCTAATAATGCGTTTGAATTATATGCTGAACGTGGACTTGAGGTACCTGAAGGAACGATCGATAGTAATTACGTTTTTGAAGGGTACCTGGTTTACCAACTGCTTAATGGTAATGTGACCACCGGCGAACTAGATGATGTATCAAAAGCACGTTTGGTGTTCCAGGTGGATAAACGGAATGGAATTTCAAAACTCTATAATTGGAGTACGATCACTGGACCTAATAATACACTTGTCTGGGTGCCGACTGAACAAATTGCTGGAGCAGATGCTGGTATACTTCACACATTTCGCATAACCGAAGATCAGTTTGCTTCTCAAGACAGGCAGCTCGTCAATCACAAGCATTATTTCTATACAGCTATTGCATATGCATATAACCAATATGAGCCTTTTGATCCGATTTCGCTCATAGGACAACGTAAACCATACCTTGAAGGCAGAGGAAATATTACCACTTACGATCCTCTCCCTCATCCACAGACCTATCGAAATATTAATGCATTGTATGGAGAAGGTCCGATCATAACCAGGTTGGAAGGAGTAGGTGCTGGTGAAAATTTTCTTGAGCTTGACACTGCAGAATATGCCGAGATACTTTCTGGTACGAATGGAGGAGAAGTTACATATGCACCTGGGGCAGGACCAGTACGAGTACAGGTTTTCAATCCACTTGTAGTCGAGGATGGAAGATACATTCTTGAGTTAGTTGATCCAATGCCTCTTGGTGGTGATTCCCTCTCCCTGAGTACAGGATGGAAGTTCTATAAAGAAGACAACCCATC
>Ga0157380_10002085_pt1 | contig 13400 bp, 8 predicted proteins | sample S35metaG_FD_119757 | JGI IMG/M metagenome (GOLD analysis project Ga0157380, IMG submission 119757) | Switchgrass rhizosphere microbial communities from Kellogg Biological Station, Michigan, USA - S3-5 metaG | ecosystem: Host-associated > Plants > Roots > Rhizosphere > Soil | place: USA: Michigan...
ATTTTTATTTCGGGTGAGATAATTTGGAGGCACCAGGTCGGCATGAAGTTGTGACCAATTATAGTTGTAGTATAGCCGGCCTTCATCATCATGGCTCATTCCCCACTGTCCACGGAACTCGGTGCTATCCCGAAGCCATTTTCCATCTTTTAAATGATAACGAAATCGAGACTTGGCATTGTAATACCAGTTGTCAGTGCTTCGCCATAGTCCGTTCCCGGAATGTTCAGGGCTGGGGCCGCCTGCATATGCGGAGTCCAATAACGTTTTAGTATCAGCCTTGAGATCCCCATTCGTATCCTGTGTAAGCCACAAGGATTGATTTTCAACGACCAAAGCGCCACCAGGAACCAGGGCCAACGAACGAGGCATGATCAAACTATCAATATAAATTTTGCTGGCATCCATTTTTCCATCGCCATCGGTGTCTTCCAAAATAGAAACCCGGCCGACGCGTTCTTTTTCGCCATTGCCATCGATGTCCGGCATAAACCCCCGCATCTCCACAACCCATAGCCTACCATCTGGATCAAACAGGATCACGACGGGATCCTGAACCATGGGCTCAGCGGCGACAAGTTGAATTTGCAAGCCATCGGCAAGTTGGAAGCTTGACAATTCTTCGACGGGAGAACGTTCTGGCGAAGGTCCCTCTCCTTCTTCCGTCCCTGTTTTTTTGGAACAGCCCGAATTACCCAGGGCAGTTACTAGACAAACAAGGATCAAAAAGGCCTTTATATTCGAACCAGGTCCGAACGAGTCGAAAGAAATTCTGCAGCTTTTCAAAAAAACGCTTTTAGACTTTGTTAGGATCCGGATGCGCCCAGGGCTGGCGGTAAGGACGCTGCAAAAGTGCGTTCGCCTCAGCATCATTTACGATCTGTCGTTTCTTTGGATCATACACGACAGGCCGCCCCGTTTGCATGGAAATGTTCGCGAGAATACAGCTGGCGGTAGAAATATGGCCCTCTTCAATATCAGCCACCGGCCGGCTGCTTTTTTCAATCGCTGCCAGGAAATCGAGCATGTGTAGCCGCGTAGCGGGCGCTGCATTTAGTTCGATGCGTTCTTCAGTGATATCTTCCGGGTATTTTTCTTTTTCGTAAACGACATCTTTATGAATCTTGGGGGCATCCTTCTCCACCGGGGTGAAATCATACCGCATGGTGCTTGCGAGAAGTGTTCCTTTCTCACCATAAAGCGTGAAGGACCATGGATAATCGGGATTATCGGGTGTGCCCCACGTTCTATGTTGCCAGACACAATTCAGTTCAGGATACTCAAAGATAGCAGTTTGAGTATCTGCTATATTTGATTTAGCTTCCTTCTGCACATAAATGCCGCCATGCGATGTGATGCGTGTAGGCCAACCGAGTTTTAGCATCCATCTGACAGTATCGAGCATATGCACACACATATCGCCAGTGATACCATTGCCATACTCCATAAACGCGCGCCACCAACGAAGGTGTGGTATGCCATCGTAGGGACGTAATGGCGCCGGCCCTGTCCACATTTCGTAATCGAGAAAATCGGGTACAGGTTCCAATTGAGGATTAGCACCATTGCGCATGTGCAGGTAACAACACATTTCTACATGAGAGATCTTTCCCAATAAACCTGCATCCACTATATTCTGTTTCGCTTCGATTAGATGAGGCGTGCTTTTTCGCTGTGTACCCACCTGGACAACCTTGTTGTATTTGCGAGCCGCAGCAACCATGGCCTCTCCTTCCATCACGTCTACACTGATTGGTTTTTGCACGTAGACATGGGCTCCGGCCTTGACCGCATCAATCATCTGCAGCGCGTGCCAGTGGTCGGGCGTCCCGATTACTACGATATCAAGTTTATTTTCTGAAAGCATTTTCCTATAGTCACCATAAAGCTTCGGCCGTTTGCCCGACTTTTGACGTTTGCTTACCAGATCAGCGGCCGCCGACAACACATTTTTGTCGACATCACAAAGCGCAACAACTTCCACGGATGCTACCTGTATTAGCCTGAACAAATCGCTTTTACCGTACCAACCGGTTCCAATTAATGCAACTCGTAGCGTTTTCGCCTGGTTCGGCGTGTCCATGCCATGAGCGCCTAATGCGGAAAGTGCCAGTGATGCTGTGGCTCCTTTAATGAAGTGTCTTCGATCTAGTGTAAAATTCTCCATGAGTTTTCAGGGTTGAGTTTAATATGTATGTCTTCACAACTATCCAACCTAAATTAGAAGTAATAAATAATATGGGCAACTTTCGAACACTTCTTGTTTCGATTTGATGTATTTAATTATGTTCGGGGGAAAATGTTGGTTATAACAGGTGAAAAGTGTACGTGAGCTTTATAAAGATATACGAAGTGTGTCACTTGTATAACCAGGCGGAATTTTTAGCACAAGGCGCGGAGAATTCGCGCTGAGAAAAATCCAGAGAGAACCGCTCAGCGACTTTCCCTGCATTTGACTCGGTATTTCCACAGCGCCTGTCTACCGCAGACAGGTTAAAATTACTCGTTTTCAGATCGCACCGGCACAAGTGTTGTCGCAACAATGGATTTGAAAACTTATCGAAAATTTATTTCCTAGCATAAAGGCTTTTGCTGGAATGTAAAAAAAATACCTACTTTTAGTTGACAACCTTAAAGAACAATTGCTAAAAAAAATCACGTGGAAGAAAAAAAATTAAGAAGCGCAGATTGGTTTGGTCGGAAAGGGAAAGATGGATTTATCTACCGTGCGTGGATGAAAAATCAGGGAATTCCCGATTATGAATTCAATAACAAGCCGGTTATCGGCATCTGCAATACGTGGAGTGAGCTGACACCCTGCAACGCACATTTCCGAGAACTGGCTGAGCGCGTTAAACGAGGTATTCTCGAAGCCGGTGGTTTCCCCGTGGAATTTCCATGCATGTCATTGGGGGAAACGCTTATCAAACCTACTGCTATGTTGTATCGCAACCTGGCGAGTATGGAAGTGGAAGAATCTATTCGAGCGAATCCGCTGGACGGCGTGGTGTTATTGTGCGGCTGTGACAAAACAACGCCGTCACTAGTGATGGGCGCATGCAGTGTGAACCTTCCAACGCTTGTTGTATCGGGTGGACCCATGCTAACTGGACATCATCGCGGTACAAGTATTGGAATAAGTGATATCTGGCGCTATCACGACGACATACGGGTAAATAAAATCAACCAAGAAGAATTAATTACTATCGAGGGTGCTATGTGCCGAAGCCAGGGGCATTGCGCAGTAATGGGCACAGCATCTTCCATGGCTTGTATGGTTGAATCATTGGGCCTTTCCCTTCCGGGAAATGCCGCTATCCCAGCTGCCGATTCAAGACGAAAAGTGTTGGCTCAACTTTCTGGACTACGTATCGTTGAGATGGTCCGTGAAAACATGAGGTTATCCGATGTGCTCACCCGCAAAGCCTTTGAAAACGCCATTAAGGTAAATGCTGCCATTGGAGGATCGACGAATTTTGTAATTCACCTTTTGGCTATTGCCGGGCGCATAGGCGTGCCCCTTTCATTGGAGGATTTTGATCCGCTTAGCGCTAACATTCCGCTGATTGTCAACCTGCAGCCTTCCGGCAAATATTTCATGGAAGACTTATACTATGCTGGTGGCCTACCCGTTGTGCAAAAAGCGCTGGATGGTATTTTACATGGCGACTGTATAACCGTCAATGGCAAAACCGTTAAAGAAAATTGCAGTGACGCATGTTGTTATAACAGCGAAGTAATTGCCACTGTCGACAAACCATTTAACAAGGCCACTGGCCTTGCTATTTTAAAAGGCAATGTCTGTGAAGGCGGTGCGGTGATAAAACCATCCGCTGCGAGTGCGCATTTAATGAAGCATACAGGCAAAGCGCTGGTATTTGATAACATCGAAGATTATAAGGCCCGTATTGACGACGACGCGTTGGAAGTAGACGAGACGAATATTCTCGTGCTGAAAAATGTCGGCCCTCGCGGGTACCCTGGCATGCCTGAAGTCGGTAACATGGGAATACCCAAAAAATTATTAGAGCGTGGAATATCCGATATGGTCCGCATTTCTGATGGTCGCATGAGTGGCACAGGTTTTGGAACAGTTGTATTACATGCGTCTCCCGAAGCGGCGGCCGGCGGAAATTTTGCTGTGATTCAAACAGGAGATGTCATTACATTGGATGTACCCAACCGGTCACTAACGGTAGACCTAAGCGATGCCGAGCTTAAAAACCGAAAAGAAAAATTTAAGGCACCTCCACCAGTTGCAGCGCGTGGGTATGTGAGTTTGTATATAAAACACGTTCAGCCGGCGCACTTGGGGGCGGATATGGATTTCCTGGTAGGAGGTTCGGGTGATAAGGTGACAAGGGATTCGCATTAGAAACGGACAGGGATGACGGATGTAAAGTTTTCCATTTGGCGAACCTTTAAAAAGGTTATTTCATTGTCTTAATCAATTGCATTACAAATTCCATTTCAACGTCTTTCTTCTCTACCCAATCATCCAACGTTGGTACTGCCAGGTAGTCCGGAATTGTTCCCCGACCAATATTTACCATCGGGTCAACGGCATTGGTATACTTCAACAACGGAACTGTTATTTCAAGTCCGGTTGGTATTTTGGTTTTTGGCATAATGCCGCTCGTATTTCCCTGATAGCCGCCGCCACTCTCCTGCCCTACCACCTTTACCTTTCTATTATGCGCAAGGATAGCTACGACGTCGGCGCACGATGACAGACACAAGCCATTGGTTAAAAGAAACACGCGACCCTCAAAAGGGAATTTTGCCGGCTTCTGCGTTCTGTAATAGTCGAACTCATTCGTGAACCAAGTGGTCTGCCAGTGATATGTGCTATCTTTTTTGGGGGGCTTACGATAGAATAATTTATATATTCCCTTGATCTCTTTAGCAATAGGTTCTGTCACTTCGATTCTATCCCAATATCGAAAGGGCTTATGGAAAAAGTAGGAGGCCAGCATCGCAGCGTTACCGTCGGTTCCTCCAGTGTTATAGCGGAGGTCAACCACAAGATTCATTGTCCTCGTTTCCTTGAGATCTTTAAATGTACCCTTTATAAACCTTTTAAAATTCTGTCCATTTCTCTTAATAATTGACTTCGCAAAGGATTGGATGGTAAGGACGCCCACGTCATTTGCAATCTTAAAATTTAACTGCTTTTTATGAGAAGACTCCAGTGAATCCATTGTTGGAAAAACCTCTTTTGATATACCCTGCAACTCAACACGCTGCCACTTATCATTTGAAAGAATTTCGACTTCGAAGTTCTGACGCTCATCAATAATGGCCCGATACCAAAACGCAAACCGATGATTGAGTATCAATATTTTTTCTGTCTCGTTGTAACCGTCGGAAGGAATTGATTGAAGGAGAAGACGGACTATTTCTCCTATTGGTTTGTTATTGATTGCAAGTATTTCACTCTTTAGCGGTATTCCTGGAGTTGAATAATTCTTTGTGATAAATACGCGTTTGTCACCATCAATAAATATTTCAAAGGGAATCAACGTTGGCGCTTTATTGATGTAGGTCTCGTACTCGTCCGAAAGTGTTACACCCGTGTGTAAACATCCAATGTGGGCAAACAATGGTTTCACCTTTCTATAAAATTCTATCGTCGTTAATGAATCTGTAATAGTTTGTTTGGTAGAATCAATTAAAAAATCAAATCGTTCTTTTGATGTGTATCTGTTAAAGCCGGGATGCTTTCTGCTTAGTTCGGTCATCACACTATGCGTCCAACGCTTCAGACTGTCCTGGTGATATTTCCTGTCGAAATTAAAAGCTTCTTTGTGTTGCGCTTGCAGGGTTGCGGACACCATTAACAATCCCAGGAAGAATAATCTCACAGCTAAGGTTTTATTTAGCAGTAAGATGATGGGCAGATCAAAATAGTTTTTACGCGCGGCTTTATATGGATATTATTATTGACTACAGCTAAAGCAGTCCCTTTTCTTCCAAAGTCACCTTAATATCCTCATGAGTCTTCCAAAACTTCTTTTCGATGTCGCCCATCACTTTGTCAAACTCAGGGTGATCCTTAACCGCTTCGACAATCGGGTCACTATCGAACAAAAGTACCCAGTATTTAAGGTTCTCTTCCTTTGAAAACAATTTCATGTGCTCGATTGACTTGTTGTCATCACCCAGATAGGCATAATATCCAGCCAGGTTCAAGTGTTTGTAGATAGACTTGTCGTTATCGGCATAGTTTTTAAAACTGTTGATGAATTCTTGCGCTTCCTCCTTTTTACCAATCTTTTCCAGCACAATGCCAATCTTTAAGTCTTCGTTTTTAAAGATATCCAAATGATATGCATCTTTTAATTCAAGAAATCTCTTATAGTACGGATAGGCACCTTCAAAATCTCCCATTAGATAATGAACCTTTGCAATTTCCTCTACCATCACCAGCTGGGTTGTGTCTTTTTTTAACTCTTGAAGCAGCGATTGTTTCGCTCTATTAAGATCTTTGTCCTTTGCATAAAGGATGAAAACTTTAACCCACTTCGAAAAGAAATTTTTGGGATTGTAGTCCAGCGATTTATTGCAATACTTAAGGGCTTCCTCCACAAATCCTGTTTGTATCAACGCATCACTCAGCCTTAAATAATTAATGCTCGTGGTTGCAGAGTCCTGCGCGTTGGCCTCCAACCTCACTGCCTTTAGCGCGTACTCAAGATATTTTGTCGTATTCGGAATATTGTTGTTGTATATCAGCGCCAGATGGTTAATAGCCAAAATGGAATTGGGAGTATATTCCAATGCCTTTTCCAGGTATGAAACCGCCAAGTCATATTCTTTATTATGCATATAATACAAAGCTTTGGCCACCAGACTGTTTGCAAGCTTGGGATCAAATAACAGAGCCTTGTCCGCGTAGCTATTTATTTCGGTGGTATACTTTTTCTCCGCCTGAAAGAGGTCCAGATAATAATAGATCAAAGCAATCTCGGCATAGGCCAGGGCAAATTCGCGGTCATGTTCGATGGCCTTTTTGAAAATCGGGATCGCAGCCTCAAGATTTATTCGCTTCCCTTTGTAAAACTCCTCCCTGCCTTTTAGGAAAAGATCATACGCCTCCACGTTATCCGTAGGATTTTTTCCGATCCGTTGCGCTTCTTCGGGCGTAATGATGGCCTGAATTTCCTCGGCGATACTTTTGGCAATCTCCTGCTGCAATGCAAAAATATCCTTCGCCTCTCTCCTATATTGATTTGCCCACAGGTGTTTGTCTGTTGAACCTTCGATCAACTGAATGTTTAATAAGATTCTGTCGCCTATCTTTTGACCGCTGCCTTCGATAAAATAATTTGCATTCAGCTCCCTAGCCATTTCAGGTATGGACTTATTTGTGTTTCGGTATTTTTCCGCGGAAGTCCTGCTGATAACTTTTAAGTCCTTTATTTTTTGAAGGTTATTGAGCGTTGACTCCATCAATCCATTGATTAAATAAACATTAGTGGAATCGTTGCTTTCATTTTTGAATGGCAGCACGACCACGGACTTCTCAATTCCGGGTGATTCGGACGAAGGAAGAGGCTTGTACAAAAAGAGCATAAGGGCTAGCGAGGCCACTAGTCCGACCGATGTCAAAATAAGCAGATTTCGTTTTGTCCTGGGATATGCGGGAACGGCAACCACCTGCGCCTCCGGTCGCTTTCCTACCTCTCCTGGCGGATACCCATAATATTCCCGGAAGCATTTGATGAAATAAGATGTACTGCTAAAACCCACCTGCTGTGATACTTCGGAAACATTAAAGGTGGATTTTCGCAAAAGTTCCATAGCCCGTTTCAGTCGCACCTGATTGATCAGCTGACTGACCGACAACTTGGTTAGCTTTTTGACCTTGCGCAACAGGTTCGAGCGGCTCATGTTCATTTCATCCGCCAGCTCCGAAACTCCGAACTGTTCATTGGAAATATTCTTGTCCACAATGACGGTTAGCTGGCTAAGGAAGTCGTTTTCTATCGTAGTCGGATCGCCCATTTAAGTGTTGAGGTGTTGATGTTCTAGGTGGTGGAGTTGTTGCGACAATAAGGGTGCTTGTAAATATGTTTCGCGTGCAGGCAAATAATTACAGTTTGTATGCCTCAATTATCGGAAGTTAAGAAAGTACGACAACACTAATTTTGGCCCGACATGTCGCCGCGAAGGTGATGCAGGCAACCTTAAATTTAGCCCTTACGGGCCCATTTGCATCAAAATTTATATCGATTCGTCATAATTTATATTGTTTCCCGCAAACTTGATGGTTTTGGCCGCAAACGTTTCGGCTTTCGAAGGCGATGCCTTCGTTCTTTACATCATTGAAAATCGCAAATCATCTTAACGAACTACCATCATGAAAACACAACAGATCCATCCCCTTGCTGCTACCAGTAAGATCACCTTTCTATTACTGTTATTGTTTATAGCATCTTGCAAAAGCAAGGACGATTCATCACAAAAAGCGGGATTAAGTGACAGTTCACAAGTCGATGTAAAGGCTCCGGCAGTAGATATCCATACCGCAGTAATAACAGAAAATCTGGAAGCGCTTAAGCAACATATTGCGGCTGGCACCAACATAAATGAAAAAGATCCCTTTGGAGGGTCAAGTCCACTGATTTCTGCCTCAGTTTTTGGTAAACCGGAAATGGCCAGATTTCTTATTGACGCCGGCGCAGACATCAACTTCCAGAACAACGATGGATCTACGGCTTTGCATACCGCCGCTTTCTTTTGCCGACCTGAGATCGTCAAAATGTTATTGGATAAGGGCGCAGACAAGACGATTAAGAACAAATATGGTGCAACACCTTATGATAATGTGGCAGGTCCGTTCGCTGATTTGAAGAATGCCTATGATATGATGGGTAAAATGTTAGGTCCCATGGGACTTAAACTTGACTACGCTTACATAGAAAAAACAAGGCCCCAAATTGCAACCATGTTGAAGTAATGGAACTCTTATAATAAAATGCAGAACGCCATGCCAACTATCAACAGAAGATACGATATCGATTGGGTAAGAGTAATTGCAATCGCCTTGCTTCTAATATACCATGTCGCTATTGGTTTCCAGCCGTGGGGGATTATGATTGGGTTTATAGCTAATGAAAAAACATGGGGATCATTGTGGATCCCCATGCAGATGCTAAATATTTGGCGAATACCACTGCTGTTCTTTGTATCGGGAATGGGCGTTTACTTTGCCATTCAGAATCGAAACTGGAAGCAACTGTTACTGGAGCGCGCAGCGCGTATCCTGGTGCCGTTCTTGTTTGGGATGTTTGCTATTTTTCCCCTCTCTTTATTCATCTGGCAATCTTATTATGATTTTGACAGAGATTATTCCGCGAACCCTGGGCACTTATGGTTTCTTGGAAATATATTTCTCTATGTTGTCATTTTATTGCCCATCTTTTTTTTCTTTAAAAAGAATGAGGGTGGACTACTCGTTGGCAGCATAAAAAAAGTATTCGGCAGCCCATTTGGTTTGGTGTTGGTGATTCTAGCCTTTGTCACCGAAGCCATGTTAGTCAAACCAAATCCCTACGAATTATATGCAATGACCTGGCATGGCTTCTTTCTCGGATTTGTGGCATTTTTCTTCGGTTTTTGCTTTGTGCTAAGTGGAGAAAATTTTTGGACCATGATGTTGAAATGGCGTTGGCTATTTTTGACGGCTGCCATCCTCCTTTTTGGCGTCCGTTATTTTTACTTTGATCTAAAGGCACCGATCTACCTGATACCTGTCGAGTCGAATTTCTGGATCTTTTCTGTAATTTCTTTTGCTTATAAATATCTTAACCGCCCCAGCAAAAAATTGGAGTACTTAAGTCAGGCGGCTTATCCTGTCTACATATTGCATATGATCTTTTTATACCTGGGTTCTATGGTGATCTTTCGTTTCGATATTGATGTACGGCTTCAATTTTTTTTGGTGTTGTTGTTTACAGTAGTTGGGTGCTTTTTGACGTATGAATTAATCAGACGGGTAAATATCCTCCGGCCATTGTTTGGACTCAAAATGAAGGAGCGTACGGCGTTGGCGTTGTCCGCGAAATCTTAGACGATACTTTTACTGTGGAGTCGCGAAGAGTGGAAGTTCCCCAAAGGAACTTGTATTCTTTGCGAAACTCTGTGCCATTGCGTCTTTGCGATTAAGTAATGGGTTTAATTCCTTCCAGAAATGCATCGATCCGTTTCTTTTGCCTTAAATGATGCCGAAGGTGCATGTCTGCAAACTGAAGCCATTCGTTGGCGCTGAAATAGCCTAATCCGGGATGTTGGGTTTTCCCGTGAAATGTACTTTCAGAAATCAAAGTAGCAGCATTGTTCATTTCCGTTTTTAAATTCAAAAGATCGCCCATCAGCCGCTCTTTACTTTCAGGTTGAGGCATGTATGCGTTCGCAGGGGCCCCTTCTAATATTTCGTCGGGGAAGTCATTATTAAGTAGCATGATTTTACCTGCGGGAGTTGGTTGCTCACTTGCCTGATCATCGCTCGTGACACAGGCTTGTATCTGCTCTATGTAGTAGGAAGTATCGTCCAACAAGTGCATGTATACCTGTCCAATGGACCAACTCGTAGGCGAAGGCCTGGCCGTCACGTGGTCGAAGTGGTAACCTTCCAAGGCTCTGATCCAGATGTCGATGGTCCGATTAAAATTTTCAATTAACATGGGTTCTGCGTGAAGGTGACCTGACGGCCTTAATATAATGGTATAAAGTTTAATTACTCGGGCACATCGATGCAAAATTCCAATTCTATTCTCCAGGAGCCGACTTAAAATGTGAAAATTAAACCACGGTAACGTAGTCCATGTAGAAATAATTATCCAATCCAATCATAGATAAGTCCAATCCGGTGCTAGCGTGCCCATATAATGTGCAAATGGGGGAAACGTTGTGAGCACGATGAGTAATAACCATCCATAAAACCATTGCTTTTCAATCGTTTGATGAGATTTCTCGACGCTTCAGAGCTGGCCGAGGCCATTCTATTTAAAAAAAATCCTATATTGTTTGATGTGTTCTCTAAATACGGTACATAAATTGTCGGATCGCTCTCAGTTGAAATGTATATGCAAACCAATAACCCCCCTATGAAAAATCAGTTCACAGGAAAAATTATATTAATAACGGGCGCTAGCGGCTTTATCGGTTTACACCTTGCCAAGCGACTTTGCAAAATGGGAGCCATAGTCCATGGAACATCGCGTAGTCAAAGAGATAGCCAGCAAGAGAATATGACATGGTGGACAGGTTCTCTCGATGATTATGATACAGCCAAGATGCTCATGGAAAAAATTAAACCGCAGATCATATTTCACCTGGCTGGTGCTGTGACAGGGTCTAATGATATCGAATATGTAATGCCAACCTTGCATAGCCTCTTAACAAGTAGCGTCAATCTATTAATGCTCGCTGAGAAACAAGGGTGCGAACGAATTGTATTGACTGGGTCGTGTACCGAACCACTGGATGGACATTCCTATCCAAATTCTCCTTACGCTGCTGCAAAATGGGCTACAAGCGCATACGGTCATTTATTTCAACGCATATATAAAACGCCGGTCGTAATCGTAAGGCCATTTATGGGGTATGGTCAGGCGCAGCCTGGAGAAAAGTTGATTCCTCATGTTATACAAACCTTATTGCGAGGAGAAAGCCCGAAGTTGACCAGTGGTCGGTGGGTTGCCGATTGGATTTATATTGACGATACCGTGGATGGAATGTTAGCCGCATCCGTTGCTCAAGATGTCCAAGGAAAAACCATTGATTTGGGAACAGGCGTTTTGACATCGGTCAGAGAAGTTATTGAAAAAATTGTAGAAATTGTTCAGCCAGTAGGAAGACCGTTGTTTGGAGCGCTGGCGGACCGGCATGAAGAACATACTAGAGTAGCCGATACACAATATGCTTTTGAGAAAATAGGTTGGAGAGCCAAGACATCCCTTGAAGAAGGATTAAAAAAGAGTGTGGATTATTTCCATAAGGTTGTACTCTATGCAACCTATGAATTTTCCGCAATCTTTACAGAGGGTACCTTTGCCTGGGAAACTATATAAGGATGAAAGCTAGCCCAAAAGGTGCATACATAGACAAGCGCTGTCGCTCAGGTCTATCAATGTAAATCCCTTCGGGATTTATTCCGATCTCAAACTGTTGACCGGTTTCATTAACGCGGCTTTCACCGCCTGATAACTTACCGTTAATAGTGTGATCAACAATGCTGCGAAACTCGTCGCGGCAAATGTCCACCACGAAATCTCGGTACGATATTCATATTTCGCTAGCCACGCATCTAAAAAATAGTAGGCTATAGGAATAGCAATGAAACAGGAAATAATCACCAGGACAACAAAATCCTTTGATAACATTTTCCAAAGACTAAACACAGAAGCACCCACTACTTTGCGAATACCAATTTCCTTCGTGCGTTGCTCCGCCACAAAGGATGCTAGCCCGAACAATCCGAGACAGCTGATTAATATTGCCAAAACTGAAAAAATAGAGGTCAATTTCCCGACGCGTTCTTCCGCTGCAAATTTCAACGCATATTCCTGGTCTGCAAAGTTGTAATCGAAGGCTATCGAAGGCACTATCTTTTTAAAAACCGCTTCTATTTTTGGAAGAGCTTCGCTCACGCTGACTTGCGGATCGATCTTGATATTGATCCAATTGTTATAGTTTCCTAAAAAATAAACAGCAGGCATGACCGGTGCATAAGGCGATTTGACTACGACATTTTTCACGACGCCCAACACCGTAAACGAAGTATGTCTTGTACTATAGTTTGAAGTCCATCGGATGGTTTTTCCTACCGGGTCCTCATAACCCATTAATTTTGCCATCGCCTCATTTATAACAAAACCAGAAGAATCGCTTGCCAGTGTTGAGAAATCCCTCCCTTTCAGCAATTGCAAGCCTAAAACGTTTCCAAACTCTGGTGTCACTGAGAAAGTTGCTGCTTCAACAATGAAATCAGGGTCTTTTCCGTCCCATTCAAATCCCCCATTGGAATTCCATATATCGGTCGCAGGACTTGAAGATTCGGCAACCTCAATTACAGCACGCGTGTTTTTCAACTCTGTCCGCAAAATTTCGAACTTGCCTGCAAATTCAGGGGAATTCATCTGGATCAATAATAAGCCATCTCTCGTGTAGCCTACTGGGCGGTCCTTAGCAAATTGAATTTGTTGATAAACGAGTATCGTGCCGATGGCCAACGTTACAGATACTGTAAACTGAACCACCACTAAAACCCTACGCGGTGCCGATGCAAACCGCCCTCCCCGCAATGCGCCTTTAAGCACACGAACTGGATTAAAAGAGGATAAATAAATAGCGGGATAGCTTCCGGCAACCACTCCGGTAAACAAAATAAAACC